>Ga0098044_1001321_pt1 | contig 12998 bp, 9 predicted proteins | sample 10_taG_FD_75053 | JGI IMG/M metagenome (GOLD analysis project Ga0098044, IMG submission 75053) | Marine viral communities from the Subarctic Pacific Ocean - 10_ETSP_OMZ_AT15264 metaG | ecosystem: Environmental > Aquatic > Marine > Oceanic | place: Pacific Ocean | collected 2015-01-16 | reverse complement strand
ATGTAGCATTTTCATATCATTTGCTCCTTGAGTATTTATTCCCCAATCAGGGTCAGCAAATAAGTCAAATGTCTTTGGTCTCATTACATATATCTTATCCGATAATCTATTTGCAAGATTTACATATTGTAATAAATCAGCATGAACTATGTATACAGTAGTGCTTGCTGATGAAATTACTGCAAGAAGTTCTCCTTCACTATCATAAACATTATCTCCTACCTCAAAAGTTACAGGGTCATGTAATTCTAAAGAACTATCATTACCATATGTATATGATTCTATATAATTATTTGAAGAAATCATTTTCATTCTAGGATATTTAGTTAAATTAATTTTATATGGGTCTTTTGGTTGTGGTGTAGATTCATAATCAACAGGATTCATATGCCAATCAAAGGTTGCTTCAACTAATCTCATTATACCAAATCTCTTTAATTGATTTGTTGTTTTATTGGAAGAAGTTATTTCTATTCTTTCATAGTTTGAATCAGAAGTATTAGTATTATTAGTTGTTCCTGTGAAATTCTCATGAGATATAGATTTTCCTTCTGAACCTGCTGATTCAAGTATCATACCATAAGTAGAAAAGTCTTTCGTTTGTGCCTGTATATTATTCCATCTTAATTTAGAATCTGGATAAATATCTCCGATTGCTAAGAGTTCATAGTTCTTTGCTCTATAATCTATATTTTCTAATTGGGTAAATGTATGATATGTTCCGGCTTTAACTTCTGTAGCAGTAATACCAAACTTCTTAGGTTCTTCTCTATCAGTTAGTCCCAAATGGCTTTGTGTCCATAGATTTGACCCATGTTTAGATATTAAAGATGGAGTTAAATCAGTATCAACATTAATTGTTCCATTAGCATTAGTATTATCATTAGGAGTTAATTTAATTCCAAATCCATCTATTTTATACATTGGAGCAGCAGCAGTAATTCTTTGTGTTTTACTATTATCATTATAAATACTATCATATGTTTCTTCAATACTACCTTCTTTGAATCTTTGCATTCCCCAATATCTAAAGGTTTTATATGGTGTATAATAATCTGTATGGTTTCTGCCTGCACCATTATTATCTTGTATTGTGTGTATAAATCCACCATTAGGTATATTAGAATTAACTAAATATAAATATCTCATATCTGTTCCCCAAGTATTATCAGAAGCATTGGTGTCTATACTTCCTAAAACTATTGGAAACTTAGGAGCAATCTTTAGTGTTACTCCAGTATCATGTGAATCAAAATCAACCACATCATAATTACTCATTGCTGTTGTATGCATAATGTTATAATCTATACTTGCCTTCTTTTCATTGGCTAATTTGAATGCAAAATTAGAATCATAAGATTCTGCTATTCCCTTTACATCTGTAATATCATATCCTATAGTTCTATCTGTAGTAAATGAACCTATAGAAGAAGTATTTAGTAAATTATTGTATGCAAATGAACTACTATATGTTATCTTTTCTCCATCATGGAAAACTAATCCTTTTTCTCCAATAGAAGAATAATCTGTGGGATATTTGCTAGCATCAAGGTTTGCTGCTAATGCCTTAGTCCCAGAAAGATAATTTGCATCAGTTAATTTAACTAACAAAATCGAATTGACATCATGCTGTGTAACTTTAGGTGCAGGGAAATCTCCTGTGTAGCCTTTTAATGTAACTGTAATAGTAGTTGTTCCTGTAACAGTATCTACTTCTCCTAGAAATGCTCCACTATCATTGAACAATAAATCGTATTTTTCCATCCCTTCTATTGGAGGATTAGCACTTGCATCGGGTATTATTTTATTATTATTTCCCGTAAGCGCAGCAAAGGTAATTGGATTAGTGTCATTAGAAGGAGTAAATTTTCTAGTATCTAAGATAGGTTCATCAAAAACTGACGCTAAAGTAGAATATACTATATCATTTGTTTTATTCAAATTATTATTTGTTATATTATTTAATAAAATTGAAGTTTTATCTCGCCCTGTAATAGTATAGGTTAACATTCCTTCACTACTACTAGATTCTATATCTTCTATTGTTCCATTAAAGGCTTCTTCTTCTATTGCATAATTACCATTGTAATAATACATAAAATCAATTCTTTCTGAATCAGGTTGATAAAATTTCTTAGTGGATTTCAATTTAATATGATTATGTAAAGAATCACCGTAGTTTATAGTAATATCATGCCCATAAAATTCAGGATTTAACAAAGATATTTTCTTATTGTATAAACTATTATCCTTTAATGATATAGTATTACCATGCATGGTTAATCGTTGTAGTGTATTGGAGGCATAAACCCCTTCTGAATCTATTGGGCAAGAACTATTAAGCCCGCCATTCCAAGCCATTACATATACATCTGCACCCGTAAAGGTTTCCATATCAGATTCTGATGATAACGCAGACCAAGTAGCCGCATCAGATAATTTCTTATGGCTAACATAGAAATGTAGTTTATTACTACTCGTCACTGGCCCTTTATCTACTATTCTATAATAAGTATCATTCACTCTAAGTATATCATTTAGACTCATTGTAGGATAATCCACTTCTGTATCTGGAACTTGTTGTAATACTATAGAGTGTCCATCATCACTATTATAAGAACTATTAACATAATAAGGTAATTTAAATTCTTTTAGAGTATTAGTATGAATTGCTTTTGTTACTACTAAATCAGCATCTTCTTTTAATTTTAAGAATTGTATTCCTGAGCCATCTAAGGTTTTTACTCTAGCAATTTGACTTATTTTTTCCTTTGGGTTATTGACTCTTAATTCTGTTACAGGTATAACTGCATTATTTTTAAGATGAGATGACTTGTAATATAAATATCTTTTTGGCCCTGTTAAGTTAGCGTGAAGAGTTGATATAGTGCCTGCTGTTGTGTAGCCTGAAGCAGAAGATTTTAAATCATTTGTAGTTCTTCTGAAATTTCTAAATGCATCCTTCCAAATACTAGGGTTAAATGTATATTGTCCTGCTGGTGATGATGCTGGTAAATCACTTGATTCTTCATAATCAATTGCTTGATTTTCATCTAATGTTTCATTGTTTCCTATATCATATTGGTCATTGAAATACGCATCTTTAGTGTGTATATTATCTACAAAAGTAGCATGTTGATTTCTTGGCCCTAAGTCTTGTATTTCATCTCCATATTCTCTTTCTGTTCTGAATACTGTTTGATGAACTGTTCTACCAACATATACTGATAGGTCTGTTTGAGATGCTGTTAAAGGTAATGCATTTCTTGCATAATCTACTGTAAAATTACTTGATGTATCTGTTGCAACATTCCCCATATATATGTAATTATTAGAATTATCTTTGTAATATACACTCTGTCCTATAATTAATGTGGGTTGATTATTAGGAGTAGTTAAAAGAGCGTTAAAGGCAAATTGAGTATCAGCGGCACCATTTGCATAATCTCCTACATCTGTCCAATTAGCCCACCACCTACAAGTAGTTAAATTATATTTAGTACCATAATCTAATTGGTCTTTGGTTTGTAATCTATCATTATAGAAATACCATGTTGGTTTACTGGCCTGATTTGATGCATCATATTTATCTGTAATAAAATCAAAATTAGTGTCATCTGTTGTTTCTGGATTGATTTCATTACCATCTCCACGAAGACCATAACTAACTGCTACAACATCAGTATCAGTTGCGGCTGGCCCTTTGTATATTTCAAAATTAGTATCTTTAGAAATAGGGCCAGTATATTTTGGTTCAAATTCAAACCCGTCTCCGTATGTATCATAAGAAATTAGTTGAGTTATCCTAGCAAAATGAGGTCTTATTGAAGGGTGTTTATCTGAAGTAGGATGAGTTATTTCAGGATTAATTAATACAAAATAATCATTAGTATCTAAATTAATATCTAATCCATCTAACCCAATTACTTTACTATTATGAGTTTCATTTGACTTAGAAGAATGTGTCCTGATTTTATAAGAACGGGTTTGCTGTCTATTTTTAGCATATGCAGCAATATCAGTAGCATTAGCAGTTGGATATATTCTATTTACTATTCTATCTGAATTATCAGCAGAAATCATACCGTCATATGGGCCACTTCTAATCTCAAAGAAATTAGCAGAAACACCATCGTATTCTGCTGTTATATTTGTTGATTTGATTATTGGATTTACCGAGGTATTTGTGAATGCTTGATTTAATGCAAATGCGCGGTTTTTAGTATCAAATGAATAGGGAATATTTTCATTACTATATTTATCACTATTCAAAACATAGACATATCGTTCCATTGCCATTTACTCACCAAACCTATAATAGAAAAGAATATCGTTATATCCAGGAGAAAGAGTAGTAGAACTTAATGTTGGCTTAGGACTTTTATACATACTTATTTCATGTAATTCTCCCATGAATTGTGTATTAGCAGTATCAGGGTCTTGACCAATATAACAATCTGTAGTCCCAAAGTTAAAATCAGTAACTGTGATTAAGCCTTCCTTAATTAAGTCACCATTTATAAATAATTGAACTGTTCCATTTATATGAAATGTGCAACCTACTTTAATTATACTTTCCATATACAATGCTTCTTTGGGTTGTGAATAATATGCAGTATACCCATCATTTGCTAATCCTTGTGTTGCATCCATAGTTAATGTTCCATTAGAATAATTAATTGCAGTAACCTTTCCTTTAGATGCTCCAGTATTATCAAATATTTCTGTTCCTACCCCTACTTTATTTACATTTGATGCTGTGTCTAATTCAATAATAGAAGTATTTGATTGTTCTATACTAACATCATCTAATAATCTCTTAGATGTAGATATTCCATCATACATAGCAAATGTATCATATTTTCCATATAATGTATTATGAGAACCAATAATACTATTTGATACAACCGGAGATTGAGATTGGACTTTAACTCCTAATCTATATTCTGCTGGCTGATTAAAATTATTAGAAGTAGTATTTTCCAAATAGAATTGAAAGTTAGCATTATGGAATATCATTAGTTTTCTATCTAATCTAGTAGTGCTAAAATAATCCTCACTCATATAATTTGTTAAACTTGAATTGTCTATATTAACACTTGGAGGAGTCTTTTCAGAGGTAGTTACACCCGTTGCGGTGCTTCCTCTAGAACCGTAACCATTTACATCATATGGAGTAATTATGGCTTCAATAGAAAAGGAATCAGTATGACCCCAAACACCCTCTCGTAGTGCTAAATCTACAGAGGCATCTACATTCTTTTCAAGATATTTAAGTTGTAAATAACCATCACACATCACAGGGAATACTAATGATTTGGTTTCTCCAACAAATACTCCTGGCATGATTACTCCTCAAAATGATGCATTAACAAAGTCAGATACTACAGTTGCAGACTGAACGAATGATAGATTGAAATTTACTGTTGGAGTTTCCGGCCCTGCAAAATCACAAGAAAATGTGCTAACCATTCCTCTAATTCCTTCAACCTCATCTTTAGCGAATTCTAACGCATCAAAGGTTTTCTTAGTATGTCCCCAACTCCAAGAAGGAACATCATAACTTCTATTTGCAAAGTGGAATGGAATTAATGGTAAATCTTCTAAAGGAGTGTTTTGTCCTTGTGAGTTATTTGTTGCATCATAAGGGCCATGATTTAATCCGTCTTCATCTTCACCATCTAATAATCTATAATCATAATTATTATCTACTCGGCTAGGCATTAATATAATTAATTTAGAAATGTTTTGGTCTTCATGTAAGAAAGAAGAATCAACATATGAATGTAACATCTGTGCAATTTCATAACTAGTCATATGTCTTCTTTTAACTTCGCCTTCTCCACTCCATTTAGTAATTGTTTGGTCTACTATTTTTCCTGCGATAGTTATATCTTTTCTTGCTGAACCTAAGTCCATAACCATTGTAGCGGATTCTCCAGAAACTATACCTGAAAATGGTATATCTATTGGGTATGCAGATTTAGTAGTGCTTATACCTACTGTTTCGCATAGTAAAGAAATCCTATTTGTTTCTATTGTATTGTCTGTATTAGGGGTCTTAGCAGCGGCCCTCCTACTAAGTTCTAGCATAACGAAATGATGACCGTCTGCAATTTGTGTATAACCTTCTGAATCCATATTAGAACCTCACTTGTGAATTGGCTGTTCTATTCATTCTTAGGTTAATTTCTCTTCCAACCTTATCTGCTATATCTCGTATTTCTGCATCAGAAGCACCTACTCGACCATTTACATGAACATTAATTGTATTACCGCCGCCACCACCAAGCATTTTTTGACTATCAGAATTAGTATAAACCCTTGAGCCTCTAGGTAATGCAACTAATTCTGGGCCTCTTTCACCAACTAATTGTAATGGTTTACTTACTGTTCCACCTGTTGCATGTTGGCCTAAGAGTGTAGCACCTATTAATGATGCAACTGCGACTACTGCTGTTACTATCCAAGCACCGCTAGTAATATAAAGGAATAAAGCACCTATTGCTGCCGCCCATCCTACTAATTGTAAGATAGCAGATACAAACTGCGCTCCATTTCTCTTTTCAGCATCTAATAACTCAAAGAATCCACCGATAAGCAATCCTGCTATTGTTCCTAAAACAGTAACAATTAGAGTTCCTACTGTCCAAAAGACTACTCCTAATATCCCTAATGCTACATCCAATACTCCTTCTAAAACTTGCATCAAATCACCATTTATTATTCCATTAAGTATATCGGAAAATCCACCAATTATCATACCGGCACTAGAGACAATACCTTCTATACCAGATTTAATCATTGAAAATAATTTCCCAAAGAAATTCGCATTACTCTTTATTGTATTATAGAAGAAGTAGATAAATAATATTATTACGGTAAACCACGCCATGAATTTCCCAAAGCCCGTTGCCATACTTTCTATATTCTTGACGAATGGAGATGTCCCATCCATTGTTCCCTTAAAATAATCTGTTGCTGCTTTTTGTTTCTTCTTTGTCCATCTTACGAATTTTTCTCGTTTTGTGACTTCGTTTATTCTATCTTCATATTCTTGCTCCAAAATTTTTCTTTGCTTTTGAAGTTCTTCAAGTTGAGGGCCCATCATAATTTTTAATTCTTTTATTATTGCCCTTCTATCGGCATCGTTTTGCGCTCCTTTTCCTTTGGTAACATAATCTTCTACCATTGCATATTCTTCAATTCCTTTCCGCAATGTTTCTGAATGTGATTTTAATGCTACTCCACGTAATTTACTATCATCTTTTAGAAATGCATTTCTGCCTTGACTATCTTTTGGCATACTGTCCACCATTTTCTTTAATTTTGATGATGCTTGTATAGCAGCAAGTTGCGCCTTTAGTTGCTTTCTCTGTTTAACAAAATATTGTTGAAACATTACAGTTATTGCGCGAAATTTATTTTGAATTGCCCAGAATTGTGAGAAAATACCAGAGGACATTCTGCTGATAATACCCCACGTTTTAGAATCAGCCAAATCAGACATTGCACCCTCAAGGCCACCAACAGAATCTGCTAATGCATCTGCTGCACCTGCAATACTATACATGTCTTTTTCGGTAGTCACGGTATCACTTCATTTGTCTTTTGAGTTTTTCATGTTCTTCCATTTCTAATTCTGATGCAACAGATTGTATCTCTAACATTTTCTTAATTAAAGAAGTAGGAGTATTTCTTGCTTCTAAAGGACTAACATTATATGATTTACAATATGAGTAAAACATTACATCTAACAGAAGTCTAGCGTCTTTAACCTGACTTCCTTTGAATATCCTTTTGTAATTTATTCGTTTCCCTCGTCAGCCCCCATTAAATCCATAAATGGATTAGGCAGGACTTCTTTCAATTGTGCACCGATATATGGCGACAACCTTAACAGTTCAACCCCTGAGAGTTGGGGTTCTGTCTTTTCCACAAAGTTTTCAACCATAAATTTATACATTTTATTCATGTCTAAATCAAGGCTTTGTGTCTTTGAGTCTAGTTTCATTACACTAGACAATGCTTGCTCTACTTGGAGCCATGTAGGTTCTTTGACCCACACTTTCATATATTCATCTCTATCAGGGCTTACCTTCAAAAGATGCATTTCTGTTTCTACTTGCGCGAATAGCGCGCTCTTATCGTTTACTATTGGTTTTTCCATTTTTTCCACCTTCAATTTCTGCCCTACATGGGCCTTTACTACTAACAAACAAATGTTAGTGGAATGGTATTATTTGAATAGTTATATTCTCTTTTATGCCTCCATAGAGGGCCGATTACGGCTCTCAGATACGCTCCATACCCCACATATTCAGGGAAGTCGCTATGATTTTGGCCTCCCTTATCACTTAAAATGATTTACTTATCGTTGAATACTTCTTACGGTAGTCTCATCCTTGAATAATCCATTTACCGTGATATTCACACAGGTTTAGAGTGCGAGGACTTACTGATACGGCAACCTCAAGCGGCCCTTTATCATCAGGGAAAGGAATATCAACGGAAGTAGTTAAGTAGTTATCAAACTTTAGAACTATCTTGTCGTCATCCGATTTAGCAAACTCTAATTCAATTAATTCATCGGTTGAATCAGTATCAGAAGTTTCATTCTTTTTCCTTAATTCATCCCAAATAGTCCTATCTGTGATTAATAAACTAAGTTGTAAGTCATATGTTCTTTGTCCTGCAATATGCGTTGAAGTAATTGTTCTATCATAATTACCAATAAATCGCTGAGGCATTAAGTTATTGTTTATTGTAAGGGTTCCACTTTTAATCCTAGCCATAGTTTGTCCGAAGATTTTAATAGTTCCATCCGAAAACATATATGGGTTATTAGTATCTGTATCACTATAATTGAATAATGAACTAGGTGTAGTAACATTTCTTTTTGGGATATATGCAGCAGGTGCATTATGAGCCTTTCTAGAAACAGCACCAATAGAAGCCTTAACATCTTGTCCTTCTTCAAAACTCATACTAAAAGAATTAACTTGACAACCTGTGAATATTCTACTGAAATGGTTATCATATTCGCTATCAGCAGCATAGGTAGTATTACCTTTTTCGTTTGTTATTTCTAAAGCAAATGAAGGTAAATCCCCGCTGTTCTGTTCAGTAATTGTATATACAATTTTACCTTCATCCCACTTTTTATATGTGTTCTGGTTTTGTGAACGAACTATGGGAGGTAACAAACTTGTTTCATATCTGTATATCTGAGAGTTAGCATCATGATAATATACATCTCCATTAGATGCACCATCAGTCAAATCATCTCCTCCTGTTGTTGCAGTAAAGGTCATTTTGCCTAATGCATAATAAAGCCAAGAACCATTATTAAGAGATACATCAATTGATGCTTCTCCTAATGTTTCTGCTCCCTTTAATTGAAATCCAAAGTTTCTTGTTCCGCCTAATGCTAGATTTAATTGTTTCATTTCTGCATCAATAGTTGGTGGAGTAATTGTATTAACTAATCCTAACCAATTGTCGGCTAATAAAGTTGCGGTGCTATTTACTACTGAAGGGGCATACAATGGTGTTCCATATGCTAAAATTGTGCATTTGTATACATCAGAAGCAGTTGCAGATAAAGCCGCATTAAACTGTATTTTATTTGCGGTATTTCCAGTAATAATCAATGTTTGTGAAGTTGCTTGGTCTGCGCCAGCAGAGTTGAATTTATCTACTTTGGCAAAACAACCCTTGTAAATATCAGTAACCAGTCTATTTGACGCTGGTTCAGATGTTAGAGTCCAAGTTATACTCTTTTGGCTGTCAGTTGTTGCTAGGCAGAAATTGCCTGTGCTGTTTATATTACTTCCGAATGCATCGGAAAGATTAAATTCTATTTCAGGTATCATCGTTGCCGATAATCCTGCTCCTGTATATACTTCATTTAACACCATGTTATCACTTACTTTATATTGTTCTTCCGAATCTTTTCATGGTTACAGGGATTCGATAACCCAATAATTTCTTTCCTCTATCATTGGCTTCACTTCTCCCTGTTATCTCAATCAATTCCGCGCTAGCCTCTAAAGTGTCTGAATCATCATAAACCTTTGGCCTAAGCCCGTTCTTCTCTAAGATGTGGCGGGCCATTTGGTATAAGACTTGCAGTAGTCTGCGGGAATAAGTTAGTTCAGTGTAGTCTCTACGGTGCAATACTCTCAAATGAAGGGTAAATCCATATTCTTCATTTCTCACGGCTCTATCAATTGTTGGGTGAGAAACAGATGCATTATCTTCTGATACAATAATAACTGCCTTTTCATCTACATCAAGCCTTTTACCTTTTCCTGGTTGTAATGAACGAATGTCTACAAATAAAGGAGTGGGGGTATATGTCCAAGCACTACCGTTGGCTTGTTTTACGTTCTTTTTTCCTGCCGCTATAGTGCTGGCATTAGACCAATTATCACTAAGTAAACGAATAACGAACTCAACCTCATCCACGCAAGAATGCCCCCATTTTCTCGTTTATATTTTTATCTAAATATCTTTCCACACTTTCAATATATCTTTGTGATGCTTGTTCTCTTGCTACTTTTGTGCTAAAGGCAAAATCTCCAATTATAGAATTTTCTATTATTTTATTGATTTCTAAATCCTTCTCGATAAATTTCTTCATCGTAATTAATTTATCCATATAACCACCTAATCAATTAAATGTAGTAGATTCTGTTTACCCTTTATTAAATCATTTGCTTCTTGTATTAGAATATCATGCTTAGTTTTCAAATCTATATTAGCACCTGTTTCTGCAATTAAGATACTATTATCATCATGAACCAATATCTCAGCAGCAACCATTTTAGTTGCAGCATCATGTATTTCTGCTGGAACCCTAGATGCTCCTGTAATGTAAGTTACTTTAATAGAATTGTTCTTTAGATACGGCCATTGTTTCTTAAGGTAAATTTTACCTTCTTCTGCTATTTTCCACCAATCGCCTTCTCTGCCGGAATCTTCATTGTCTGTGAAATTAGTTGTTGTTGCAGTTCCGTCTATTGTTTCAATAAAAGAACAGATACTTCCAGCATCAGATGGTAATAATGATGAAATTTCAACGGATTTTCCGCTATCAGCAGGTGAAGCATAGAAGAAATCTGATACATTTTTAGTTGTTCCTCCGTCTTCAGTGGTTATTTTTGGTGCAGATTCTCCGGTGAATTGTGCGGTATCGTGAGGAAACACCTCATTTATTGCATCGCATATTTGAGAAACAGTAGTTTTTTGCCCGTAAACATCATAGAACCCATTAGAAGTTCCCTTAGTTAATGTGAAAGTGTAGCCTGCAACTAATAATTTAAGTGTAAATGCTGGTGTAGTAGCAGAAGTAGGCGGAGTATATTTAACACTAGAAGAAGCGATATTCTTCCAAGAATCACCTTCATATATTTCTAATTTTACAACCTTGCGTAATTTCGGATATATTAGTTGAATGAACCCAATATAATCTTTCCAATGAGTTGCTGGATATATTACTAGTCTCCCTGATTCAAAATTATGAATTTCATTTTCAATTATTTCTGGCCTATAAGATTGTTTAATCCAACCATCTATTTTGCCTTCTACTGTTTTTATTATTTTACCCACCATTGCTTTAGATGGAGTAGAAGAAGTAGTGAAGTATGAATAATCACCATCTCCGTCTGCATCTGTTGATGGGCTAATCTGAAGTAAATCAGATACATCAACATGGGTTGTATAATAACCCTTTCCGTTTGTATAATTTGGGTTAATACCAGTAAAATCACTGGCTGACTTTAATCTAGACATGTGGCATCACCATTTTTTGTAATCGTTGTAATTGCTTCTTTAGATAGAATAAGAATGTTATTGCATTAGGTATTCCTTCATACCACATAGTCTGTCCTCCTCTTTCTGATAATGAATGCTGTCTTTGCTTTTTTCCGGTTCTTTTTTTCTCCCTGTCTAAATAAACTTCTGGTCGTATATTTGTTGGTATCAATTTTTCACTACCAGGTTTAGAATAGGTTTTTGTTTGTAAATCTGCATATGCTCCTTTTACTTTAGGAGTGAATTTTATCTTTAATAGAACAAATCCTCCATGTGATTTTTTACTAAGAATACCAATACTAAATTTTAACTTCCCTTCATCGCCTGGAGTAATTGCTTTAATGAATTCTTCTCTGAATTCACTAATATGACCTGCTGCATTTCTTAAGTCCATAGTGTTAAGGTCGATTTCTCCTATATCATCAAATAATTTACGGTCAGTAAATTGTCCTCCAGGAAATCCTTGAATAAGTATTTTATTTTGTTTTCTTTTTGAATCTCTTTCTTTTTCAGTAATTTTAGATATTCCATGAATTTTATATTGTTGAAGTAATTCTCTTTCCTTTTGGTTATCTGGGCCATCATCAGTATCTAATAGTTTCCCTATTACTTGATATTCCTTCTCATTAATTTCATACCCTTTATCATTATATTTACCAAAATTAAAATAACTATGCATTTTATCCCTATTTATAATTCTATATTGATATAATCTAACTATTAATTCTTCGTCTACTTCATCTTTATTCAATTGTGTATCAAATTCTAATTTCAAATTGATTCTTCTTACATACCACTTTTCTTCATCAGATAATTCTATATCATGATTGAAATGATTTAAATATCTATCCTTTAATTTAGTTGTGTATTCGTCTATTTCTAATACACCCTTTCCATATTGTTTCTTAGGAAGACCTTCTGCATCTAATTCAATATGACCGGCATCTGGAGAAGATATTAAGTCTTCCTTTTCTATTGTTCCATTATCATTAGACATAGTTTCTATTTCTGCAGAACCAATTCTTTCCATTTTCATAGGCATACCGTATTCTTCACGAAGAACTGCAAATGCTCTATCAAAATGAATAGTAATTTCTTTCATGTCTAATACTTGAAGTCCGTCTTCAATGTATTTGGGCTTGGGATGCTCTTTTAATTCTATTATTACCTTATTGTTTATT
>Ga0098044_1001320_pt1 | contig 13009 bp, 20 predicted proteins | sample 10_taG_FD_75053 | JGI IMG/M metagenome (GOLD analysis project Ga0098044, IMG submission 75053) | Marine viral communities from the Subarctic Pacific Ocean - 10_ETSP_OMZ_AT15264 metaG | ecosystem: Environmental > Aquatic > Marine > Oceanic | place: Pacific Ocean | collected 2015-01-16 | reverse complement strand
TATTTAGAATTAGTTCTATCTTTTATTAGATTTTCGAACTCTTCATTGAGTAGGTGCTCTGAAACAAAAGTAGAATCAATAACTCTTTTTAGTTGATATAATTCTTGATCATCTATCCAAGGTTCAATTTGTACTATAAAATCTTTCATGCATTTATTTCGCCCTTTAGTGCAGAAGCGAGCGCCTTAACATGTTCTTCTATAGTATAATCATCTTCATTAAATATTTGACCTACAAATTCTAAACCCTTTCTTCCTTCGGGAAAGAAATGCCCTCGGAAATCGTCATGCATCATGTAATTATCTTTTACTATTGGAAGAATAATATCTCTTAGGAATTCTTGATCGGCGTGGTACCCGTTTGTTGTTTCGTATTTTGATATTTTATTTTTTATATTATCTACTATGTTATTTTTGCACCCGAACATACCTGCTAGGATTGGGTGGCTATAATGATAAGGGTGGTCTTTTATTATGTGAAAACCTTTATCGCTATTTATCCATTCGTCTACAGCTGATTTTTCTCTTGATGTTAATCTAGAATCTGTATCACGAGATATTATTGCATCTATACCTTTCTCTGAAATGGGCAAAAACCTATTAAAAGAAAATGTCCAATCTGGATTGCCTTCTTTTAAGACAACTTCCACGTGGTTAAATTCTTCAAGTTTTTTTATATATTCTCCCGGTACATTATCAGCTACATAAAATCGACAATTCCAATCGGGATATATTGTATTAGATAATATTGCATTTTTTATGGCCCCGATACAATACCTAGGGTCTTTTCCCCATAACGAAAAAGTTATTAGCTTCATAATTTATAATTACCTAAGCCTATTTTTCCTACTCGACTTTTTTTCTGCTTGTAGAGTAAGATATACTTTTCTATCACGCTTCTAACCTCTGCTATTGCTTTGTGAAGTGTTTTTTTGTTGCTAGATATTCCTTTGGGGTTTCGATAGTAAAGACTTAAAGGCTCATTACAAATTTTTATAAACTCCTCCCCTTCTATAGCTGCTCGTAACCACATCTCATAATCTCCTGCCGAAAAATAATCATCATTAAAAAAGCCATATTGTAGGTGAAGGTCGGCTCTCCACACTGGATTATTGTGGGGCATATTTACCCTGAGTAGGTGATCTAAAGTAAATTCAGGCATTTCCATTATAATATTCGCTGTGTTATTTTCGAATGTCTCATTAGGAACTGAGGTCTCTAAGACGCTAGCATACGCCAAACTCGCTGAAGGATTTTCTTCTAACGTTTTTAAGTGAAGCTCTAAATGCCTTGGGTGTTTTCTGTCATCTATGTTAGCGTTTGATAGTAGCTCAGCTTTCGCATAATCTTTAATAATTAAGTTCCAGACTGTGTAAACATTTGGAATAAAACCATCTTCATTAACTATTTTATGGTATTCTATGTTTTTATATTTTTTTGTATATTCAAATATACATTTTTCCGTCTCTAGATACTCTGATGAGTTTGCATCAACCATAATCAGTTGACATTGATCAAAAATAGTTTGCCTTGTTATGTCTTCAAGAAAACCCCTTATGAAGTCTTTGCCATTAAAAATTGATGTCAGTATTGATATTTTATAATCCATATTTTTTAAGAAATTTTCCGTAGCTTTTTTGTATTATTGTCTCTTCTTCATGAGACAGTTCTGAACGTCCATGTTCATCTGTGGATATGCCATTTGGGTTCGCATAATACCCCGCTATTTTTTTATTTATTTTTTTAAATTTTAAGCCAGATAAATTACATCTTATAAAAAAATCCTTGTCGCCAGCAGATTCGAAGCTTTCGTCATAATAAATCCCTTTCTCTTTATGTATTGAAGCTTTCCAGACAGGGCAATTATGTGGCGCACCAAAATAAAAAATAGAAACTAAATCACAAAATTTAGGAGTAATAAAGTTTACTCCAGATTCAGTCGCTTCTTGAAAAGTTTGATTTGGTTCTTTAAAAGCGATTAGATCTGAGTAAATCACATCTACATCTTTCCTTTTTTCCATTTCATTAACCATAGTTTCATAATAATCATCACTTACTACATCATCTACGTTAAGATTTGAGATTAGATCGGCTCTAGCCTTTTTTATCCCAAGATTCCAAGCCCTGTATAAACTAACTCTTTGCATGGTTTTTTTAATTCTTATATTTTTATGCTTTTTTTGCTCTTCCAATAGGAGTTCATATTCGTTATCGGGAGAATTTGCATCAATAAAATACCATTCTATTTCAGAAAATATTGTTTGTTTCTTTATTTGTTTCAAGAAGTGTTTAATAAACTTTCCACTTTTATAGAGAGAAACCAGTACTGTTAGCTTATAATCCATGTGTTATAATATAATTATATTGTGTAAAATAATACATGAATCTGATATTTGAGTCAAGCCTTACTTGTAACGAAGGTCTTTATTTTAGACATATAACTATGATATCTAAACAAGATCTTAATTATGATATCCTTATCGAAGCTCAAAAAGAAGATATTGATTACTATTTTCGCCTTCTTAAGAGTAAGGGATGGTTTGATTTTGTAGATGACTTTATTGAGCCTAGGCACAGGCTGGAAGGCGTTAGAATAGATACAGACTATAATTACCCTCGAACAATAAAAGCCCTTCAAATACGATGTGAGAACACCTTAAGTATATTGGGGCAATTAAAAGACCTTAGGAAGATGGAATTTTAGTTAGTTTTTAAGATTATCTATTTTTTCTTCTAAACGATCAAACCGATCATTCATTCGTTCAGAGAACATTTTGAAATCTTCTTTACTAACGTATTCTTTTGGAAGAGAAAGAGCTAAAGCATTGTGCTTTTCTCTTAATTTATCAATATCAGAATGATGTTTAAGTATTAATTCGTGATGTTCAGATTTGATTTCATTTAGGGCAGAAAGAATCATCTTAAATACCCAACCGCCAAGAAGCGTAATCACTCCTACTGCTGTGTTTACAAGAATTTGATAGTCCATCTCACTTATATATACACTTAATTTATTAGCTTAATTAAATTCTTCGGGCTTGGCTCTCCGAACGTGTATCCAAAACGTTTTATATCTTCAAAATATATCTCTTCTACTAGCTTTTTTGCCTCGTCATTGTTATAAAAATATTTTGTATAATCATCGTTTTTTTCTCTGGAAGAATTTTCTCTCATCGAGCATCGATATGAAGCGCTCGAAGGAAGTTTGATGTATTTTTTCAAAAGATGCATATGTTCTTCGAGATGTTCGATTCTTCCTATAAAATCTATATCATCAGGTAAAAGTAAATATTGTCTATGGGCGTTAGTTTTTATAAAATAAGCATGAGACCTTTGGGGGCATTCATCAGGAGATAATTTATCAACTTTTTTAATAAAATCTAAATATTTTAGAAAAGAAAGCTTGTGCTTAGGTATTGACTGCTCAGGTTCATCCATTAAATTTCCATAGAGTGGCGGAAACCCTCTACCATTCCAATCAAGTACGTCACAATAATCTTCATGATCGATGCCTAATCGGAACTGTGCTTCGTGATGCCTATATAGGGATACCGCTCGGTCATAAGGGTTTCGTACGAAAGTAAATGTAAAGAACGCATTCCAATTGAATTCGGAAGTCAACTGGCCATGCTTGCCTATGTCTTCTGTTCTCCAGATTAGATGTTCTGCTGGGCTACCTGCGCCGAGACACGGCGGATGATGGCCGAAATCCTCCACTGCTATTATTTTGAGTATCGTTCTCGAAGCACATTTACACAGCCTTACATAAGCATATCCTTTTTCCATATATTATCCTAATAACCTTTTGTCTCTAAGTCTAATTTATTAAGTCTAGTGTATATATAGGCATGCATTATTATGCTTGTCCACATTGTGACCCAGATGAAAAGGCTCATTTGTTTGAAACAACAATTGAAGTCCAAAAATGTGAACATAAAAAGGGACTATTCAGTTCCGATAAAAAGTGCAAAAAAGAAAAATATAAATGCAAAAAAAGGGGGATCTTAAAATGTCATAAATGTAAATCAGAATTTCTTCCTAGTAAGAAGTTCCGACAAGAACAAAAAAGAAAAATTAAAGACGGCTAAAAATCCTCTTCTAACATACCAGAGCTTTGATAATCTTTTACCTTTCTTTCGAAAAAGTTGGTCATTGCTCCCGTATCGACAATTTCCGACAACCACGGAAAAGGGTTATGGTCACTGTCGAAACGAAAACTAATGCCAATTCCTTCTAGGCGACGATTGCCGATATATTCCATATAATCAACGAACATACTAGCATTCAAGCCAAGAATTCCACGAGGAAGAACATCGTGAGCATATTTTACTTCAAGCTCTACAGCTTTTTTGACATGCTTCACTGTTTCTTCTTCGAATTTTTTTGTCCACACCGATGGGTATTGTTCTTTGATTGTATTTATTAGATATGAGCCGAACTCTATATGCAAGCTTTCGTCTCTTAAGGTATACCTGATTTGGTCTGATAAACCGGGGAGCTTATTTTGGCGTCCTAAAGCAAGCAACATTGCAAAGCCGCTATAGAAAAAAGTCCCTTCGCAAATTGTATAATAAGTAATAAGATTGCGAAGAAATTCTCTTTTACCTTCAATCGTTTTTGTGGAAAAATCTTGCCTGTTAACATCCGTGGTTATCTCCATTAAAAAATCGTCTTTAGCTTTAATAGAGTCAATATTCATATATGCTTCATAAACTTCCGCTACTTTTAATCCGTAGCTATCACAACAAGTAACTATAGTCCAATTATGTAAAGATTCTTCATACGCTTGACGAAGGATATATTGCCTGCACTCTGCATCGGTTATCCATCGGTTGACTGTGAGAAGTAGATTGTTACCAACTAAAGATTCGGTTCCTGCGAAAAAACCAAGGCATCGTTTAACAAGTAATTTTTCATCATTAGTTAATTCACCACTCTTCCATTGATCTACATCTTCTGCCATATTTACTTCTGCGGGAGACCAATTGTTTGCAACCCCTTTTAAGAAAAGGTCCCAAGCGAACTCATGTTTGTGGGGTAAAATCTGATTTACCCCTGCTACGTCTACTCCTAATAATAAACCTGTTTTACTCACTAATGACCCCCAATGTTTTAAATTTTTCTCGCATTCTTGCTTGAATTTTTTCCTCCCATTTCACGTTATGATGAAGGCCTTCAAGATAATTAAGGTTTGCTCTTTCTATGCTTTTATATAATGCTAAGAGCATTTCAGGTCTTGTATTTTCGTTATTTTTCATTGACAACTTTCGCATGTCTCTCCTTGGGCCATTGCTTCTATGCTGCAAGATTTAGATTCATCATTAGTCACTGTTGATTTTTCTATTTGACTCGCTGATTTGTTTCTTAAATAATATGTACTTTTTAATCCTCTATTTCTAGCATGAATATATAAATCATTCAAGTATTTTAATGAGTTTGAATTATTAAATAGATTTAAACTCTGCCCCATATCTATCCATTTTTGTCTTGCTGCGGCTGAGTCAATTAGCTTAAATTGATCGTGGTCAAATGCTGTTCTAAATCTGTTTTTTAAGTCTTGAGGAAGTTCTCCGTTAAGACGCATAACATCTCCGTCTACAATTTTAAGGGTATCAATAAGTTTTTGATTCCATATACCAAGGTCTTTACATTCTTTTACAAACCATTCGTTTGTTATGAAGAGGTTTCCGCTTTTGTTTTCATATACGAATAGAGTAGAAAAATCGGGCTCGATAGTAGGAGAACAACCTTGTATATAAGATATAGTAGCAGTAGGAGCAATAGCCATAGTGTTACTATTGCGTACCCCATGCTGTCGAATATGATCTCGTATATTCTTCCAATCAACTTCTGGAACATATTTTTTACCTCTGTGTATAATAGGCTTTTGACCTAAATATTCCATTAGTTCTTTATAGGTATCAATAGGTAAAATGTCTTTGCTCCATAAAGATCCATCATATGTTTTATATTTTCCTTTTTCTTTTGCTAATTTACTTGAATTAAGTATACAGTTAGATGAAATAAATTCATATAATTCATCAGAAAATTTGACAGCTTCATCAGAGGATTGATCGATTTTATACGAATGAAAAATATCTGCCCAACCCATGGTTCCTGCACCAACGGGCCTATGAGATAGGTTTGCTTTTTCTGCTTCTCTCGTTGGGTAAAAATTTAAATCTATTACATTATCTAACATTCTCATCTGGGTAGAGATAGTCTTTGCGAGTAGCTTAAAGTCTAATTTACCACTAGGTCTCAGATGCTCTTTGAGGTTCAAAGAGCTTAGATTGCAAACAGCTGTTTCTCCTACTTCTGTTTTTTCTCCATTTTTAAATAAAGAAGGTTTTGTGTGCAAAAAGATTTCTGTACAGAGATTAGAACTGTTTATAACACCTACATGCTTGTTGGAATAACGGAAATTTGAGCTGTCCTTGAATGTTATCCAAGGGTGACCCGTTTCAAAAAGTGTTCTAAGCATCTTCTTCCAGAGCTCTTTAGCTTTTACAACTTTAAAATTCTTAATTTCTCCTTCGTCTGCAAGTTTACAATATTTTTTATATGCTTTATTAAAGTCTTCCCCACAAAAACCATGTAAATCACCGACATCTGCAGGAGAAAACAAATACCAATCCTCATCTGCTTGAATCCTGCGAAAAAATAAATCAGGCATCCAGTTCGCTGTATTCATGTCGTGACAACGACGTCGTTCGTCTCCGGTATTCTTTTTTAGATCAAGAAAATCTTCTATATCAAGGTGCCAAGGCTCAAGGTAAGCGCAGCCTGCGCCCCTGCGCTTTCCTCCTTGATTAACTGCGACGAGCAGATCGTTAAATATTTTAAGCCAAGGAATTAAACCACTGGAAATGCCATTCGTTCCTTTAATATAAGAGCCTGCTGCTCGAAAATTTGAAACATCAAATCCTAATCCCCCTGCAAACTTGGATTTTCTTGCTTCTTGCCATGCCCCTTCGAAGATACCGTCGATAGAATCATGAAAAGTATTAAGATAGCAGCTAGAAAGCTGACTACGAACAGAACCGCTGTTAAATAACGTTGGAGTTGAAGGGCATAGTCTGAAGGTACTAATTGCTTCGTAGAACTCAATTGCTTTTTTTTCTCTATTTTCTTCATTTAAGGCTAAACCCATCGCTACTCGCATCCAAAATGACTGTGGAGACTCTAGTCTCCTATTATTTAGATGATGAAAATAACGATCATATAAGATTTGTAATCCAAGATACTTAAACTTAAAATCTCTTTTTAATACTAGAGCTTCTGAGAGATTTTTCAAATTAAATTTTAGAAGCTTTTTATCAAGCACTCCTTCTTTAACTAAGAGTTTTATATTCTTTATAAATGAAAGCCTATATTGATGATCGAATGCGTCTTTGTCCACGCTGCTTCCAGAAACCTCTTTATATATATTTCCGAGTAAAAGTTTAGCTGCTACGTACGAATAGTTTGGGTCTTTTTCTATCTTAGCCCTTGCAGACATAATAAGAGCCTTGTCTATTTCCCTAGTTGTTATCTTGTCATATAATTGTACATTAGCGTCTATGACTATTTCACTTGCGGAGACGCTCTCTAAGCCCTCACATGCTCGTATTGCACATAGGTTGATTTTATTAATGTCTATTTTTTGAAGCTTACCGTTCCTCTTTTTTACATTGATGGGTTTGTCCATGCTACTGAAAGTCCTTATTGTATAGTATATTACAGGAGGTTTGGTAAATAGGAAAGAAAAAACGCTCTAGCTAAAAAAAAAAGAAAATGTCAAATATCTTGTGTAAGATTGTTAATCAAGTTCTTTCTTGATCCATATCACTGTTGTATTAAAACGGGTTGGGAATTCGTGTTGTTCCCAGTGCTCAGGTATTGGTTTTAGGTCTTTTGGATTCCTTTCTGCATTATCTACTATAAGCAATCCACCTTCGTTTAGTTTAGGGATAGATTTTTGAATACATTGCTCTCGGAATTCACCATCAACTAAAATTACATCAAAAGGGTCTAGTTCATCTATATAGTTAGCATAAGCTTCTAGTGTCTCGGGTCTAAATTCTGGAGTCCATCTTTCTTTCAGGTCCTCAGGTATTTTTTGCTCTATCTCATCTAGCCATTTTTTGTCATGCTCTATCGAAGTGACACTAGAACAATTAACTACTTTCAGAAACCAAGGCGTAGATGACCCCGCACCGAACTCTAATAGTCGTGCTGTTTTTTTTCTTTTTGTTAAATTATTATAAATGAATTCTATCGCTCTTCTCGTTAGCCAAGGCTCTTCATCTGTGCCTATTTCTGATGGCCAGTTTTGTATATGAGAATAGCCATTTGGATACCTCAGTAAGTAGAGCTCTCTTTCTCCTATTTTAATGCCCGAAAGATATAGCGGGTATCTTTGTGTCACGGGGCCCCGATTAGATGAGTCTGTAGGATAACCAGAATCTGAGAAGCTATAAAATTCCGACTGTTTATTTTCTTCGTCTATATCCGCCTCAATAAAATAAGGAATCTGATTCATGGCATCGGTTTCCCGTAATTTTGATGACGCCGAGAACCAATCCATAACTCATATCATTTTGTCCGCATAGAATTCTTCAATAGTCTCGCAGTTATCATTAGAGTAAACTATTTTTATTTTATTATATTTTTTAGAATAAAAAGATAAAGTCTGATTTAAGTTTTCGAGGGTATAAATTGTACATACATCTTTAAATTCTGCAATAGCATTATCTTCGTCAATCGCATAGATTCTTAATAGCTCTGAGTGATTAGAGATGTCATGTAAGGAACCATCTCCTTTAAGGACTGAAACTAACAAAAATTTTCCTTCTCGCTCGAGAAAAAAAAGTCCATACATTTTTTTTAACCCCTTTATAAGGGCGCTAAAATCTTTATCTGATATAAGTTGATCGCTCATTATTTTATTTTGGCGCTGTTGATTCCATTAGAGATTTAACGCTGTCTTTACAGAATCCGGCGCCTTCCCTGTTTATAAATTCGTAGATAACCCCTGTTAATTCTGAGGGCTTAGTAAATACCTGAGTCAAATTAGGATCTTTGCAGCTGATTGGTTTTTTGGAATAGAATTCTGCGTATCCTTTCTTCTTCCACTCTTTCATCACGGCCCCTACGTCCTTAACTTGATAAGCCATGTGATGGACGCCTCCAATATTGCCTCTTTCTTTAACCCAATCGCCCACAATAGACCCTTTTGTTCCATCGCTGACAAAAATCTCTGGCGCTGAATGGTATTCAGCTTTTATAGATGTTTTATCGATAAAATGAGGCGCATTCATTTGAACAAAATATTGCCAGCGTATAGGGTATGGGTGTCTAACCTCAGGAGGGGTAAGAGCAATGCAGTCAGCTTTAGATCTATCATCAAATTCTATTTGAAATTCGGTTCCGATCTTGTAGCTAAAAGCTTTCTTGAAAAAATCGGCCGTTTTATATCTGTCTTTTACTCTATAAGCTATATGATCTAATCTCATTTTTTTTCTTTCTTTTCGTCAAAGCTATGCCACCACCTCGGTATCTCTTTTAAAAGAAGATAAACTGTTAATCCCCATAGCGATACTGCTATGCAGATTAAAGTCCATTTTATAGCCAATATTTCTTTTAATAGGTCTAGCTCATTAACTTCCCACATGACCTATTTCTTTTTTTTCTTTTCTTTTTTCGGCTTCTTCTTTTCTTTTTTTCTTTTGTCTTTATTTGCCATAATTTATTTTAGTAATTTTTCATAAGTTTTTCTTTTTTTTTGCTTCTTTTTTTAGAAGCTTCCTTAGCTTTCTAGATATAGGGATAGTTTCTCCTTCGTAAACATGATCTATGATTTTTTGAACCATATCTAAATTTTTTTGAGCTATTTTTGGTTCTGCCATCATTTATACTGGTGGATTCATTTGTCGTGCCAATGGTCTACTCCTTTTTCTTTTTTAAAATCCTTGTAGAATTTTTCTTCGACTTTATCTCGGCCTTCTTTCTTGACTCTTTTTTCCTTAGCTTCTCTAGAAGCATCCCATAGATCACCTAAGCTACCTTTTTTATTTTGTGTATACTTCATAAAGTTCTCTTTGGATCCATCTAGCCCAGAATCAATAGAAGCATTGGGCGTACCCCACACTCTTTGCCATTCTATGCCTTTTTTATCGACATAAACGTGAGGTTCTTGCATCTTTTGAATGAGCTCAAGTTGCTCTCCAGTCTGAGGATGTTCAAAGACATATACCGGCATATACTATATTAAAGAAGCTCTAGTAAGGAATCTAAAGTTTTTTCAACTGTAAATTTTTCCTGAATTTTAAGGCCTTCTTCATTAACTCTATTCTCTTCTACTCTTTTGATAGCTTCTTCACAACCGTGTATAAATTCATCTTCATTAAAATCAAAGATTTGACCTTGATTATATGGTGCACCACGATGAAAGAAAGCCTCATCATAGGCATCTATTTTGCCAGTTGGTTCGACCATTACTGAATTACTTTCGTTGGCCCATTCTTTATATGAGTGAGCATTTAGTACAACTGCATGTTTACCGATTCCAAGCGATTGAAATTCTGGTAATCCCCACCCCTCTCCACCAGACATAGCCAAAATGATATCTGAAGAATTAAGAAAATCATTATAAAGATCATTAGTCGGCATGTAGTTTAAGAAATTAACATTAAAATATCTTCTACCATCTGTTGTTCCTTGAAAAAGGGAAACGTTTTGTTCTTTGGTGAAAAAATTATTGTAAACACAAGCTTGTAAAAAATATTTTTCGTTATCTCCGAATCTTTTTACCCAAGATTTAATTATTTTGTGATGATGTTTTCTTTTTTCGAACTTGCCCGTTAAGTTAAATGTAATTCTTCCGTCATCGAAATATTTTTTTGGAGTACCATCTTCCTCTTTTGCTTGATAAAAATTCTCCTTGTCAAAAAATAGAGGAACGAAATTAGCCGTTACTCCTCGCTCAAGAAAAACGTCTTTGGTAAAATTAGAAGTAAATACAACCGTATGATTTTTTGCTATATTTAATTCTCCTTTAGTCGGCTGATCTAATTCATAAAAAGTTAATAGAATTTGTTTTTTGCTAACGCTATCTAATCCGCCATTAAGATGCCATAATTTAACAACTGGATTTTCCCTGTCGTGTTCTTCTATACCTTTTTTCACGCAAAAGGACAGCCACTCATTAAGGTTCTCGTCACTCTTTTGAGTAGAGAGATTACTTTCCCCTATCGGAAAAAGGCAAGGGTTTAAAGATCTACGAAAAACTTCTTTGAGCAAACCAGTGCTGACTTGCCCAAAAGAAGTTTGATTAACAGGTAAAGCTAGAGCAAACTCGTTCATTAGAGAATCTCTTCTGAGACCACCTCCTCTTGAGAGGTTTTCTCCGCAACATCTCTAGACTTATATACAATATAGTCTGGAGCTTTCGGATTTTCGCCCTTATTTCTGTTGCCGAAGATGACAACTCCCTGACCATTCAGGTTGCCAGCTAAATAGGTAGTACTACCATTTTTAGATTGGCGTTTCCAGAGAGCTCCAAGTTCTCGCTCTCTCCACTCGCTTTTGTTATCTGTATCATTCATGATGTTTGTATCATATAATAGGTTTAGAATTATGTCAATAGTTTTTTGTAAAATATTTTCATTTTTTCTGGAGGTACTTGACCCTGCCTAGTTTCATTATCTAGTAATATGTTATCAAATCCACTCCCAAAGTCAAGACAAGTTACTTTTTCTTCATAGTCTAATATGTCCGAAATAATAACTTTACTGGGCATTCCACAAGCGAACATAAATATACAATTTTCTTCTACAGAATTAATACATTCTGCTCTTATTCTGTGATATTCAGAAAAGCTGTTAGTTGGTAATACTATAATATGACTATAACAGTTAAAAAAATCTTTTGCTCTAGATAATTTTCGAGGACCAACAAATATCTTTTTTCTTGCACTGTTTTTAATTGCTCTATGTAATCTATAAAGCCTTGGCTTCGGTTCGTTTTTATGATTTAACAAAATTTCATAACAAATATAATTAACTTCCTCATAATTAACAAGGGTGTCTCGATATCTAGAAAGAGTGTCGCCCATCCACCCAGTCCAGTCACCTATGTAGGTGTTTCCCCTTTGTGAGTTTTTCAATAAAGACTCTTTTAATAGTCTGCCTAGTTCAGGGGAATAAGGGTGCCCATCACAGTTACCACCTTTAACATCTAACATACAGGAGAGTTCTCCGTCTCCATATTTAGTAAACGTGAAATTTTTATTTTTTTTTATATTATCAATAAATATATCTAAATGAGTAGACTCAAGAGCTTCGTTGCCTTCTCTTCTTTGTTTGTTCAACATCTCACAGCTAAATTCTTCGAAATTGGGGTTATGGCTATTCACTGTCAATTTTTTTAGATATAAGTTTTATACCTTTAGAGTGAAGGTTAATGGCTGTTTGTGCGCTTATTTCAAGTTTTTTCGCTATGTTTTTCCATGTCATTTTCTTCTGCTCTTTTGGATCGTATCTTAACTCAAATATCTGCTTTATTCTTTTATCTTTCATTTTTTCTATTATGGAAAAAACATGTTCCCTAAAGCCTGAGTAATCTGTAGGTTGATTTTCTATGTATTGTTTATCTAAAAAGAATTGCGTTTGTTCATCTGATTTAAAATTAGCTTGTTTCGAATTCTTCTTAAGAAAATTCAAGCAAGAATATTTTGTATAGTTTCCTAACCAAGTAGAATATTTTGCTCCTTTATCCGGATTAAATGTTATAACTGATCTATATAAAGTATAATCTTTTTCAGCAAAAACATCTTCTGGAGGTATACCAGAAGCCATGAAGGCCGCCGTATACTTTTGGCATATTTTATAATATAAATTAGAATGCCTTTCAGAAAGAAGTATGAAGCTCTTAGACGAGCCGTTTTCCTTAACATCTTGAATCAATTCTTGATCCGTTGGTAGCTTTAGTTTCTCCATGTCGAGTTATCCAATTTATTGTTTTCTCTA
>Ga0098044_1001317_pt1 | contig 13038 bp, 17 predicted proteins | sample 10_taG_FD_75053 | JGI IMG/M metagenome (GOLD analysis project Ga0098044, IMG submission 75053) | Marine viral communities from the Subarctic Pacific Ocean - 10_ETSP_OMZ_AT15264 metaG | ecosystem: Environmental > Aquatic > Marine > Oceanic | place: Pacific Ocean | collected 2015-01-16 | reverse complement strand
CAATCCATTCCGATTTCATTCCTATGATATGTTGGTCCGCAGCATATCGATCAACTGTCCTTTGCAACTGTCACCGCGTGGCAACGGCTCGGCCGTCTCGACATTCGGCTATGAGTGGCCCCCGGCCGTTGCACGTACCGAGGCCGTTAGCTTTGAGTTTGAGATCGAGCAGGTCGATCAGACGGCCTTTGCGTTGTGGTCCAAATACGAGGCGGCGACGGCGGCCAATGGTGCCTTCGTGCTTTCGGATGGCACAAGGACTTTGACGATCGATCTGTATAATACCGTCTTCGGCAATCCTCAGATCGTGCCAGGCGTACCCAACACGATCCGGCTATCCGGTACGGCCCACAAAAGCGGCAGCAATACCGCAATCGAAATCACACAAACCTGATGGGATTCCGATACACAGAGCACGTCACCACGGACAAGCTACCCGGCTACGTCGTCAAGTTTCGCCGCCCAGGCGGCCGACAACAGCTCGGTTGGGAATCATTCGTTGCCACGATCACCGATCGGAGCGGGGAGGGTATGCGCCTCGAGGCCGACGAGCTTGAGAAGATTCAGACGGATCTGTCTCAATACATGGTTTCCGTTAACGGCGAGACGGTCAACTACACGGCCGACGAGCTCGACGCGATCCTATCACCGGGTGAGGCCGTCAACCTGTGGTTGTTTTTCCTCGGCGCGTGCAAGCTGCCAGAGTCGGAAAAAAAAAGATCCGTGACGCTCTCACCGCAGCCTTGCACCCTCGAGGCTGGTACGATTGCGCCACATGCCCTGATCAAGCCAAACGGATCCGGCATTGTCGATACGACCTAACAGAGCCGGATCCCAGCTATCCAGACTGGGACGCCGAATGCATTTGTCCGGCCTATGGGATCGGGGCGTCAACATACGAAGCGCTCCGAGCCTCGGCACTACTCGATCGGGGTGTGATCACCCTCGACGATCTGGACCTTCACCACCTAGAGGCGGCCGAGGTGGCGACGGCGCACCGGGCGCGACTGACGAAAGAGAGGGTTAGTGGCAAGGCAACGAGTTGAGATCGAGTATACGGCCGACACGCGGGCCGTCGTGCGCTCGGTGTCGGCGCTTGCCAGACAGAATCAACAGTCAATGAATCAGATCGCTCAAGCAGTAAGGGACACCGTCCCGGCTTGGCGAATGATGAAAGAGAAGATCGATCTAGCCAGATCGGCTATCTCGGCCGTGCGGGGAGTCTTCGCCGGATTCCAAGCGGCGTTTTCTCGACTCGCCGAGACGGAGGCGCTTTGGCGTGACGTCGAACGGGCCGTTACAGCTAACGGCCTGGCACTAGCCGACAACGAAGCACAGCTTGAATCCTACCTTGATCGAATGCTCGAGCAAGGCGGCATCATGCACAATGTCACCATTCAGGCATTCACGCGCACCGCCGACGCCGCAGCGGGCGCGGGCCTGTCGTTTCAAGAGCTGATCGCGTCCACCGAGCTCCTACAAAACATCACGGCCGCGACGGGCCGATCACTCGATGAGACGGCGCGGGCATTAGCTCGGGTGCGCCAAGGCGACATCGAGCCACTCAAAGAGCTCAACGTGCAATTATGGGAAGCGCTGAGTCGTGTCGCCGACGAGTCAGAGCGGGCGCGATTGGCTCAGATCGCACTAGATGAGCAATACGGTGAATCGGCGACGGGTGTGGAGAGCCAGGTGTCAGGACTGGCCCGATTAGAGCAAGCATCGATCAGCTTCGTAGAGTTTGCGGCCTCGGCGTTTGTCGACACCACCGAGGCCGTCGCTACCGGGATCGGCGGCATCGCCAACACGCTACACGGCCGAGCCAATCCGGCGATCGAAGAGGGCAACATGTGGCTCGAGCTATTCGGCGGCACGGCGGCGGCCGCGGTACCGACGATCGATCAGCTTGAGCGCGGTTATGGTTTCGCGAGTGAGTCGGCGGGCAACTTCGCCGAGCAACTCGAGGACGTCGTTAGAGCACAAGAGGCGGCGACGGTTTCCGGCCTCGAGGCTTACCGCGTCCGAATGCTGTCAAGCGGCGCGTTCGATCCGGGGGCGATCGGCGCGTGGATCGATGAGGACGACGGAGGCCGAGGCGGCGGCGGGCCGTCAAGACGCGATCGAGCCGACGCCGACGCACAAGAGGCGGCCGAAGCGATTGCAGCGGGCGCGACGGCACAACTCGAGGCGCTACAGTCGCAGGCGGATCTTGAGTTGGAGATCCGGCAAAACGTCGCCGAAAAACGACTGGAGCAAATCGAGGCCATCGAAGAGGCCGAGCTCCGGTTGATGCAGCTCGAAAAAGACAAGCTCGGCGTTGCGATCGAGTCGGCATCAGCCGAAGAGGCGGCGAGCGATGCCGCAATGAAGTCGGCCAGGACAGGCGCCCGAGCGCTTGCGGCCGCGATCCTCGAGGCGTCGGGAGCTCGTCAGGCTTACGACGCACTTCGAGCACTCGAGGAAGGCGCCGAAGCAATCGCAAGTCTCGCCATTGGTGATTTCGGTGGGGCGGCCACACACACGGCAGCGGCGATCCAATTCGCAGCGGCGGCCGGTACGAGCGTCAACGTCGGCGGCGGCGGCGGCGGATCTCGAGGGCGCGGCAGTGTCGGGCGGGCACCACGCGAAGACGCATTCGCCGCACAGTCGGCGAGCCGCTACGACTCCGGGCGTGAGAGCCAAGGGCGTACCGTCCATTTTTCGATCGGTGCGGTTTTCCCCCGTGACGAAGGGCGGGAGGTATTCGGGGCGATCCTCGACGAAAGGCGCATGTTGCGCGAGGACATCTAGTCATGGCAAACGGCAAGCTACTAACGTCGTTTACCCTCGACGCCACCAACAACCAGATCCGAATCACCGACGGCTCGACACCGGCCACGATCACAATCCCCGCCGCTACCTACTACCTCGATCACGACGGCGGCGCTGATGACTTTTGGACGGTGCTCAAAGCGCAGATAGACGCGGCCTATTCGGGTACGATCGCCATTGTGCAAAACGGCGTCACCGGGAGCGAGGACAGCACAAAAGCGCAAGGCCGAGTGAAGTACACCGCGAGCGGATCGCCACAAATCACGGCCTTTCTGTGGGGCAACGCCAACGTTGCAGACACCGAGCTCGATCCGCGCATCCTGGGATTCGGCGCGGCGCCGGGGACGAAGTCGTTTTCCGGCTCGGTACTGTGGTCCGAATACGTCACGCGGTACGCGTGGTTTCCGCAGACGAACGCCCAGAATGCCATGATTCGCCAACAGTCCGATCGAGTCATCAAACTGAGCTCGGGCCGTTATCCCGAGGGTGCCGACTGGGGCGAATTTCAAGCGGGCGAAATACTCTTCGATTGGCGAGAATCGGCGCTTGTCCGTATCGACGCGGGCGCAACGTCGAGCCGTGCGACGGCCGTGCTGACAACAGTCAGCGATCCGAATATCGCATACGAGCGATGGGCACTCGACGCGGGCGCCGATGTCACCAAGGTGTTTCGCTACTATCCCGATCTGGGTGTGACCGACACCTTTCGCGGCCCCTTCACATTCCCCGAGGGCGACGTGTACGACGGCGATCCCTTGGCGCCGTGCTCGGTGCTCGATCCTATCAGTGAGCTGTGGCTTGTTGTCGTGCCTGTCATCGAGGCGCCCTAATGGCCGATCGCGTTTGTCTCATGGCCCAGATCGAAGGCGTGGGCAACGCCACCGCGCAAGTCTTCTACTGCTATCCAGTCGCGCCCGACTATGGCACGGCGGCTTATGTCGCGGGCCTGGCAGAGCCACCGAGCACGGGATCGAGCAAGTACAAACCGGAGCGGGCCACTATGAGCTCGGGCCGTTTTTCGCTCACCCTTCGGCCGGGCGTCGGGCCTGTCGACTGGCTCAAGATCGCCGCCGCGCCGATCACACGTACCGCCGAGGCCGTCGGGTTGTCCGAGAGTTTCGTTGACGTCGAGTTGTCCAACGCGGCGACGGCGGGTGATGTCGTCTACATCGAGCGCGAAACATGGCTGATCGTTGCTGTCCATTCCGGCGACACATGGCAGATCACACAAGGCTACGCGGGCACCAGTCCCACGGGATCACCGGGATTCGGATCGGGTAACGCGATCTACACGCCGATTCATGCGCAACCGCCATCGCTCACCGGCCGCAAGGTGACGATCTACGAAACGCCGAGGACGGGCGGCAGCGCTTCGGATGAGACGGTGATCGGGCGTGGGTACATTTCGGCAGAGCCTCGAGCGGGCCACCACACAATCAAGATCGACTGTATCGGCCGACTCGTTGACGCTCGGACAAATCGCGATCCCGTCGCCGAAAACTTCTCAATCGCAAGATATAGCCTTGTCGGCGGCCGGATCATCACACGGCCGACGGCTCGATCCACGGGTGGCATGTGGTGGTTTCCCGAGTCCGACATCGTGATCCGGGGCGGCTACGATACGAGCTCGGCGAGCTGGGAGTTTGATCCCGTGCCTGTGATCGGAGTCACCGAGGGTGAGGCACACACGCACGGCCTCGACGGCGCCGCGTTTGAGATTCTGTGTAGTGACGCCGATCAATACTGGGCGGGCAATTCAATCGCGCCATTCGGACGGCTCGATAGTAGCGGGGCACGCGAGCCGACGGACAACCCGATCGACATTGTGCTCAACATGCTACTGAGTAAAGCCGGGGCCAACTACACTGCCGGGCGCTATCGGTACGACCTAGGCACACATGAGGGCGCGGCCCAGTATGGCCTATACCCTCGATACTCTCTAGGCGTACCGATCGCCCAGGTCGACGTCGACGGATTCGAGCGAGCTCGGGCCGTGCTCGGTGACGTCCGGGCGCGTCGACTATGGATCGGTGGCGACGAGGACGAAGAGTTTGAGGCCGTGTTTAGGCGCATTCTCGGCCCATGGGGCTTTACCGTCGGCACAACTCGTAAGGGCGTGTGGAAAATTCTAAGCCTCGGCGACAGCTTTCCCGGCGCATCAACGGTAGTGATCGACAACACATCGATCACCGACGCTCGATCGATCGATATGAGAGTGACGGCCAGAGCGCTCGACTCGATCACCATCGAAACGGATCCCTGGCCCGACGGCAGCAACGGCGAGCCGGTCACGATCGACGAGATCAGCGGGCGGCGCTACTACCCTCGACACGTTGGATCGGCGGAGCGTTGGAAAAACTCGCCCTACCTAGCCTCGGACTTCGGATCTGATCTGTCGACGTATGCCACAATTGCAAACCGGATCCGTCGGCTCGGTGATCGGATCTACTATGTGAGGCTCACGCTCAACGCCAAACAGTTCGACAACGTCGAGATCGGCGATCGTGTCACCGTACACGATCTGTCGATCAGGGATCCGGCCACCGGTCGCAGAATGACGGCAAGCTCGGCAGCACTCAAAGGTACGTGTGTCGATGTCCACGTCAACTGGCGGCGTCGGACCGCCAAGGTGACGCTGGCGATCACGAGCTCGGGCAAGGTAGCGCTTGTGGCACCGTCGGCGACGGTAAGCAGCTGGAATGCCGGTACTGACGTTGCGACCTGCGAGCAACACGATCACACCCGATCCCATGAGGACACCGACACTGAGCGTTTCGTTGTCGGCGACGTCGCCCGCCTGCTAGGATCCCGAGGCCAGGAGATCGACGGCGCGGGCACGGCGATCGTTTCGGCGACGTCGACAACGACGCTTACATTCGGCGTCGACTCCTTTGCTGTCGCGCCGGTCGCAGGCAATCAGATCATCTATGCCAGGCACGACGAGGTGACGGCCGATCAACTCACCCGCACGGCCTACGGCGCCGACGATCTATCAGGTGCCACCGATCACACCGTCGGTGCGGCCTCGGTCGCGGCCTACGTGTACGGGGACTGAATGGCGTTTGTCTGGATAGCCGACGAAGCGGAAATGATGCAAGACGATGGATCGTGGTCGTCGTCGACGCTCACGCACCTACACCGCAACGTCGAGGCCATCGCCACCGAGCGACTGCCGGCGATCGGCGTATCCTATCCGGTCGGCAGCGAGCCCCGGCTGTGCTCACCCTGGCCGATGGCGCACGGGCCGTATTGGATCTATCTACATGAGCCGTTCGCATCGATCACCGTCAAGGTGTCGCACGGCGGCGAAGTGAGCACGGCGGCCGGACTGTCGATCTATGTCTCATGTGGGAGCGCTCGAGAGGTCGACACACCGCCGAGGGATCGCGAAAACTGGGCGGCCTCGGCAGCGGGCGCCACGATCGCCGCATCGGCAAGCGCGGCCATTCAAACCTTGACGGCATCGACAAACGGCCGCCGAGGGTGGATCGCTGTCTATCTGTGGACGTGGTCGAGTATCAACACCACCGCCGAGAGCACGGGCACGATCACCGACTACAACGCGATCGGCGGCGTCGAGCTGACACACGGCAGCGGCACCGTTGTCGGCAGCACAAACCCGCCAGAGCGGGCGTTTATCCTGTCGGCAGCGGGGCCACAAATCGCGGCCTCACCGGCTGGCCCGATCCGGTTGATCGGCGGCTGGGACGATGATTTCCACGGCGGCGACGATCTTGTCTACACGATCCCTCCGATCCTACCGGGAGCGAGGGACGACACCGATTCCGAGTATTCGATACACAAGCTGGGCACCCTCAAGATCGCAGGCCTGTCATTTCGAGCCGTCCAGACGTCCTATAATTCGCCGTCCATTGATGCGTATTACGCCGACGAGCCGATCAAAGATGTGAGTATTATGAAGCTCGTGCGCGGCCTGGTTACGATGGTGAGCGCACGGCGGCCGCAGTGGGTATGCAATCCCGGACTGATTAAAGAGCCTGTCGGTGACACCTTGCGCCCGTGGCTCATTCGTCGATCGAGCTCGTCACCGGACGAAAAACTAGACGGCACCTTTCGATCCTTGGCGGCGTGTGTTGCGGCCGAGCCGCCCGCCGACGTCAACGGACACCGGGCGATCGTGAGTCTTGTACTGATCTCCCAACTGGCGACGGCGGCCGAAGTCGTTGACGCGACGCTACAGATCCGCATCAAAGCGATCAACATCGCGACGGGATCCACGATCGCAACGGGCGCGACGTCGACGTTTCAGGGTGTGCCGATTCACCGGCCATTCGACACCGGCCAAGTCATCATGGGGACGTGGCTACCGATCACACAGACGGTTTGGGGGTCGAATGCATACGGGGCGTGGCAAGCGCGGGGCGCATTCCCGCCGACAGATCAAGGCCTCGAGTGGGCTAGCGACATACTCACCCAACAGCATTTCGAGATCGAGATCGTCGAGACGTCGATAACCTACCCGTGTGCTCTGGTCATCGAGGCCACGATCGATCAGGACGTCACCGACGCGACAACTCGAATGGCCACCGAATGCGTTGTCACCGGGTGCGGGATCGTCTCAATGGGGCTTGATGACTGATGCCATTTGTAACGACACTTACGCTCAACGCCACGAGGCAAGCGCTCAACGTCGAGCATTTTTTGCGAGGGCGCCCGATCCTATCCGGGGAGGGTAGCGGAGACACCGAGCACGGTGCCCAGGGCATCAACCTCGAGGCCAGTCACGGCTATGCAGTACTGACACAGACGATCGCGAGCAATTACCGATACGATATGAGCGGAGCGACGCCGATCCTACAGGCCGTATTTACGGGCGGGACGGGCGGCCCAGGCGCCGACGAGCAGGCGATCGGCAAGGTAGCGATCGAGCTCGGGGCGCACGTCGTCACACTCAAGCTCACGGCCGTGATTAAAAATGGGACGTGTCGCCTCGACACAGATCAAGGCGCCGGCACCGACTCGGCGGCGGTCACAACGACACCGACGGTGGTGACATCAACGGCCACGATTTCGACAGCAACGGGCGTTGAAACGGACGTTTGGATCACCCTCGACAACAACGGATCGACGGCGTGTACCCTCTATTCGTACCACATACACGAAGTCCGGTTGACGTCGGTAACACTGCCGTGATGGACAATTCCTTTAACAACGCGGCCTCGGCCGCTTTAAGGTGAGAGCATGCCGAATCAAAACACAGACGGATGGGCCACCGATCGTACCGTAACGACGGCCGATTCTGCACCCTCGAGCGCATCGGACGGTGTCGACGTGAGCGCGGGCGACATCTTCGCGGTCCAGACTCACACGCTCACAGCGATCACAGCCTACGATCTGCAGCTTTGGGTGTACGGCAATGCGGCCTGGTCGAAGGCGAGACAAGGCACGTTTTCCGCCGTCGGTAATAATACATGGGCCGACACTTTCGACGTCACATGTTACACGCGGGCATTCGTCCAAGTCAGCGCGATCACGGGCACAAGTCTCAAGATGTCAACTCGAGTCGCGAGGGCTGGCTAATGGCGATCGTCGGGGCAAGATCGATCGCCGAGGCGGCAGCAACGGCAGCGGGCGCCGCACTCGTTAGCGCGTGGGCGAATCGAGAGGCGGCGGCGGATGGCGATCGAATGGTGTTGACGTCAACTGGGGCGTCGTTTGTGTACTCTTCGACGATCGGTGAGTGGGTGCGCCCGTGGGTGTACGCTGGGACGCCGATCCTACGTGGGCGAATCGATGGCGATGTCGTGCCCGCATCAGAAACTCCGGCTTGGACGGACGCCACGACCGGCGACGCATCGATCGCAAGCGACGGCACTATCGTCACATGGAGCGGCGGCACTAGCGGATCAAATACCGGTTTCAGTGATCTCGCCACCGGGGGAAGCGACGATCAAAACCATTTTTGGACGGGGCGCTTCGAGGCTACGTCGATACCTACGACGGGCGGCGCGTGGGCGTCGTTTGGCCGGATCTGGTACATCTACACGGGCTCGGTAGCGGTCGGCCTGACGGTAAATAAGGTCACAGCCGACGACGTCGCGTTGATGACGTGGACGGGTCCGGCAGAGGTTGGCACGTCATATAGTACCGAGGTCGCAACAACAGAATGCTATCTAGAGTTGTTCGTAATCGGGACATACGTTTGGCTGTATCACGACCACGCCGCGCAACCGATGGCGACGGCGCTCGTTTCGGCATTCCCAACAACTACCGACGCGCCAAAATACCGCCTAGGCGATTCGTCTTCGTCCGGAATGGGCGCACAAACAGCCCGAGAAATGCTAGTCGGAGAATTTTGATATGATTATTTGGCAATGGGACGCGATGCCACCGAGCGCCACGGCCTCACCGATCCACGTCCGACTACCGATCACAGCGGGCGACTACACGATCACGGTTGACGCGGGTGCAGACGTCGAAATCAAACGATGTGTGAGAGCGGACGACGATCCAACGTGGTCGAGCGGATCGGCCGTCGATGTGACAGGGGGAGCTTTCGCGATCGAGGCGGTCACAGATCGGCGGCTATTGGCCGACGTCATAGTGACGGCCGACACGCCGATCGACGTATGCCGGATCGAGCTCGCATGAAATGAGGCCGTGCCGACGCTGACACAGTACCAGGACGGTGCTTGTCGGGCGGCCCTAGTGACTCGGCGCGGCCTCTTTTGATGTGAGGTAGACAATGAGCTGGAGAAAACGAATCCCGATCTATGCGGCTGTCGTCGTCCTCGCGCTACTAGCGATCGACGGCCTCGACTCCGAAGACGTCGACACGGCCGAGGGTGTGCGCTCACTACTCACCGAAGCGCTCACCACCGAGCTCGACGAGGGCACCGGCCTGGGTACCGGCTCCGGCACGGGCGACGATGCGGAGTAGCGCTCTAGCCCTCGCGGCCTTCGTCGCCGCGTGTGGCGCATCACCAGCAGTGATCGATCCACCGTCGATCGACGTGTCCGAGTTTCGGATCGAGGGCGCCGCGACGACACTATACGCCGTGATCGACGCCGACATACGGGCGGGCATTGGCTCGACGGCGCCGATCTTGTGTGGCTTCCGAGTCATCATCGATCTGAGGCTCGCCACACCCTCGATGTGGGTTGAAATCCGATTACCCTTTCTTGGGATCGGGGCGTATCATATCCAGATCCCGATCGTCGAAGAGACGGGGGCCGACGGTGTCTAATACGACCGAGGCATTACGGGCGGCGGGCGATCGGATGTGGAGCAAGCGCGACTTTCTCGCCATTTTGGCGATCATTGCGGCGGTACAAGGCGCGGATCTGTGTAATCAGGATACACATCGAGCCGTGCTAGACGATCGCATCACGGCGACGGAGAGCCAACTTGACGAATGTTTGGCTCGGGTTGATGACTGCTATAGGTTTATTCAAAATCAAGCAACACAAAAACTCGAGTCCCTAGTGATGAGGGACGAAGACGAATGAGGACACTTGGCGTCGACGTCTCACACCACCAGGGGGCGATCGATTGGGCGGCGCTCGGGCGGTTTCGGTATGGGGACAGGTCGCCACGATTCGCGATTCACAAAGCGACCGAAGGCGCGACGTATCAAGATCGGCGGTATGCACACAATCGATCCGAGGCTCGCCGGCACGGCCTAACGTGGGGCGCGTATCACATTATCCGGCTCGACACGCCCGAAGATATGGACGCCGAAGCGGCCAACTTCGTCGAGTCGGCAAAGCTGGGCGACGGCGACATACCGCCAGTGTGTGACATTGAGACGCAATGGATCGACGCGGCGCCGGGTCCGGCTGCAGCCGTGCAAGGGATCCGCATATGGTGCGACATCGTCAAGGCCGATCTGGGCGTCGATCCGATCCTCTATCTATCGCCTCGAGGGCTTCGCCACCTTGGCGATCACGCTTCGGGCCTGGCTGGCTATCGTCTGTGGATCTGTGACTACGACGACGATCCGACCGATGAAATGCCGGAAGGTTTCCGCGAATGGGCGTTGTGGCAATTCACGAGCAAGGGTGACGGGGCGGCGGCGGGCGTGAGCTCGACGTATATCGATCTGGATTGGTTTAATGGCTCAGAGATCGAGCTGTTACGGCTGGCCGATTGGAGCCGAGCGACACCGGCACCGATCGATCCGTCGGCGGATCCCGTGCTGGCTTTTGCCGAGTGGCTGTTCGCTGATCGACGAGTGGCCGGCGAGCTCGTCGATCGCTACGAGTCAGAGTAGACTCATTGTCATAGCGATCACTCGGTGAAGTAGACGGCGTGCCCGTCGAGATCGGCAGCGATGTCGTCACCCCAAACGACGCCGGTTGTGTCTTGGCCCAGGCCGCCGAGCTCGACATACTTTGACAGCTCGGCCGGGGTGGCTTTGCGGATGAAGTCTCCAGTTACATAATCGCGAATGTCTGTGCGGTCGTTGTCCATCAAAGCACCCTCACGAATCCGGCCCACGTGTGACGTGATGTCCGTTTCAGTGCAAGGCCACATTGCGGGCACACCCTCGAGCTCGGCCGATCCGTACCGGCCCAGGCGATTGCGACAGGGGCGCGGTAGTAAAGCGGGCTGCAGCGATGTCGACACACGCCGAGGGTGTAAGGGTGTCCGAGTGTGTCGGCGGCCTCGGTGGTGTCTTGCAGTACGCCGTGCCGGGCGTGCTCGTTTGGGGGCTTGAGCATCGTCATTCGTCCAGCTCGACGGCGAAGGCGGGCATGGGGGCCCAGCCCGGACTCCAGTCGCGCCACAGCCGATCGATGACGGGGATCAGACTGACTGTACCGGACCATTCTCGGCCGTCGGGATCGGTGGCGATAGCCCGGATCGGGAAGTCGCTGGAGCACTCCCACAGCCATGATTCCCAGGCTTGTTTGGTGGCCCACTCGATGGCCTCGTCTGCGATCTCCCATGTCGCCGGCTCAACGACACCGGACAGGGCATCGACGCGGCCACCGACCCACACATCTTCGGATCGATCGTAATCGGGGAAACGGACGGAAAATTCGACACGTTGTCGATTCATTCGACTTCGTCCGCGCAGTAGACGCCGGCTAACACTTCCTGAAAGAGAGATCGGCAAAGCTCCATTTGCGCCCGAGCGCGGAGCATTTGACGCGGGTACTTCCTCCAATTGTCTTTCGACGCCAGATCGGCCCGCTTGGCATCGGCGATCGTCCACGTCACCGAGGCCGGATCGGGATCGTCTCGACGTTTGCCAACGTAAGTAGCGCTCGTGTCGGTACACTCGCCACGGCGAATCCATTCACAGGCGGGCGACCGTCGACACAGCGCGATTGCTGTATCCGATTTGACCGTTGGATTGCCTTTAATGACCGTGATGTGAATAAGAGCCTGAATCGGCGTGAGGCCGAGTGACAGCCCGTGTTGAATCGTCACCCAGGCATCAAGCGGCCGGGCGTGGAAGCGCGACGGTATCAGCTCGGCGCGGGCGTACTGTCCCGCAAGTTTGTAACTGTCTCGGTGAATGTCCATCTGAAGCAGCGCGGCACCTTGCGGGAGGTACGGCTCACCGTGCCTCACGTCGGGCACCGTGAGATCCCCCGTCAACGTGTCGCTGCCGTTGACGGGGGTTGTGGTGGGTAGCGACGTGGGATCGGGGATAGGATCGGCCGATGGGTGCAGGGTGTCAGCCACCGGCCGATCCTCGACGAGCTCGGGAAGCTCGCCGTTTTCATGCTCGAGCATTGCGGCCCAGTCGGACGCCTCGACGTGTAGACACTCGGGGAGACAGCCGCGAAGAAGCTCACGCCATGGCTCGAGGTATTTCAGCGCGGCGCTACGCTCACCGACTATACGATCAGCAACGACTTTTGCGGCTTCGGCCTCGGTGGGGCCGTGTCGGTAATGGGTGACGATGACGGCAGCGGCCCAGGCGCGAAAGTCGGCGGTCATGCGTCGGAGTGGGCCGTTTGATGTCCATCGCTCGAGCGTGTCGGCGGCCTCGGCGGGTGTGATGCTCTGTGACTCAACGAAGGTGTCGATCGCTTGTTGCTTGAGTGTGTCGATACTGCGTATGGCGCCGGGCATTCTTTCGATCCTTGATTTTGTTGACTTGGCTTTGGCGGCTAGAGTAGCCTAGTGTCACCATGTAACGCAAGAGGCAAACATGAAGGCACCAATCAACCCAAGGGTACTATCGGAGCGGGAAGCCGCAACCTATGTCGGGCTGTCAGTACACACGCTCCGAAACTTTCGCATCGAAT
>Ga0098044_1001314_pt1 | contig 13050 bp, 21 predicted proteins | sample 10_taG_FD_75053 | JGI IMG/M metagenome (GOLD analysis project Ga0098044, IMG submission 75053) | Marine viral communities from the Subarctic Pacific Ocean - 10_ETSP_OMZ_AT15264 metaG | ecosystem: Environmental > Aquatic > Marine > Oceanic | place: Pacific Ocean | collected 2015-01-16 | reverse complement strand
TGCTGGTATCGGTATTAATGCGGGACGAATCAGAGGGATCAACTCCAAAATCAGAGGAGGAGAAGTCCAACATACGGGAGTCTTACCATTTCTCAAAAAATTTGAATCAACTGTCAGATGTTGTACTCAAAACGGGATCCGAGGGGGCTCAGCTACTGTCCACTTTCCTATCTGGCATCAGGAAATTAGGGACATCCTTGTCCTCAAAAACAACAAAGGAACAGAAGACAACCGAGTCAGAAAACTCGACTACTCCATCCAATTAAGTAAGTTATTCTATGAGCGTTTTATCCAAGATAAGGACATCACGTTATTTTCCCCTCATGATGTTCCTGCTTTGTATGAGAATTTTGGGACCGATAGGTTTGATGAGTTATATTGCCGTTACGAATCTGATGAATCCATCCCCAAGTCAACAATTGGAGCACAAGAATTAATTCTTGATCTTTTAAAGGAGAGAGCAGAGACTGGTAGGATTTATATTATGAATATAGATCATTGTAATAGCCATTCTTCTTTCAAAGATCAGGTTCATATGAGTAACTTGTGTCAAGAGATTACTCTTCCCACATACCCTTTAACTCATATTGATGATATGAGTGCTGAGATTGCTTTGTGTATTCTTTCAGCAGTTAATGTGGGAACTATTAGATCTGATAAAGAACTAGAAGAACTTTGTGATTTGGCTGTAAGGGGACTAGAAGAGTTGATTGATTATCAGGACTACCCTGTAAGGGCTGCTGAGGTAACTACAAAGGCTCGTAGGTCTATTGGTGTAGGATTTATTGGACTTGCTCATTATCTTGCTAAACTTGGCTTTGATTATGATTCTCAGGAGGCATGGGATGCAGTTCATGGATTGGCTGAGTCTTTCCAGTATTACCTTTTAAAAGCATCTAATAAAGTGGCACAAGAGAAAGGATGGTGTGAATACTTTGGACGTACCAAATATAGCGAGGGTATACTGCCAATTGATACATATAAGAAGGATGTAGATGAAATTAGTAATCCTTCATTACAGCATGACTGGGAATCTCTTAGAAATGATATCACCACCCACGGTCTACGGCACAGCACACTGTCCGCACAAATGCCTTCGGAGAGCAGTTCCGTTGTGTCAAATGCAACAAACGGAATCGAACCACCTAGAGACTACTTGTCCATTAAAAAATCAAAGAAAGGGCCTCTTAAACAAATTGTTCCCTCCTATGGCAGTTTGAAGAATGACTATACCTTGTTGTGGGAGATGGCAAGTAACAAGGGGTATATTAATATTGTAGCAGTGATGCAAAAGTTCTTTGACCAAGCCATATCTGGAAATTGGTCTTATAATCCTACCAACTATCCAGATAGTGAAGTTCCTGTGAGTGTAATGGCACAGGATTTGTTAACTACCTATAAGTATGGGTGGAAGACTTCCTACTATCAAAATACCCATGATATGAAGAGTGATGAGGAACCAGCTCACCCTATTGGATGGCATGATGATGTTCCTGATAACCAAGATAAATTAAGTAAGTTAGTGGGTGAAATAAATTCTGAAGTAGAGGAGTGTGAAGCCTGTGCAATCTGATGTGAAAGGAATGACTGTTTTTAATACTGAAGAAGTTAATACTAAAAAGCAACCAATGTTCTTTGGAAAACCATTGGGCCTTCAACGTTATGATTCATATAAGTATCCTGTTTTTGATAAACTGACTACGATGCAGTTGGGATATTTTTGGAGACCTGAGGAGGTATCTCTTCAGAAGGATCGCGGAGATTATCAAACTTTACGTCCAGAACAGAAGCATATCTATACTTCTAATTTGAAGTATCAGATAATGTTGGATAGTGTTCAGGGTAGAGCACCTGGTATGGCATTTACTCCTTTCTGTTCTCTACCAGAACTAGAAGCATGTATGAAGGTATGGGAGTTTATGGAGATGATCCATTCACGTTCATACACCTACATTATGAAGAATGTATATTCAGATCCATCAGAGGTATTTGATACTATTCTTAGAGATGAAAAGATATTAGAACGTGCTTCTAGTGTTACTGAATCATATGATGAGTTTATTAATTATGCACAGGAATATGCCCAAGGAAATATGTGGAGACCTGATGCTAAAGGATCTCCATCAGTTGAGTGGACAGTAAAAGATTTAAAAAGAAAACTTTATAGAGCAGTAGCTAATGTCAATATACTCGAAGGTATCCGTTTTTACGTCAGTTTTGCTTGTAGTTTTGCTTTCGGGGAGCTCAAGCTTATGGAAGGATCTGCAAAAATTATCTCCCTCATCGCCAGAGATGAAAACCAACATCTTGTCATCACCCAAAACATTTTAAACAATTGGAGAAATGGTGATGATCCTGATATGAAGGAGATTATGAAGGAAGAAGAGAAGTGGACATATGAAATGTTTGATAGGTGTGTAAATGAGGAGAAGAGATGGGCAGATTATTTGTTTAAAGATGGTAGTATGATTGGTTTGAATGATAAATTATTACAACAATATGTTGAGTGGATTGCTAATAGAAGATTGAAATCAATTGGGCTAAAACCTGTATATGATATGCCCGCTGCTCATAATCCATTACCTTGGACTCAACACTGGTTATCTTCTAAGGGACTCCAAGTGGCACCACAGGAAACTGAGGTGGAATCTTATGTAGTGGGTGGTATTAAACAGGATGTCAAAAAAGATACCTTCTCAGGATTCGAACTCTAAGGGGTTTGATGATATGAGTATAGAGGAGCTTGTTGCATATTTTAATAAGCATAATTTTTATATGGAGGATTGTAATTGTCCTGAGGTAAATAGGGCATTTGTAAGATTAAGGGATAAATATGGTGAGATAAAGCCTAATCCACAGACTGGTTTGGGTGTATTTCCTCCCTATGAATGACTTTCCTAATGAAATAGAGCTGTTCCAACTAAATAAAGAAGCAATGACGGTAAAGATTATGGGATGGAAACCACCACAGAGACCTCAGTGGTTGAAGGAGATTATGAGAACGCCTGGACCTATCAGGGTACAACTTTTACTTCTGCTGATATTGACGACTTCTTCGGTTTTGTCTACCGGATTACAAATCTCCAGACAGGGAAAAAATACATCGGGCGTAAATACTTCTACTCCAAACGTAAACCTAGAGGTGGTAAGAGACGGGTTACGTCTGAGAGTGATTGGAAAAGATACTATGGAAGCTCTGAAGAACTTAAGTCAGATAGAAAATTATTTGGAGACAAGAGCTTCAAAAGAGAAATCCTCAGCCTCCACAAAACCCTCGGGAAGGTAAATTACGAGGAGACTCATCAGCTTTTTATTAATAACGTCTTAACAGAGTCTCTTGACGATGGTACTCCTGCGTATTATAATAGCAATATCTTAGGGCGTTATTATCGCAAGGATTATTTTTGATGATTCCAATTGATTTACCACGAGCTCAGATTATTCCTATTAATAGGATGGCACAACAGAGTACGAAGGAAACTTATCCTTGGTGGTGGAATAAGTATGGATGTGAGGGGACTCAATGGTATGGTCCAGGTCCTTGTAGGGACTTAACTAATGGTTAGCCTCCAAAGCATTGTGGTGATGCACGGCATTAGTAACGCCGAGAGCTCAGTTCAATCCTGGGTGGAGGCATATGTCTCAGTAGCTCAGATGGATAGAGCAATTCTTTTCTAAAGAATCGGTCACAGGTTCGAGCCCTGTCTGAGACGCTTATAAATTATTAAAAGGAGGAATTAAAATGGGAGACAAAAAACCAGGTAAAGGTAAAAAAGCCAAAGGTGGTAAGGGTCCAAAGGGTGGACCACCGAGCCAGACTAATATTAAATCAGGTGGACATCAACAACATAGTGGGCGTGGAAGATGACTAAAAGAACTTGGGAACAAGTAGATAAGAAGGGGAGAAAATCCTCCTGGGAGTGGGATGAAACTCCTGAAGTTACCGAAGCCATACAAAGGCTTCATGATGATCTAAGGCGTAAAGCTAAATATGATGTCTCTAAGGAGGAATCTGAATGAAAATATTTTTAGATACTGCTGAAGTTGATTCGGTCAAGAATCATTTTAAGACTGGATTGATTGATGGGTTAACTACTAATCCTACTCTTATTAGAAAGAGTGGGAGGAAGCATGAAGAAGTATACCAAGAACTTAAAGATATTGGTATCAAAGATATTAGTATGGAAGTCATTGGTGATACAGGTAACATGGTCTCTGAAGGTAAGAGACTTCATAAAAAGTTTGGTGCTTGTGCTACTATTAAAGTTCCTTGTACTCCTAATGGATTGAAGGCTTGTAGTGAATTAGCTAAAGAAGGTATTAGAGTAAATGTTACTTTGATATTTTCTGTGGCGCAGGCAATTTTAGCAGCTAAGTCTGGAGCTAAGTATGTCTCACCTTTTGTGGGAAGAATAGATGATAATTCTTTTTGTGGGACGGATTTAGTGAAAGATATTGTTCAGTTGTATAGAGAACATATCTCTAGAACTGAGGTTATTGCAGCTTCGTTAAGGGATGTCCATAGTGTTTCTAAATGTTTTATGATGGGTAGTGATATAGTAACTATGCCTCCATCCATTTTTGAGAAGATGTACTGTCATGTGTTGACTGATAAGGGTTTAGATATATTTGATAAAGATTATTCAGCTGTTTCATTAGGTGAAGAGTCTTAGATGACAGCCATAAATCGATGTAGATTACTAGGAAGTATCTTACTTATAATAGGATACTTCCTTGTTTTGTATGTTGATGTTAAGTTTGGCTGTACTGCTCGTCTTTTTGGTAACCTTTTAGTGTTACCTTTTTCTATCAACTGCAAGGCTTATGATATCGCATGTGTATCATCATTTTTCGCAGTGATTGATATTACTAAAATTATTCAATTGTCTTTTTAGAGGATAGTGGTGTGAGATTAGGAATAATGTGTTCTGGAAACGGAACTAACTTTGAGAATATAGTTAGGACCTGTAAGGACCAAGAAGTTGTCCTAATGATATATAATAAGAAACAATGTGGCGCTAGAAAAAGATCAGAGAAGTTAGGTATTCCCTGTTGTCATATTAAAAGTGGTAATGAAGATGACATTATTAAATTATTCAAAGCTTGGAGAGTAGATCTTATTGTTCTTGCTGGGTGGATGAGAATAGTATCTCCTAAATTGATTAATGCATTTCCTAGAAGGATAATAAATATTCATCCCTCACTACTTCCTAAGTATAAAGGATTGAATGCTGTAGAACAGGCATTGGATAGTGGGGATGAAGTTAGCGGATGTACTGTACATTATGTAACTGAGGAATTAGATTCTGGTGAGATAATCTATCAGAGTGAAGTTCCTATTTTTGAAGATGATACTGTTGATTCATTGACTAAGCGTATACAAAGAGAAGAATATTCTATTTTGCCGTTGGTAATTAAGGAGAAGGTAAATGTTAACCGTCAGGTGTCGGGATTGTAATAAGGAATTGACTAGTGGCAATCAAGTTCAATCTTGTGGTTGTCCTAATATGATGACTCTTCATGGTGACAGTGTTAGTGCTGTTGACTTAGGTAGGGTCTATATGTTAAACTCGTCTATAAAGAACTCTAACAATAACGTCCTTTCTCCACAAGATTTAAACTTTCAAGAAGAGAGGAGGAAGCGTAAAGTTCGTAAACTTGATTTTGAAATTCGATAATGCCTACTATTGGTCCAGAAGAAGTCTACAGTAAGAGAGAGGTAGAACGTCTCATTGCAGAAGCAAAGTATGAGGCGATTGAAGAGGCACGAGAGATTGATAGACTCTCTATGGCAAAGCATAATTGGACTGCTACTATTATTAGTATGATTCTTGGATTAATTGCATTGTCCTTATTCCTTGATGGGTTGTTAAGAATCCTTGGCATCATTCCACCTTTTATGGATTTAGATGTAGGTATTATAGATGATATTGTTGAGAGAGTGGAGAGGGATATCCTTCCATATATACAGAGGTATGTACTAGTCCCGGGAGCATGATTGATACTTCCCCAGGTTCATTGAGAATATTAGCTGTAATGATCATGGGGGTAATTTGGTTTTATCTTCTGGCTGGATATCTGCTAGATAATACAGATGCTGATGATAAATAACAAAAATGGCACAACAGAGTATCAAATTTATCATTAGTCAAGATGGTACTGTGACCGAACAGGATGGGGGATTATGGACAATAAAGAAGAACATGAACATCATAATGATCCTGAACTAAAGAAAGCAGTTGAACAATCCACTCATCCTGAAATGCAGGATATTCCTCAAGGGGAAGAACTGTTATCTGTAAATTTCGTTGAGGAAGAACCTCCTATTGATAGATCTAGATTTAAATTAGATTCACCTGCTTTACATGGAGACCCTTTACATCAATCATTAAAGGAGAGAATAGATGAGTTAAGACAAGAACAGTCGTCTTCTGAGAAACCTCCCGAAGAAGATGATGAAGATGATGATGGAGGTGCTGCTGTGGTGTCAGGAAGATGAATAAAAAACAAAAGAAAGAACCGCCTAAGTTGAAGCCCAAGCCTATCAGACCTACATATCAATCAATGAAATCCAGGGAGGACGATGAACTTTTACACATTCACACTACTCTTAATTCAGATGGACCTTAAATCTACTACTTGACTTTTTAAATTACTTATCTTATACTTAAAGAGCAAATTAGAATAACAATGACTCTCACCACAAAGTTTAAGAAGGACCTCCAAACTCTTAGAGAAGCTTCTAATGGAGATTATTATCTTGATGTAAGAAATCCTAAACTTTATAAAAAGGTTCGTCGTTACTATCAAAGTACTGGGGTAGATTTTTCGGGAGATCCTCTTGATGATTATGACATCTTGATGGATCTTCTTTTTGCGGATTTAGAAACATCCCAAATCATCTCATAAATAAAATTAAATTCGAGGAATAATTATGGCCTTTAAAGGAACAACAGGAAAATCTTCAAGTGGAGCATCAATGTCAAGGTATGATGTAGAAGTTGAAGAGAGACTTCAAAAACTAGAAAAGGCAGTTGCAGAACTTGTTAAGGTATCGCATACAAAATGTGATGGTACTGGTGGTGGCGATGTTGCCGCAGTAGAAGAGAAGCTTAATAAAGTTATTACTAGGCTGCAAGCAGCTGGTTTTGCTAGAATGGGTACATAAAATTATTATTTTATTATGTCACAATACAAAAAAACTGCTCTAGTTTTTGGTGCAGGTGGATTTATTGGAAGTCATATGGTTAAGAGACTTCGCAATGAGGGGTACTGGGTGCGCGGTGTAGACGTTAAGCACCCAGAATTTGGTGAAACAGAAGCAAATGAATTTGTCTTAGGTGATCTGAGAAATGTTGAGGTTGTTTATCGAGCAATACGTTTTACAGGATACTTAGGTAATTTTTATAAGCAAATTGCTGAGAAGTTTGTTGAACCCTTTGATGAGATCTATCAATTTGCTGCTGATATGGGAGGTGCAGGATTCGTATTCACTGGTGAGAATGATGCACAGATCATGCATAATTCTTGTACAATTAATTTAAACGTACTTGATGAACAGCGTAGGTTAAATGAAGAGAAAGATGTAAACAAGACTAGGATATTCTATTCTGGTTCTGCTTGCATGTATCCAGAATATAATCAACTTGATCCTGACAATCCTGATTGCCGTGAAGATTCCGCATATCCCGCTTCTCCAGATTCTGAATATGGATGGGAGAAACTTTTTTCAGAGAGACTGTACTTCGCTTACAATAGGAATTATGGTATTCCTGTTAGGGTTGCCCGCTATCACAATATCTTCGGACCAGAAGGAACTTGGGATGGAGGAAGAGAGAAAGCTCCTGCAGCTATCTGCCGCAAGGTTGCGTTGGTCCCAGAAGTGGGAGGAACGATTGAAGTATGGGGTGATGGGGAACAGACAAGATCCTTCCTTTACATCGACGAATGTATTGAAGCAACCAGAAGACTGATGGAATCAGACTTCATGGGACCAGTAAATATTGGTTCAGAAGAGATGGTTCAGATCAATCAACTTGTAGATATTACTGCTAGGGTTGCTAGTAAAGTTGTAAAAAGAGTTCATAAAATGGATACTCCTCAGGGAGTGAGAGGACGTAATTCTAATAACGATCTTATTAGAGAGAAGTTAGGATGGGATTATCAACAAACTCTTGAAGAGGGTATTTCTAAAACATATAAGTGGATTCAAGATCAAATTAATAACTCTAATGAGGTAGTGTGATGAAGATTTTTGATGTTTTTCGATTTGGATTTGAGTTAGACTTATTAGAAATTCGTTTGAACTTATTATATCCCTATGTGGATTACTTTGTTTTTAGTGAATCAAAGTGGGCTCTCTCTGGAATGGAGAAGGGATTATATTATAAAGATAATAAGGAAAGATTTAAACAGTTTGAAGATAAGATTATCTACACAGAAATTCCTGATCCAACTGAGGAACAGTTAGCAGAAGGTGCCAAAAGATATCCTATTATAGAAGGACATCCTACTTATCAAAGAGATGTTTATCAGAAAAATAGTATTATGGATGTTTTAGATCAACATTGTAGTGATGATGATATTATTATTTGGAGTGACTTGGATGAAGTTCCTAATCCAGAAGCAATTAAAGAATGGGAATCTTTTTATTCCCCTGAGAATGTTTATAACTTTGCTCAAGATAATTATCAAGCTGCCTTAAATTATTTTGAGACTACAGGAACTATCACTTCTGAAACTCTTGATTTTGATTATGGAGAGGAAGGACCAAGATGGGTTGGGACAAAGATGTTTAGTTTTTCAAAATTGAAGAAGTATACATTAGCTGATATGAGAAGACCTCTTCCTGAAGAAAATAATATGAGAATTTATCCGGGTGGATGGCATTGGAGTACAGTTGGTAGTGCTGAAGAGGGGACTATGGAAGAGAGGGTTCTAATGAAAATAAAAACAACTCCTCATAGAGAATTGGATCAGTCTACTATCATTAATAGTATCACCCAAAAGATATCTGAAGGTAGATCTCCTATTGGTCAAGAGAATGCGGCTTATACTACTGTAGAATTTAATGAGGATAATTTTCCAGAATATCTTCTTAACAATAGAGAAAAGTATTCTTATTTAATTAAGGACACATGAATAGAACCTTAGTTGTTTCCAATTATAATTGGGATTTAGATTGGTTGGAAATGACATATGAACATGGGTTCTCTTCAGAGAATACAGTCATTTATGATCGAGGTAATGATGGAAAAGATTGGAGTCACTTAGGGAAGATTATTAGTTCCCCTAATATTGGGGCAAATCAATATGATATAATAAGATTTATTATTGAAAATTATGATGATCTTCCAGATGTAAGTACCTTTATTAAAGGTAATCTTTTTCCAAAAAGAGAAGAAAATTATTATACTACTAAGGAAAGATTCATTCAGGCTTTATATACAGATAAATTTTTTAGTATTTGGGTTGATAAGTGGATAGCATTGGGTGATCATAGGCACTTTAGGTATGCACCAGAGGAAACACTTGCAGAGGGTCGTCTAGTTCAGCCTATACAGGATTGTGATTTTAGATATAATACACACCATCAGAATAGGTATTTTACTTCTACTCATGAGTTGTGGGATTGGTGCTTTGTGGATCCACCAAAACAAAATTCTATTGAGTTTATTCCTGCCAATAATTTTACTGTTCCTAAAGAAAATATTTTACAATATTCCAAAGAACTTTATAAGAAAATACAATCAATTTTATATGAACCAGACCCTCATTATGATCGAACCTGTGCAGAAGCTCATCTTTTAGAGAGAACTTTTTATTTTATGTGGAGTAATAATTTAGTGGAGAGGAAGGATTAATTATGATTTTTACTGAGTTGTATAAGGGACAAGGTTTGGGTAATCAACTCTTTGTCTATGTGGCTACTAGAGCGATTGCTACTAAGTTGGGACACAAATTTGGAATAAAAAATCCAGGTACATTTAAAGCACCTAATCTTTTTAACATAGATTGGGGTGATCCAATTCCAGATGAGTATACTATTCATAATGAATACCTTCATGGGTCTACTTCACCATTAAGTACTCCTCAACAAATTTTATACTTAACTGATAAGTCTGTATTTGATTTAACTGGTAATGTTAAATTAGAAGGTTGTTATGAATCAGAAGGATATTTTCATGAGTATGTGGATCAATTTAATGATTGGTTACAAATAAATCCAGAGTATGAACATAATGATACATCAGATGATGACCTATGTGTTCTTAATTTACGTGGAGGAGAATTAAGAACAAGTCATGTATATCCTACTAGGTCATATTGGGATAATGGTATTAAGAGAATGTTGGAATATAATCCTAATATGAAATTTATAGTTGTTACAGATGATGTAGTGGCTGCAAAAGCAACTCTTCCAGAATTTGAATGTTATCATAAGGATATTGAAACTGAAAATCAAAAAGCTCCATTTGGATCTCCTCAAGGGGATTCTTGGGTTGGTAATTGGGATTATGTAGCCATTAAAAATTGTAAGAATATTATTTGTTCTACTACAACATTTGCTTGTTTTCCATTATGGACTAATAAGAATCTTAAGAAATGTATTTCTCCTAAATATAATTCTTGTATGAATCATTCTCAGGGATGGTGGTGTAGAGGGTCTAGTATCTTTAATTATGTTACTGATTATATGGATAGTCAGGGAAATTTGATGTCTCCAAAGGAATGTAAGAAGGAGTGGAGAGATTTTTATTTAAAGAATAACATTTATTCTCCACAGGATTTGGAAAATAATTATGAATGGGAATCTTTAGATGATTAATGTGTATGGTTCCACAGGATTTGTTGGAAGTAGATTTTGTAATTTATACCCTGATAATGTTTATCATCAATTGAGGGAGGAAAGAAAACCAAAATCAAGCGATGATATTTTATATTTCATATCTACAGTAGATAATTATAATGTAAAGATTGATATTACATTAGATGTAGAGACTAATCTTAAGGTCTTGTGTGAGGTTTTAGATTACTGTAGGGAAAGTAATAGGACTTTTAATTTTATTAGTTCTTGGTTTGTATATGGAAAATCTGAACTTCCAGCTAAAGAAACTTATCCTTGTAATCCAACAGGATTCTATTCAATAACTAAGAAGTGTGCAGAGGACCTTTTAATATCCTTTTGTAAGACTTACAATATGAATTATAGGATTCTTCGTTTATCTAATGTGATGGGAGGTGGGGATGGTAAAGTGTCCGCTAAGAAGAATGCTTTGAGTTATATGATAGATCTTCTCAAGAAAGATGAAGATGTGTATCTATATGATGATGGGACTCCTATTCGTGATATCATGCATGTAGATGATATATGTGAGGCCATTAATTTGGTGTGTGAGAAAGGAAAGGTTAATGAAATTTATAACATTGGGAGTGGACATCCCACTAGAATCCATGATATAATAAGTTTGGCCAAACATCATCTCAATTCAAATTCTAATATTAAATCCAGAGAGGCACCAGACTTTCATAAATTGGTTCAAGCAAAGGATTTTTATTTGGATGTTACTAAATTGAGAACACTTGGGTTTAAAAGGAAAATTTCTACCAGTGAAATTATTAAAGAGTTATGTATCAACTGATTGATGACTTTATAGATTCTGCAAAGGAGATGGATGATGACATCTTTCCTTTCATGGCAAACAAGAAAGAGTTTGTTGCGGGAAAGAATAGTGTTTATTATTCAGGACCTTATTGGGATGATTTAGAGGCTAGAGAATTAATATATTCTGTATTGAAAGGTAAGTGGTTATCTTCTGGGGAGAAGGTGAATAAGTTTGAACGTGAATTTTCTCAGAAGTTTAATTTTAAATATTCGGTAATGGTGAACTCTGGTAGTTCTGCTAACCTAGTGATGATGACTGCTCTTAAGAAATATTTTGGGTGGGCTGATGGTGATGAGATTATTGTTTGTGCTTGTGGGTTTGCAACAACTGTAGCACCTATAGTTCAGTCTGGATTGAAACCAGTCTTTGTTGATATTGGATGGGAAGATCTTAATTGGGACTTAAAAGAAGTAGAGTCAAAGATTAGTGAAAGAACAAGAGCTGTTATTTCTTCTCCTGTTCTAGGTAATCCATATGATATTGATAAGATTGTTGATATCTGTAAGACAAATAATATTGAATTGATTGCGGACAATTGTGATAGTCTTGGGAGTAAGTGGAATGGAAAATACCTTACTGATCATGCAGTTGCTTCTTCCTGTTCTTTCTATCCTGCTCATCATATCTGTACCATTGAGGGTGGTATGGTATCTTCTAATATAAAAGAAGTAATAGATTTAGCTAGGAGTTTTGCATGGTGGGGACGGGGATGTTATTGTGTAGGACAACAGAATTTACTTGCTAATGGGACTTGTGGTATAAGATTTAGTAAATGGTTGGAAGGTTATGATAAAGTTGTAGATCATAAGTATGTCTTTTCAAATATGGGATATAATTTGAAACCACTTGACCTTCAGGGGTCAGTTGGATCAGTTCAATTACTTAAGTTTGAAGAGATACATGATTTACGTAGGAGTAATAAAGAAAAGATACAAAAGATTGTAGAGGAGGTTGACGGTGTTAGGGTAGTGGAAGAGAAGCCAGAGGCAGAAACAAGTTGGTTTGGAGTTCCTATTGTATGTGATACACCAAAATTGAAACATTCTCTTGTCCAACATTTGGAAAAGAATAAGATTCAGACAAGGAATTATTTTGCAGGTAATATTTTACTTCATGGTGGATATTCTCATCTTGATGATGCAAGTAAGTATCCAAATGCAAATCAAGTTTTAGATAAGGTATTTTTTCTTGGTTGTTCTCCAACAATAAATATTGACATGATTTCTTACATAGAAAATATTATTACTTCTTTTATAAATGATTGATTTATCAAGAGTCACTTGCTTTGCTATTGACAACACACATAGAATTGAAAATACTATTAAAGCCATTCATACTTGTATGAATGTTGCTTCATTTGGAGAGGTAAAGTTTGTTACAACTG
>Ga0098044_1001310_pt1 | contig 13063 bp, 12 predicted proteins | sample 10_taG_FD_75053 | JGI IMG/M metagenome (GOLD analysis project Ga0098044, IMG submission 75053) | Marine viral communities from the Subarctic Pacific Ocean - 10_ETSP_OMZ_AT15264 metaG | ecosystem: Environmental > Aquatic > Marine > Oceanic | place: Pacific Ocean | collected 2015-01-16 | reverse complement strand
CCTATTATTAATGAATACATTGAATATAAAGAGTCTATGAAATTATATACTTCTTATGGTAATGTATTCCTTAAAAATGTGAAGAGTGATGGTAAAATTCATACCAATTTTCACCAAATACTAGATACAGGACGTGTTAGTAGTAGTAAGCCCAATATGCAACAGATTCCAGCTGATAATAAATTCAGAAACTGTTTCGTTGCACCTGAAGGGTGGAGTTTTGTAAGTGCTGATTATTCATCTCAAGAGTTGAATGTAATTGCCTTTGGATCTAAGGATCCAGTTTGGCTGGGGGCCTTAGAAGAAGGACAGGATTTACACTCTACATGTGCTGAACTAGTATACGGTGAAAAATGGTTAACTAGTGGTGAGGATAATTGTAACTATTTTTTAACAAAAGGTAAATGTAATTGTATTAATCATAAAAAACTTAGAACTAATGTCAAAACAATCAATTTTGGACTTGCTTATGGCATGGGCCCTAATAAGCTTGCTGATACCCTTAATATTAGTATTGCTGATGCTAAAATACTTATTAGTAAATATTTTAAGGCTTTTCCTGCTATCAAAGGGTTTTTGGAAAAACTAGGGAATTTTGGTAAGAAGTTTGGATATATTAAAACATTCCCTCCTTATAGTAGAAAAAGATGGTTTACTAATTGGTATCCAAAGATATGGGCCCACAAGTCAGCTACTATGGAGCTTGGTAGTATTGAAAGAGCATCTAAGAATACACCTATACAAGGAGCTAGTGCAGATATGACTAAGCGTGCTTTAGTATTAATGCGTGAGCACATACAAACATTTGATATTCCTGTTAAAATGGTAATGACTGTACATGATCAAATAGATACCATATGTAAAAATGATTATGTAAACCAATGGAAAGAGGATATGAAAATGGTGATGGAATGGGCATCTAAAGAGATAGTAACCAATGGCCTACTAAAGGCTGAAGTAACAGTAAATAATTGTTGGACTAAATAATTAAATTATGAATAAAGAATTAATAAAAGAGTTTGTACAAGAGTGCAAACAAGAACAAGAGTGGAGAAAAAGATGGAATGCAAATCACATTGAGCTTGACAATTACTTTGTATATAGTGGTGAAGTAGAAAAAAAGGTACCTATGACTAAAAAAGTAATTTCATTTAAAGCAATCAAGACAGACTGTGAAATACTCAGTTTTTGGTTTGAGAATCCTGATTATACTACTGAAGAGGTTGGACGTGTATTTGGATGTCCCGTTCACACAGTAAAACGCAGGTTAAATGAGTATTTTGATAGTAAAAAGATTTACAATGCATGCGATTAAAACGGAGAGGCAAAAAGAAGCAGTTAATAAATGGGCAAACGCGGGATTTACTGGTAGTATCATTGCTGGTACTGGTTTTGGTAAGTCTCGCGTTGGCGTTTTGGCTGTTGGGGAAACTATACGAAGAAACAGGGAGAATAATGCTTTGATTTTAGTTCCCACAATCCAATTAAAAGATCAATTCAGAGAAGAGTTTATTAAGTGGGGTTATGATGATATAGTAGATGATGTTATATTTACTTGTTATCAGACAGCTTATAAATGTGAAGATCATCACTATAACATAGTTGTATGTGATGAGATACACTTAGGACTATCACCTGAATACAGGAAGTTCTTTGAAAATAATACATGGGACAGATTACTATGTATGACTGCAACTATACCTGAAGAAGAAGAGTACGCTGAATACTTAAACTCTTTAGCACCAATAGTATACAAGATTACACTCAATCAATGTGTTAAGCTTGGATTAGTTAGTCCTTATAATATAATATGTGTACCTGTTAAACTAACATCAAATGAACAGAAAGAATATGATAAAGCACAAAAACAGTTCATACATAACAAATATAAATTAGGACAATTTGATGCATTTAATGAAGCAAAAAGAATTGTAGGGGACAAGAATGCTACTGGAGAAGAAAAGGCTGCAGCTTTTCAATTTTATAAAGCTATTAAAAAGAAAAAAGAAGCCTACGCTTTCAACAACCAAGTTATGATATATACTCTTGCCTTTTCATTGGTTTTTATGGTGGAACCTATACTTGAAGGAATGTTTGATTTTTTTGCCTTTTTCTGCTTTTTTATTGGTGTTGTTAAAAAATATAGTACCGATAATCCAGTAATTAAGTGAGGTCATCCAATAAATCTTTTGACCGTGATACTTTAGTGTACTTTTATAACGTTTTTAACCTGAATTTAGCAACCTGACCATTACCCCAAAAAATGAACAAACTTGCTGTTCTTCTCACTTGCTTTAATAGAAAAGATAAAACCATAGCATCCTTGACCGCTTTGTATAAAGCGTTTCATGAATCGTCTGATGGATGGGATATGTCTGTCTATCTTACTGACGATGGGTCAACGGATGGGACGTCTGATGCCGTATCCAAAAACTTTCCACAAGTAAGGGTATTAAAAGGAGATGGAGCATTGTATTGGGCTGGAGGAATGCGTAATTCTTGGAGTGAAGCTCTAAAGGAGGATTATGACGCGTATCTTTTGTTGAATGATGATACCAATGTGTATACCCATCTTTTTGATGCGGTAATAAAAACACATGAGTTCAGCATTTCCACATATGGTATGGGGGGAGTCTATGTTGGTTCAACGGTTGATGCGGAAACAAAAAAAATAAGTTACGGAGGCAGTATTTTCAAGAATCGTTTTTTGGCAAAAATGAAGAGATTGCAGCCACAGGATAAACCAATTCCATGCGAATTGGGCAATGCCAATATTTTATGGGTTAGTAAAAATGTGGTCGATAAGATTGGCATGCTTGCAGAGGGTTACGTGCATGGTATGGCAGATTACGATTATACCCTCAGAGCTACAAAAAAAAGGCTGCCGGTTCTTATTATGCCTGGGGCTGTAGGAGAGTGTATCAACGATCATAGCGATCCATACTTAAGATTTATGAAACTTTCGTTAAAGGATAGATATAAAATGCTTCATAATCCAATTGGGTTTGATTTTGTTTCTCAGACCCATCACATGAAAAAGCATTTTCCGATAAGGCTGCCAATATTTCTTTTAACGGGATATTTTAAAGTACTTTGCCCAAAATTATATTATCAACTCTTATATAAAAACAGAAAAAACTGATATGCGGAAAAAGAACCTGATTGTTTTTGGAACTAGACCGGAAGCCATCAAAATGGCACCTTTGGTCAAAGCTTTCCAAAATTCAGATGAATTTGAAACCAAGGTGTGTGTGACGGCCCAACACCGTGAAATGTTGGACCAGGTTTTGGACTTTTTTGAGATTACTCCCGATTATGATCTCAATCTAATGAAACCGGGACAAAACTTATATGGTTTGACCGCAGCCATTATAACCAATATGCAGTCGGTTCTAGAATCCTATAAACCGGACTTTGTATATGTGCACGGAGATACTACCACAACCATGGGATCAAGTATTGCAGGTTTTTATTCAGGTGCAAGGGTCTGTCATGTAGAAGCTGGTCTACGGACTTTTAACAAATGGGCTCCATTCCCAGAAGAAATCAATAGAAGGGTAACAGGCCATGTAGCCGATTTCCATTTTGCTCCGACTACAACCTCAAGTCAAAACTTACTGAATGAAGGCGTTGATAAAAAATCAATTTCGATTACTGGAAACACTGTTATCGATGCACTGCACGAAAGTGTGGAGAGGGTAAAAACATTGGACACCAAAGAACTCAGCGAGCTTAAAACAAAGGTTTCCGATGATAAAAAAATAATTTTGGTCACAGGCCACAGACGTGAAAATCATGGCCAGGGTTTTATCAATATCTGTCAAGCATTGAAAGAAATTGCAGAAAAATTTGACAATGTTGAGATCGTATACCCAGTGCATCTAAATCCAAAAGTTCAAAAGCCGGTCTATGAATTACTGGGCGACATGGACAATATAAAATTGATTGATCCCTTGGCCTATCCTGAATTTGTTTGGTTAATGGATAAAAGTCATATGGTCATTACCGATAGTGGAGGTGTTCAGGAAGAGGCCCCGAGCTTAGGGAAACCAGTTTTGGTAATGAGAGATACCACTGAAAGGCCTGAAGCCGTTGAGGCAGGAACAGTGATTTTGGTGGGTACCGATAAGGAGAAAATTGTATCACATGCTGTTACTTTATTAACAGATGACGATCAATATAAAAAAATGAGCAAGCTGCACAACCCCTATGGCGATGGTAAAGCTTGTGAGCGTATTGTTGAATTCATGAAAAATCAAGAATAGTGTCAGAAAATAAAGTAACTATGATGCGGCTTGGCTATATTGGTCTGCCCACCGCTGCTTTGATTGCAGGAAACAAGACTCAGGTAAATGGAGTGGACGTTAATCCTAAAGTGGTCGATACCATTAATAGGGGCGAAGTACATATTGTAGAGCCAGATTTGGACGTAGCCGTTTCTAAAGCTGTATCGGAAGGCTTTTTAAAAGCCAGTCTTGAGCCTGAACAAGCGGATACTTACCTCATTGTGGTGCCAACACCGTTTAAAGAAAAGAACGAACCGGATATTTCTTATGTTGAGGCTGCAACCAAAGCTATATTGCCGCTATTAAAGGAAGGTGACCTCTATATTATAGAATCTACTTCTCCAATCGGAACAACAGAAAAAATGCGAGATCTGATTTTTGGTCAACGTCCAGAACTAGAAGGTAAGATTCACATGGCCTATTGTCCAGAGCGAGTATTGCCCGGTAATGTAATGTACGAGTTGGTACACAATGATCGAGTTATCGGAGGTATAGATGAAGAATCAACTGAAAAAGCTTTTGCGTTTTACTCGGCATATGTAAAAGGAGAACTACACAAAACCAATGCACGTACTGCAGAAATGTGCAAACTGGTTGAAAACTCGTCACGTGATGTGCAGATCGCTTTTGCCAATGAACTCTCACTCATTTGTGACAAAGCAGACATCAATGTTTGGGAACTTATTAAATTGGCCAATAAGCACCCTAGGGTCAATATATTGCAGCCAGGATGTGGGGTTGGTGGACATTGTATTGCGGTGGATCCTTATTTTATTGTTTCGGATTATCCCATGGAGTCGAAAATTATTGGAACTGCCAGAGAAATCAACAACTACAAATCTTTCTGGTGTGCTGAAAAAGTACAGAGTGAAAAACTCAAATTTGAATTGGAAAATGGGTATAAACCAAAAGTAGCCTTAATGGGATTGGCGTTTAAACCAAATATTGATGATTTAAGGGAGTCGCCAGCGAAATATATTGTTCAAAAAGTACTTCAAAATGCCAATAATGAAGAGTATTTTATTGTAGAACCCAATATAGATTCGCATAATGTATTCAAATTAACGGATTACAAAACTGCTTTCAACGAAGCTGATATTGTTGTGTACTTGGTAGCTCATAGCGAGTTCAAAGAATTGGACAAGGGCTCTAACAAAAAAGTATTGGATTTTTGTGGAGTTTTAGAAGCAAAATAGGCGTTTAAAACGATAATCATGAACAATGTCTTAATTGTTTTGGCTCAGTCACTGGAGCAACCTAGAATAGTTAAAAGGATAAACCAGAAAGCCAGGGAATATGAAAAAGTTCATGTGTATGGTTTTACCAGAAATGTTCATTCTGTTCAAAATCATAAAGTCTTAAATGAGAACGATAATGTTAAGATTACAGTTGTTGGTCAGTTAAAGAATAACCAATATTTTCAGAGAGCTTTCGTTTTTATTAAACTATTGAGGCTTATTTATGCAAAATATGGTTTAAGGAAAAAATCAATTTATGTTTTTGGATTGGACCTAAGAGCTTTAAGTTTCTTTATAATGAATGCAGATGTGGATTATGAAATCAGTGACATCGTTTGGTTGTATTCGGGCAAAACAAAAAGAAATTTGATGAGCTTTTTGGATAGGTTTCTTGCAGGTAGATCACGAAAGGTTGTATTTACGACCAAGAGTTTCTACGACGGGTATTACAAAGAAAGCGTTTCAGAGTCCCAAGTGGTAGTAAAAGAAAATAAGTTGGAAACCTACAATCGGGTAAATCCTGTCGAAAAGATGCAAACAGACAAGCTGCGTATTGCTTACATAGGGGCTTTCAGGTATGCAGAAATCATTAAGGGTTTGACAGAGGTGGTGGCAACGAATAAAAATATCATTTTGAATTTTTATGGAGCTACCCATGGCGGAACTATAATTCAAGGTATTGAAAAAGCAGTGAATGAAAATTCTAATATTCATTACCACGGACCATTTAAAAACCCAGACGACCTTGAAAAGATTTACGGTGAAAACAACCTGAATTTTGTTGTCTATAACAATACTTTGGAAAATGAGAAAGTGGCAATGCCGAACAAATACTATGAATCGGGTTTTTTTAATATCCCCATTGTTTGTGCAAAAGGTACGTATGTTGGGAAAAGGGTGTTAGAAAACAAAATGGGATGGACCATAGATAAAGATAAAAAATCGATTTCCGATTTTTTGAATGCAATAACCATGTCCGAATTGATAGATTGCCACGAAGGTATAAAGACATTGGATAAAAAATATTTTGTAGCATAGTTAAATAATCAAAAGATGTTCAAAGACAAAACATTAATGATCACAGGGGGAACCGGATCTTTTGGAAATGCCGTACTAGATCGTTTTTTACAAACAGATATCGGTGAAATACGCATATTCAGTCGTGATGAAAAAAAGCAGGACGATATGCGTAACCGGCTAAAAAACCCAAAAATCAAGTTCTATATTGGAGATGTAAGGGATTTTAACAGTATCAATCATGCCATGAAGGGTGTGGACTATGTATTCCATGCAGCTGCATTAAAACAAGTCCCTTCCTGTGAATTCTTTCCCATAGAAGCTGCCAAGACCAACGTTTTTGGCACACAGAATACCATAGATGCCGCCGTGGCCAATGGTGTAAAACGAATTATTTGTTTGAGTACGGATAAGGCGGCATACCCTATAAATGCCATGGGTATAAGTAAAGCATTAATGGAAAAGGTTGCCGTTGCCGCCTCGCGTAACATCCCTAGAGATGTTACCAAGGTATGTTTAACACGCTATGGGAATGTAATGGCCTCGCGGGGCTCTGTGATTCCTTTGTTTGTAAACCAAATTAAAGAGGGTAATCCAATTACTGTAACAGATCCCCATATGACCCGTTTTTTGATGTCTTTGGAAGACGCGGTCGATTTGGTACTGTTTGCATTTGAACATGGCAATCAGGGCGATTTGTTTGTGAACAAGGCCCCCGCAAGTACCATTGGTGATTTGGCAAATGCCATTAAAGGGATTTTTAATGCGGATAATGAAGTCAAAGTAATAGGGACAAGACATGGAGAAAAATTGTACGAAACCCTTTGTACTCGAGAAGAAATGCAGAAAGCCGAGGATATGGGAGAGTTTTATAGGATTCCAGCGGATAATAGGGACTTGAATTATAGCAGGTATTTTTCCGAAGGGGAAAAGGATATAAGCGCAATTGAAGATTATCATTCCCACAATACGAAGCACCTAAACAACGATGAGTTAAAAAGAACATTGCTGAATCTGGATTTTATCAAAGAACAGTTGAATGCAGAATAATCTTGTAATTGCGGGAGAAACCTTTCAAGATAAAAGAGGGGAAATGCGTTTTTTTAATACGCTCAATATGAGTGAAATAGTTCGGTTTTATGAAATTTCACCCGCAGATCAAGACACGATTAGGGGATGGCAGGGCCATCAGCAAGAGAAAAAATGGTTTTATTGCTTATCGGGCAGTTTTGTAATCAATATTATTGAAATCAATGATTTTAACAGCCCTTCGGAAGACTTGACTCCGATAAGAGTTGAATTGAATTCATCGAATCCCAAAATCCTTGCAGTCCCGGAAGGTTTTGTAACGGGCATTATGGCAACATCCAGCAATGCTAGATTACAGGTTTTTTCGAACGCTGCTCTAAATGAATCAAAAAATGATGATTTTAGATTCCCTGTAAATCAGTGGTCGGCCAAATGGTAAATTATTAAGATGGAAAAAAATAAAATTGGAATTACAGGTCAAGCGGGGTTTATCGGAAACCATTTATATACCACTTTGTCATTAAGGGAGGATGTGGAATTGGTCAATTTTGAGCGTTCCTTTTTTGAAGACATGGATATGTTATCAAAATTCGTTTCAGAATGTGATACCATAGTCCATTTAGCAGCCATGAACCGACATGAAGATCCTAAAGTAATCTATAATACCAATCTTAAATTGGTTGATGAATTATTGAATGCCTGCGAAGAATCCAAGGTGACACCACATATTATCTTTTCTTCCTCCTCTCAAGAATTAAAGGATAACCTTTATGGGCAATCCAAACGGAAGGGCAAAGAGAAATTTATGGCTTGGGCCAAGGAAACAGGAGGAAAGTTTTCTTCTTTGACCATTCCAAATGTATTTGGCCCATTCGGGAGACCAAATTATAATTCCGTAGTGGCGACTTTCTGCCATAAAGTGGCAAATAACGAGAAACCCACCATACTAAATGATGGTGAAGTTGGACTTATATATATCAATGATCTAGTTCAAATTTTTATTGATACTATTTTTGGCGTTCAACAGTCCAAATCACTGAACAATAACAGTTTTGAAATTGAGATTGAGCCCAACCATTATAGTAAGGTCTCCCGGATATTGGAATTGTTGAACGGTTTTAAGTCCAACTATATGGAAAAAGGAATTTTTCCAAATTTGGAAGACCATTTCGAAAAGTCCCTATTCAACACCTTTAGATGTTATATCCCAAAGTCACATTATCCGGTAAAATATACCAAACATACCGACCCAAGAGGTAGTTTTGTGGAAATTGCCAGAACCCTGACCTCTGGACAGTTTTCATTTTCTACAACTGTTCCTGGTATTACAAGAGGGAATCATTTTCATACCAGAAAGGCGGAACGTTTTGCCGTGATAAGCGGAAATGCCAGGATTCAATTGCGTAAAATTGGTACAGATGAGGTCATCAACTATGATTTGGATGGCAAGGAACCCGCTTATGTAGATATGCCAATTTGGTATACGCATAATATAACAAATACAGGAGACGAGGAATTGATCACATTGTTTTGGATCAATGAACCTTATGATCCAGAGGATGCCGATACTTATTTTGAAAATGTTGAATAACAAACCATAAAACATTCACTTTGAAAAAGCTAAAAGTTTTAACTGTTGTCGGAACAAGACCGGAGATTATACGTCTGGCATGCGTTTTAAATGCATTGGATGCCAATGAGGCCATAGAGCATACATTGGTGCATACAGGACAGAACTACGATTACGAACTCAACGAAATATTCTTTGAGGATTTTGGTATCCGAAAGCCCGATTATTTTTTAGGTGCTGCAGGTAAAAATGCAACCGAAACTGTGGGAAATATTTTGATCAAAATTGATCCGTTATTGGAGAAGATTACTCCAGATGCCTTTTTGGTGCTTGGTGATACCAACTCCTGCTTGTGTGCCATACCTGCTAAAAAGCGAAAAATTCCAGTTTTCCATATGGAGGCAGGGAATCGTTGTTTTGACCAAAGGGTACCAGAAGAAACTAATAGAAAGATAGTGGACCATGTGGCGGATATCAATCTTACCTATAGCGATATTGCTAGGGAATATTTACTGCGTGAGGGACTTTCGCCCGATAGGGTAATCAAAACAGGTAGCCCAATGTTTGAAGTGCTACATCAGTTTAAAGGCAAAATTGAGGCCTCTACGGTATTGAAAGATCTTGGACTTGAGAAAGAGAAGTATTTTGTGGTTTCTTCTCACCGGGAAGAGAATATCAGCAACCCGATAAATTTCGAAGGATTGATCGAATCTTTGAATCAGATTGCCGAAAAATATGATTATCCGGTAATCGTATCTACCCATCCAAGGACACGAAATATGCTCGACTCTAAAAATGTAAAGACTCATAAAAACGTACAATTTTTAAAACCTCTGGGCTTTTCAGACTATAATGCACTACAAATTAACTCCTTTGCCGTATTGTCGGACAGTGGTACAATTTCTGAAGAGTCTTCCATTTTAAACTTTAGAGCGTTAAATATACGGGAGGCCCATGAACGCCCCGAAGCTATGGAAGAAGCATCGGTGATGATGGTTGGACTAAATCCAGAAAGAATTTTACAAGGATTAACGGCATTAGAAGTTCAGGAAAGAAACCCTGAAAGAAATTTTCGAGAAGTTTCTGATTACTCCATGCCCAATGTAAGTGAGAAGGTGGTACGAATTATAATCTCTTATGTGGATTATATCAATCGTGTTGTTTGGTCGAAATAATTTTCTATGAAGAAGAAAGTTCTTTTTTTGGCGCTTGGATATCCGAATGTAGCAAAGTCAACAATTTTATATACCGACTTAATGCAGGAGTTTGGAGAGCAGGGCCATGAAGTTTTGGTAGTGGCGCCTGCCTACGAAAAAGGTAATTATGGCTGTAGGGTAGAGGGCAAGGTAAATGTATTAAGGGTGAAAACCCTACCTCTTTTTAAGGTCGGAGCCATTAAAAAAGGAATCGCGAACCTTTTGCTACCTTATCAATATAAGCGAGCAATAAAGAAAAACGGCGAACTGGACTTTGATTTGGTAATTTTACCTACTCCACCTATAACGCTGTTTTCCGTTGCTTCTTGGTTAAAGTCAAAAACCAAAGCTAAGACCTATTTGATTTTAAGGGATATTTTTCCCCAGAATGCGGTGGATTTAAAAATGATGAAGGAAAATAGCATACTCCACAAGTATTTTAGAAAACAGGAATTAAAATTATATAAGTTGGTCGATTCCATTGGCTGTATGTCCAAGGCGAACATCACCTATGTCAAGCAGCATAATCCAAGCCTGGACCATTCTAAGTTCCACCTTTTGCCAAATTGGGAAAAAATACCATCCTCTATTTCCAAGGAAGGTATAGCGGCAGTCAGTGAAAAATTGGATATTTCAGATAAGTTCGTAGCCATTTTTGGGGGAAACTTGGGAAAACCCCAACAATTGGAGAATATTGTTAGTTTGGCCCAAAGTTGTAAAGAAATCAAGGATATTTTCTTTTTAATATTGGGAAGTGGTACGGAAAGTGAACGTGTAAAGCAACTAATTGCACAGGATAACCTTACCAATATCAAGTTGGTGGGCCGTGTTCCCAAAATGGAGTATGTTCAAATTTTAGCTGCTGCAGATGTTGGCCTTATCTCATTGCACAAACAATTTACAATACCTAATTTTCCATCAAAGGTTCTTACATATTTCGGCCTTAAAAAACCTGTGCTGGCTTCACTCGATTTAAGTACTGATTTTGGTCAGATGTTGGACGAAACCAAATCCGGTTTATGGTCAGAAGCTGGTAATATTGATGCTTTTAAGAAGAATTTGTTGTGGTTGTATAACAATAGGGAAGAAAGTATTCAAATGGGAGAGAACGGATATAATTACATGAAATTGCATTTAACACCCGAGATAGCATATAGAACAATCATGGAAAATATTTAATATTTATATTAAAGTTCCAATTACTAAAATGCCCCCTCAATTGAGGGGGCATTTTTAATCTATAGGGTGCCTGTGTACGTTTCTCTATCTATATTTTTTGCCAATTTGATGGTAGATAAATCCTAGATTGTCTAAACGATCAGCATCAAATTGGTTTCTTCCATCAAAAATAATCGGATCTTTTAATGTGGATTTTATCTCTCCAAAATCAGGTGAACGAAATTCTTTCCACTCCGTTAACAACAATAAGGCATTTGCATTTTTAAGCGCATCGTATTTGGAGTCGGCATAGGTCAACCCTTCCACATTTTTTAAATAAAAAGATTTGGCTTCATGTATTGCTTTTGGGTCATAAGCCTGGATTTTGGCACCGAGTGCGGTTAATTTTTTTATAATATAGATTGAGGGGGCTTCCCTCATGTCATCGGTTCCTGGTTTAAAAGATAATCCCCAAATAGCAAAGGTTTTGTTGGATAGATCATTACCGAAATGATTGATTACCTTATCAGCAATAACAAATTTTTGCCTATCATTGACATCCTCGACTGCATTGAGCAATTGTGCTTCATACCCGTTCTGTTCAGCAGTTTTTTTAAGTGCTTTTACATCTTTGGGAAAACACGATCCACCATATCCACTTCCTGGATATATGAAACTATAGCCTATACGACTATCGGAACCTATCCCAATCCTTACTTTGTTAACATCGGCACCGACCAATTCGCAAATATTGGCCACTTCGTTCATAAAAGATATTTTGGTGGCAAGCATGGCATTGGCTACATATTTTGTCATTTCTGCCGAGCGGACATCCATTACCAGCATACGATCCATACTACTTCTAAAGAAAGGTGCATATAGTCTTCGCATGGTTTCAGCGGTTTTTTTGTCCTCTGTGCCCACTACAACACGATCAGGTTTCATAAAATCACTGATGGCATCTCCTTCCTTAAGAAATTCAGGATTGGATACAACATGGAATTCAATATTTTTACCTCTATCGGCAAGCTCTCTATCAATGGCGGATTTTACTTTATCGGCCGTACCAACAGGAACAGTAGATTTATCCACTACAATTAATGGTGAGGTCATATATTGGCCAATTTCTTTGGCTACTTGAAGTACATATTGCAGATCTGCAGACCCATCTTCACCCATTGGGGTGCCAACAGCAATAAACACCATGTCGCAATCATGAAGACATTCTTTTAATTTGGTGTGGAAATGTAGTGTTTTGTTGGCTACATTGCGAGCCACCATTGACTCAAGACCAGGTTCGTAAATAGGAATGATCCCTTTTTTTAAATTTTCTATTTTATCACTGTCTATATCAACACAGGTAACCGTATTTCCCATTTCTGCAAAACAAGTTCCGGTTACAAGACCAACATATCCAGTGCCTACTATCGTTAATTTCATGTTTTTTACATGTTTTTAGTGGAATACTTTACTATAAATAGAACCACAAATATGCGACAAACCTGTAAAAGGGTTGGATGGTTCTAGATAAACTTTTCATAAAACGGATAAAGTGTAAATTATATATGG
>Ga0098044_1001304_pt1 | contig 13088 bp, 21 predicted proteins | sample 10_taG_FD_75053 | JGI IMG/M metagenome (GOLD analysis project Ga0098044, IMG submission 75053) | Marine viral communities from the Subarctic Pacific Ocean - 10_ETSP_OMZ_AT15264 metaG | ecosystem: Environmental > Aquatic > Marine > Oceanic | place: Pacific Ocean | collected 2015-01-16 | reverse complement strand
TAACCCGATGCCTAACAAGGGCTGATATTGCTGTGAAATAGCAGAGCCGGAGAATAATATCACTTGTTTCATTCTATTCCTATGGTGCTAGGTAAACTCTTACTTAATGAAACTACCTTTTTGTGGTCTAAATTTAGACCGTTTTTTCTACCGGAGATTCCTCCGGTTTTTTTACTTTAATGATAGAGGTGTAATTATGAATACAAACAATAACGATGTAGAAAATGTAGAGGTAAATCATGCTTTTACGAATGTTACAGGGACTTTGAAATTTGGTCGTATGATTCGGCTTCATCCTATTTTAGATGCTGTAGGCGAGGGTGTTTCTGATGTACATGAGGATACTTATATATCTGGAGTGCGTGAGTCTTTAGGATCAGGCAGTTTTATAACTAGACCTACAGGAGGAGAGTAACAATGAATAAAAAAGAAGCTGGAGCTGTATTAGCCCTTTGGAAAGCATATCAAGTAAAGGATGATATAAAAAAGTTGAAGAAATTTAAAGTTTATGTCGCTCCAAATTACGGTGAAAAAGTTTATGAGGTTGAGGCGGTTAGCGAGTTGGAAGCCGAGTTGGAAGCTATTAAATTGCATGATCGAGGTCGATGGGAGAGTTGTATTGTAGAAGAAAAGGAGAGTAACAATGGATGATATAAAAATGTGTACTGTTGTACCTGAAGATCAAGATATTAACTTAGCAAGTAGTGGGTATTTGATCGGGTTGCGTATTACTGCATGGACTAATAGTGCTAAAGCCGTAGACCATACTACAGGATGTAATTTAGCCGAAAAAACCGCCAGAGATAATAGTCTTGGCAATAATGTCCTACAGCAACATAAGAAAAGAAAGATCTCTGATGAAACTTTTGAAGATGCCGATAAAAAACTTAATAAGATAAAGGCTAGGGCTTACGGTGTTATCAACAGAATGAGTATTGGGTTAGATGGCGATCTGGGTAAGTACTTACCTACAGAGTCTGATATGTATGTAAATTCTAAGCTGGCTGAGTATGAGAAAGAGTATTTTAAGTGGGTAGATATAAAGGTGGCGAGGTATGTAGAAGTTATAGCCGACATGGATCAGGTAAGGACAGAGCAGGGTATGTTGTTTAATCCAAACGAGTACCCATCGGAAGAAGAAGTGCGGAACCAACATACTTGGACAGTAGAGAAGATGCCCGTACCTGAAAGTGGGTTTATATGTGATTTGGAAGATGACCGTAGAAAGTTGTTTGAGCGCAAGTTCAATAAATTACTGGATAAAGTTGTAACTGATGGAGGTGAATCAGCGAAGGAGCAGTTGTTAGCCCAAGCTACTAAGCTCTCGAACGATTTGGGTAAGAAAATAAAATCGGAACGGGATAAAGCTGAGGGTATTAAAGCCCCTCCATCACCCATATCAGATTCTGTATTTATTGATACTACGAAGGAAATTTGTTTGTCCTCCAGAGGTAAGAATCTAACCAAAGACCCTGTTATTGAGAAGGCGAGTAGCGAATTGCTTGATGTAGTGGGGCAGTTGCCCGATAAGCAGGTAGGTAAATATCTACAGGGTGATATTCCAGAAATGATGAAGTTGAAAGAGCAAGCGGATGAAGTAGTTGATATGTTTAATTTATAAGGAGAGTAGAAATGGCTAAGGTTTCTAATATTGCTAGTGAGTTTGTAAGTTATGGAGATATAGTTAATCAGATATTAGTAAATGAGGTTGTTCGTAAAGAAACAGGCGGTATCAATACTCTTGCCGTACTGGGGTTAATGGGGCAAGGGAAAACGTCTATTACATATCTATTAAGCGATATGTTCCCTGACCATAAAGCCCATGTTATAGATATGGCGGTCATGGAGCAAGGTGACTTTTTCTATCCTATGGTGGACAAGGAGAGGCGGATTGCGGATCAAGCTTTGCAGAAGTATTTTGGTGTCTCTACAAATGAGAAGGGTGAGGTTGTGAGCGAACCTGTAATTCTTTGTATAGATGAGCTTTGGAAAGGAGCTCGTGACACTATCAATACGGCGTTACCAATTGCCTTACATCGTACTGTACAGGGGAAGCCTTTACATCCTGATTCCATTGTGTTTGCTACAAGTAATCTAGCTGAGGAGAATGTTGGGGATACGTTTCAAGATCACCAGACTGAGAGGTTTACGTTTGTTAAAGTTAAACCACATACAGGTTTGGAGTATGTTAATAATTATGCTTTGAAACATAAACTGTGTCCAGAGGGTATAGCCTTTGTTCTTGAGCATGATAAGAAACTATCCGAGACTTTTTTAGATTTAGATAAGATGATGGGAGACGGGTCGGATAAGCAACTCAAGACGTTAGAGGATCGTCAAGCCCATAACAACTGGATACATGACCCTAAAGTAGCTAGACCCACAAATGACTTTAAGTTCTTTACTTGGAGATCGTTCACTAAGGCGTGTAATTATATTCCGTACTATAAAAAAGGTGGTGTACTAAACGGCGTACCTATTGAGCCATTGGGTGATGATGGATTACAAAATTTGCTCAATGGCACGGTAGGAGCAAGCATGGCTTCCGAGTTGATGACGTTTGTGCGTATGGTGGATAAGTATGTACCCCACAGGGAGATAATCGCTGACCCTGAAAACGTAAGGCTACCTGATCGTGGTGCATCGGAGATTATGGTTATACAGAGAGGTATAGATAACTTAGATTCCGATAACATCAACCCGTGGATGACATTCTTAGATCGGTTAAGTAAAGAAGCCCAAGCTATGTTTGCCTTGAGTTGTTACAAATCTGAGGAGAAACGGAAATTACTCATGCACAATAAGAAGTTTACGGCATGGGCTAGAGTGAACGCCCATTTATTTAACACCGTAGATCATGAAGGAGCTAAGTAATGAATAGACTTACAGCAGAGCAGAGGTTGGAGAGGGCGCACGTTCAGTTAATGCGTCACGAGCATACTGAAGCATACGCACCGACTATTACTATAGGTACGTCGGAGATTAAGGATGGTGTCCCTACTGCATACACGAATGGTAGGGATTGTGTGTATGGAAGGGAGTGGGTGGACTCGCTACCTGATAAGCAGTTTCGTGGGGTAATAATGCATGAGACTCTACACAAAGTATTAAGACATCTACCTTTATATAGACACTTGATGCTTACCTGTAAAGTTACAGCTAATATGGCTATGGATCAATCTGTGAATAGCATCATCGTTGAGGAGTTACAACCTAAAACGAATAATTGGATTGAGTTGCCTGAAGATGGTATTTACGATCCTAAGTATGACGCTAAGAATTGGGATACCGAAGCTATATTCTGGGATATGTATAAAAATAAGAAGGATAAAGAGGAGTCCAGTGGTGGTGGTAAGTCAGGTAAGTCAGGCGAGTCAGGTAGTATGGATGAGCATGACTGGGAAGCGTCTAATCAATTATCCGATGAAGAACAAGAGCAGTTAGCTAGGGATTTAGATGAAGCTGCCAAACAAGGAAATATGATTGCAGGTAAGCGTAGTGGTAATGTTTCCCGTACCTTGCAGGATATGACAAAAGTCAATATTCGGTGGGAAGATGTAGTGCTTCGACATTTATCTGTATCTATGACTAGAGGGCGTGACATACCTACTTGGAGGCGACCCAATAGACGGTGGTTGACTGAGGATATTTATCTACCTTCCAAAGTGTCTAAAACCGCAGGGTCTATTGTGTTTGCCTGTGATTCTTCTGCCAGTATGAGTGACACGCAGATAAGTAAGGGTATATCTACAGTTATGTCTATGTGTAAGTCCGTTAATCCTAAAGCGGTACATTTGATGTACTGGGATTGTTCTGTAGATTTACATGAGACGTATACGCAGGGAAGGTATGATTCTATCCCTAAAGTAACTCGTCCGACAGGTGGGGGTGGTACTGATCCACAATGTGTAGCGGATTATATCAATAAGTTTAAGTTGAAACCCGATTGCATCATCATATTTACAGATGGATATATAAGTAGTTGGGGTGAGGGTTGGAATCAACCGCCTTTGTGGGTTATTGATAATGGTGGGCGTTCTTGTATACCTGATGTTGGGACTGTAGTAGATATGAAATAAACCGGAGGAAGAAATGAGAAAGGATAGATATTCTAAGAAAAATAAAACCCGTCTGTATAGACACAAAAAAGGAGCTAGGTCGTGGGGATATTACACCAAGATATTATCAAGTAAGTCTCGTACCGAATCTAGCAAATGGAGAGGTATTTCCAATGGGATTAAATAAATGGGTTGTGCGTATGGAGTTTGAGTTAGATGACTTTGATGATGAGAGTAACAGTGTATTAGCTTTGATTGAAAGTCTAAGTGATGGTGTGTTAAGTGAGGATAAGTTACACCATATATCTATAACTAAAAAAGAGAAGGAGCTTAAAGATGTGGGAATAAAAAAAGGGTATTAGAGTACCCCTTTTTTATCTTTATTTATTAACGGTCACAATGGAGAAACATTATGACAATTAAATTATATCATAAGGGAGAGTAAAAATGTTAGGACAAATTGATTATTCTGTTTTCCCAAGTAATGTAGATAATTATATTGCAGCGGAGAGAGCCTATAACGGTGTTACACCAATATCCCGTGGTAAGAATAAGGGTGTAGTTCCAGCAGGTAGGCGGAGTGACTTACAAAGGCGGTGGTTACAAGTTAACAATAAGGACGGGGGTATTAGTTATAGATTATATCTATGGTGGACTGGGAATAATGATAATTTTTCTGCCTGTTACTCACGATCCAAGTGCGGAAGTAAAGACATACTGGAGCTTCGAGCGCAAGATCACCGTACTGAGCGAGAAATACTTAACTATATTTTAAATAGTTTTAACATCACAGATGTAGTGTATGGTGATGATCGCTTTTCTGTTCTTGATTTATTCTCCAAATGGAGTGGTTCTGTAGCTTTACCAGAGAGGGGTACATATTTTATGGATAACTCTAGCAGTAGGGTTACGCACCATACCCCAATTAAAATTGTCAGGGACGTATTTAGTGGTAAGGTTTTAGAAATATCAGGGGATATTAGTGTACCTAAATATTCTTTGAATCTTAAGAGATGGAATGCGATTAGGAAAGAGTTCAAACCTTTCTTAGATTTTGCTCGTATCCATATAAATATATTACCTGAGATGGATAAAGAACAGGAGCCAAGAATTGCAGGTACGTTTCTACTGACAACAAGGGAGTCTGTTAAAACTTGGTTATACAGCGGCTATTACAGCATCGCTAAAAACCCTATTCCATTGCGTGAAAATGTTGGTCTTATAGAAAAGGTACGTGGAGGTGATGAAGAAAAATACGGGGATTTTTTACACTCAATTATGCAGTGGGTGGAGGATAAATCTAAAGAATCTCACTGGGAAAGACGGTATATGGGGGAAGGTGTTTTAAAGGCTGTTTTACCTACGGCTATAGTTGAGTTAATTAGATACCATTATATTGAGGACATAGTGGATGTAGAAACTGTACGCAGGGTAAAAAGAAAGGATATACCTAACAGGACTAACCATTTCTATAAAAGTTTAGTCACATCTAAAAACAGAAAGGGGTAGAAATATGCAAGTAAAAAGACTACGGCAGGTAATTCTTGATGATGGAAGTAAAGGGGAGTTTGATAACCCTCTAATACCAGAAACACATCCCTTGTACATAAAATATAATATGCGGAAAGAGAGGGTTGCTAATAAATTTACGAATAATGTTCCTAGCATGATTGCTACGACCCTAGAAAAACCATGGGATATATCTAATCATATAAAATCTATTAACCTATCTAAAGAATATAAAGATCTTAATGAGGATATACTTTCACTCTGTCAGAAATTGTTATGTACATACCCTTACTTGGGTATAAAGCTATTTCCTTATGGGGTAGTGGATTTATCAGATATGTGTGTGGGGTATAAGGGTAGTGGATTTTTAACGTCTGTGACAAGGACTGGAGCTTTAGCTGCAAATATAGAAGATATATGTAAAAGGGATAATGCAGAGTTTGTGTGGGGTATGTTTCAGTATTACCATAAAGCCGATCCTTTTTCCCCATTAGGTTCGGTGGAGTTAGTAATATTTGAAGATCTCGATGGTAATGAACCAAATGTATTAGGGTATCAAGTTTGTAGTACTGCCATTCAGAAAGGTGGGAAACAAAGGCAGCGTTACGGTATGGACGCACATACTAAAGATACTAAAAAGCAAAGTTCCGCTCTTAAATTGATAAAAGATACTATGTCTGAATACGCTCAACCTGATTTAAGTTTAGGTCGTAGTATATGTATTCCTAGAAACCCTCGTTCTAGCACTGGGCGTTGGCGTGGAATAGAACCTTTTAGAAACGTTGATATAAGATCTTTCTTGCGATCTACGTTATGCTCAGAAGTGGGTAATCTAATTAGGTACGGGCGTATAAGTGGGGTAGATATGGAAGATGAAGTGGCTAATATGAGTAAGGTAAAATACCAAGCGGTTACAGAACGATTCAAGGAACTACTCGATAAATACAATACTCATATAGAGTCTGTTACAAAGTATAAAAAGTATCAACCTACACTGTTCCATATACTACATAATCAACATATCAATAGATTTGAAGTGGGTGAGTATGTTTTACCTAGACCTGTAGCTGATATATGGGGGTACGAAGATACGTATGAAGTGGGTGACATCAATGTGAGGACGTATGATAGTTTCGAGGATTTACCAGAAGATATAGCAGGTAAAATAGCTATGTTAAACATTGATGACAAAGATCGGTTCCATATGCACGTTGGGTGTAAAGTATCCCCTATTAGGTGGTGGGTTACTGATGTTTAATTCTGTGTATAGATTGCGTATATTAGCTGATGGGGATACCGCAGAGTTGTGGGATGTAGGTAAAACATTTTCAGTAGGTAAAGAATTAGCCACTAAGGTAATTCCTGTGCAAGAACTACCTAAAGAAATATTAGATAGATACTCAGTTCTACGTATAGCAGATATTGGTACACACCATAGAGATATAGGTATGAAAGAAACAGAGCACGTATATCAAATATTTACATCTGAATAGGAGTGGATTATGAAAAAAGAGATAACACGTATCGAGGGGGATTTAGTAGTAAAATGGAAATCTGTTGATGGTAAGTTTGAATATTCCTTATACATACCCCCAGAGAATAGTGTAGGATTCACACAAGCATTAGATAATGTCAACAAAATAACCGCAGCCCTTTCCATACCCCCTACGTTTGAAAAAAATACCGACAAAGAATTTGTGGGGGTAGATAACCAATTACAAAAGGAAAATTGTTTTGACAACACCATACAAAATTGACCCAATACAATTACGGGAGTTGATTACAGCAGTACTGGAAGCGGTGTTGAATCGTTTAGATGATGCAGAGAAGGAGCCGTTTACGGAAGCAGTAGATTTAGCCCATGACGAAATTGTAGAAATTATACTCGCTCGGTTAGAAATAGATATATTAGGAGAAGATCGTGTTCTACATTAAAAAACCTTTTCATGTTTTATATTGGTTGTATATAGGTGGGTTTGTTTTTACCCTGTTAGTCCCTTTACTTGTAGCCATTATTCTGGCGGTGTTAGGTGTATTGTAAATGTGGGGGTGACACATTAGTAGTTGACAGTAGGTATAAAGATGATATTAAATGGCGTAGACGACAATGTGTTGATTGCGGTATGCGTTTTAATACGCATGAAACCGTATATATTAAACCCAAACCAGAGCCTAAACCCAAACCAGAGCCTAAACCTAAGTTAGAGCCTAAACCTAAGTCGAAACCAAAACTAACAAACGCGGGCATTACTTTAGATAAGAAACCTGTACGTACACCTACACGTACAAAAAGTAATGTTAAACGCAGGGCAAAGGCACTAGAAAGAAAACCTAATGACTATATTGATTCCTATTATTTGGAGGACACAAAGGAGAATTACTTCGATGACCCCTGAAGCGAAAGTTAAAAAGAAAGTATATAAAATACTACGAGAGAAAGGTGCGTATTATTTTTCCCCCATAATGACTGGGTATGGAAAAATGGGTGTACCCGACATAGTAGCGTGTTATAATGGAAGGTTCCTCGGTATAGAGTGTAAATCTGGTACAAATAAACCAACCCCCTTGCAGGATAAAAACCTAGCAGAGATACACGATAGCGGTGGAAGTGCGTTAGTTGTAAATGAAGAAAATATCCATTCGGTAGGAGACTTATTAGATATGTTATAGACCACTAGGAGGTGGCATGGATTTAATAACATTGGACTTTGAAACATACTATGATACAAAATACTCACTCGCTAAAATAACCACAGAAGAATATATACGTAACCCTTTATATGAAACTATAGGGGTTGCGGTAAAACGAAATGATGGCGTAGCTGAGTGGTGTAGTGGGACTCATGCAGAGATACAGGCGTTCCTAGACAAATTCAATATGGGTGAATGTTCTGTATTAGCTCATAATACAATGTTTGACGCAGCTATACTGTCATGGGTTTACAACATCCGGCCTAAATTTTTAGTAGACACTTTATCTATGGCGAGGGCTTTGGAGGTCAATGGCAAACATTCGTTAGCTTTCTTGTCAGAAAAGTATAGGTTAGGGAAGAAGGGTACGGAAGTAATACAGGCATTGGGTAAACATAGAGCCGATTTTTCTTCTGAGGATATATCTAAATATGCAGAGTATTGTATTAACGATGTAGATCTTACTTATAAATTATTCAATAAGCTCAAAACAGAAGGAACTGGTTTCCCTCGATCCGAAGCTAGACTCATAAATCTCACGCTAAAAATGTACACTGAGCCTGAACTTGAGTTGGATAAAACACTTCTGGAAACACATCTACACACAATTGTGAAAGGTAAGGAGAAACTATTGCAGCGTAGTAGGGATGCATTACGGGGGGAGAATTATTCATTAGAGCATATACGGGATGAGATAATGAGTAACCCACAATTCTATGCTTTGTTAGATGATGCATTTTATTACGCAGGAGAAGAGTTGAAAGCCCCACCTTATTTGCATAAGGAATCTGTCAGTACAGGGGAGCAGACATTAGCTTTAGCTAAAACGGATAAGGATTTTAAGAAGTTACTACAACATCCAAATGAAATAATAAAGAATTTAGCGGAAGCTAGAGTTAAGAATAAGTCTACTTTAGAAGAGACTCGCACAAAAAGATTTATGGGTATTGCGAGTAGGGGGAAGTTACCCGTCCCTATTAAATACTATGCAGCACATACAGGTAGGTGGGGTGGCATGGATAAGATAAATATGCAGAATTTACCTAGTAGGGGCGAGGATGCTGGATTCCTTAAAAAGGCTGTAATAGCCCCCGAAGGGTATTCAATTATAAATACCGATTCATCTCAGATAGAGGCTAGGACTTTGGCTTGGCTTGCAAAACAGTGGGATTTAGTACAGTCCTTTAAAGATAGAGAAGATGTTTACAAGATTATGGCGGCTGAAATCTATAAGAAGGACGTTGAGGATATAAGTAAGAGTGAGAGGTTTATTGGGAAGAGCGTTATTCTTGGGTGCGGTTATGGTATGGGGGCTACTAGGTTTAAATATCTTATGGATACACAGGGGGTGTCTATAGGGGAAGATGAGGCTGAAAGAATAATTGATGTATATAGAGATACTTACCCTAATATAAAGTCATTATGGAAAGGGGTTAATTCCTGTTTAAAACAGATGGTAGAAAACAAAGAAGTAGAGGTAGGGGGTATAAAAATTGGAGAGGTTGGTAACGGTGTTGTTAAGATGGATGAAAAAGAAAGTTTTATACTACCGAACACTTTGAAGATAACCTATACAGACATACGTAAGGATGAAGATGGGTATGTATATACTTCCCGAACTGGGGATACTCGTATATATGGAGCTAAATCTGTAGAGAATATAACCCAAGCTATTGCCAGATGTATTATCGGGGAACAGATGTTGCAGATAGCCAAAAGATATAAAGTGGTTATGACCGTGCATGACGCTGTAACGTGTGTAGTAAAAGATGGGGAAGTTGAAGAAGCACTTACATATGTAGATATATGTATGAAACAACCCCCTAAGTGGGCCGCGGCACTCCCGTTAGATTGTGAATCAGGAGTTGGTAAAAATTATAAAGACTGTGGATAGAGGAGGAAAGTGATGAGTAAAAAATATTACATGGTTGATATAGAGTCCTATATTTTTGATGGAGTGTTTGAAGGTGAAGATTATGTACCCGAAGAAGCATACCAAAGATTGAAAAATTCTAATCGTGCCGAGCAAAAACTTTGGCTAATAAAACAAGTGGTGGAAGAAAACATTGGGATCGCAGATTTTATAGAGGAGGCAAGTGATGTTTGACCGAAAAGCATACATGAAAAAATATTATGAGGAGAATAGAGAAAAGAGTAAAGCACGTGAAAAAAAATATCGTGAGGAGAATAAAGAAAAGATAAAAGCACGTAAGAAAAAATATCGTGAGGAGAATAGAGAAAAGATAAAAGCATACATGAAAAAATATTATGAGGAGAATAAAGAAAAGATAGAAGCGTACAATAAAAAATATTATGAGGAGAATAAATAGAGGAGGCAAGTGATGAGTTATAAAATAAATATAAAAGAAATTAAAAAGATTACGGAAAATATTACAGAACGCTATAAGTCTAGGGCTGAACGTGAGTATGCTTCTAAAGCGGATAAATATAGGTATGAGGGTGCTCGTGAGGGGTTAGAGAATTTTTTTGAAGAAATTCAGTATCAAATAAATCTTGAACGTAGGGGACAAATATATAGAGATATCTTACGTAAGTACCCAGAGATACCTCCTTATTTAATGGAATCTGTAGATTCTGTGTTTGTGTCTGTGCGAAAGCTAATAAATTGTTTAAGAGATAACAACATTCGATATGTTGGGGATTTACTTTTATATTCCGAAAAAGATTTATTAAAATATCCAAGGTTTGGTCGAGTGGCTTTAAGTTATGTAAATAATGAACTACAAAAAAAAGGGTTGAAACTTGGGTTAAAGCACATAGAAAAGTGGGATGAATTTAAAAATGATAATTTAAGTCGTATGCTTTTTAAGACACTTTGCTTTGGACAGGTTAATCCTTCTAATTATTCGGTAAGACCATATAGGTATATATGGACAGAATCAGACGCATAAATAGAAAGGGTGTAGGTAAAAAAAGACTGATACTGTTATAATACCTTGATTTCAAAAATATTTAGGAGTGTTTAGTGGAAATACAATGGTCATACAGTAGTATCAATCTCTTTAAACAATGCCCTAAAAAATACTACCATCTACGGGTGGCTAAAGATATTCAAGATAAACAATCCGAAGCACTTATATATGGTAATAGAGTACATAAAGCCGCTGAAGAATATGTTAAGCAGGGTGTAGATATACCTCCCCCATTCGCATACATAAAGGAACCCATCGACAAGCTGTTGGATATGCATACTGGAGAAGTCCATTGTGAATTGCGGTTGGGGCTTACAGAGGAGTTAAAACCCTGCACATTTTTTGCTGCGGATGTATGGTATAGAGGGGTTATTGACCTACTTATAATAGATGAGGGGGGTGAAAAAGCTACCTTAGTGGATTATAAGACAGGTAAGACCTCTAAATGGGCGGATACTAACCAATTAGAAATAATGTCTTTGGCTATATTCAAACATTTCCCTAAAATCAAGAAGATAAAAGCCGGGCTACTATATCTAGTAAATCCTGCGTTAATAAAAGCTTCATATAGGGCTGACCAACAGGACGATTTATGGGTAAAATGGGTAACTGATGTCGAAACATTACGGGCTTGTTATAATAACGCTATATGGAACGCAAACCCTAATTTTACTTGTGCGAAATGGTGTCCTGTAACTAGCTGTGTACACAACGGAAAGACTTAGATATGCCATATGTAAATAAAAAACGGCCTTATAAGAAAGAGTACCAACAACAAAAGAAACGCAAGAAAGAGAAAGAACGTAGGAAACTTCGTCAACGTGCTAGGCGACGTTTTGATAAAGAGAATGGTAAAGAAGCACGAAAGGGCAAGGACTTACACCATAAGAAACCCCTATCAAAAGGCGGTGGTAATTCTAAATCGAATGTAAGGCTTGTATCTAGTAAGTCAAATAGGACGTATGCCCGGAGGAAAGACCACAAACCCAAATAACTATCTAGGAGGATAGATGGACATAGTAGATAACAAGGCGCTCTTATTGCGAGTGCGTAACCCCAACCCTATATTAAACTCTATAGTTAAATCTAAGCTTATGAAAGAAGCTAATGGTTCTGGGTTAGATGAGGTATTAGTGCATTGGGGGTTAAAGGAAGCTCAAACATTAACAAAAATAGGGATTAAAGATGTACCTTCCCCTATCAAAACCAAATATGAATGGCATGGTAGATTCAAGCCGTTTGAACATCAAAAAACTACCTCATCCTTTCTGACATTACGTCCAAGAGCTTGCTGCTTTAATGAACAAGGCACAGGTAAAACAGCCAGCGTTATATGGGCGGCTGATTATTTAATAAATATAAAGGAGATCAAACGGGTTTTAGTTATATGTCCTTTATCCATTATGCAGTCGGCTTGGCTACAGGATATATTTTCATGTGCTATGCATCGCCACGCTGCGATCTGTCACGGTAGTAGAAGTAAACGTAAAGAGGTTATTGAGGGCGATGCTGAGTTTGTGATAATAAATTATGACGGTGTGGACATAATGCGAGAGGAACTTGGTAGAGGGGGGTTTGATCTTATAGTAGTAGATGAAGCCAACGCTTACAAGAATGTATCTACACGGAGATGGAAAGCTTTAAATAAACTAATTAAAAATGATACTTGGTTATGGATGTTGACAGGTACACCTGCAGCACAAAGCCCTGTTGATGCCTATGGATTGGCTAAATTAGTGAACCCTACAAACGTACCTAAATTTGCAGGGAGGTGGAAGGATTTAGTTATGAGGCGTGTAAGCCAATTTACCTATGTGCCTAAACATGAAGCTAAGAGAATAGTACACAGAGCCCTTCAACCTGCTATTCGTTTCACTAAAAAAGAGTGTCTGGATCT
>Ga0098044_1001303_pt1 | contig 13088 bp, 6 predicted proteins | sample 10_taG_FD_75053 | JGI IMG/M metagenome (GOLD analysis project Ga0098044, IMG submission 75053) | Marine viral communities from the Subarctic Pacific Ocean - 10_ETSP_OMZ_AT15264 metaG | ecosystem: Environmental > Aquatic > Marine > Oceanic | place: Pacific Ocean | collected 2015-01-16 | reverse complement strand
GTGACCCCACAAAGCATCGTAAGGTAGCAATATTGGCTCCACGTGGCAGTGGCAAATCTTATGCCCTTTCAGTGGCTGCAACAATATATATGTTTTTTAAACGCTTTAGAGATTTAGTATTCGTATTGGCTCCATCTGAGGACCAAGCATCACTTATTTTTAATTATGTCTATAGGCATTTTGCTGACAATGCTTTTTTAATGAGCTTGATAGACCATTTTAGATTTCATAATAAACCTAATATCACAATGAAGGGTGGTACGATACTTCGTAGAGCCCCTATCGCAGCTTCAAATCAAGGTCAAGCTATTCGAGGGCAACATCCTACATTCTTAATAGTGGATGAGAGCCCATTAATTGATGATAAATTATTTATTGATAATGTAGAGCCTTGTATTTTATCTAATAGAGCTCCCTTTGTTAATCTAGGTACTCCAAAGAGTAAGGAGAACCATATGTATAGATATTTATATGATGAGGATTATGCAGATAGTTTTGATAGATTACATTTTACATGGAGAGACGCAGTGAAAATGGGGAGAGCTTATTCTCCACCATACAGTGAAGAAGATATGTTAACGAAGATGATGGAATGGGGGGAAGATTCAATATATTGGAGGACAGAATATGAGTGCGAGTTCGTCGAGTCGGTCTCGAACATCTTCAATCCCGAACTATTACGTGGATGCTTCACAGGAAATACCTTTGTCGAATACGGAGAAAAATATCCAAATTGTGTTGTGGGTGTTGACATTGGGAAATCTGTTAATTCTACTGTTATCAGTGTCTGGGCTCTTGAAAAAGATGACAACGAGAATATTGCCAATCTTATCTACCTTGAAGAAATTAGTCCTAAGACAGGAGGACATGATATACCATATCAGCGAAAGCGTATTATGGATGTTGCTGTTAATTATGGCGCTGGTAGGGTCGTTATCGACGCTACGGGTATTGGTGGAGCGATTGAACAAGATATAAGAATTGATTGTATCAAAGAAGAAATACATTTTATACCGTTCATCTTTACAGGTGGACCGAAAGGTACTAAAACACAGGTCTACAGAGATTATGTGTCATACGTGCAACAGGGCCTTGTTAAGGTCCCTGACCCTAAAAACCTACCTCCAGACCAGAGTAGGTTGGTGAATAAATGGTATAAAGAGCATGTAACATTAGAATATGTTATGGATGCAGCTAATAAGACTGAAAAGATTGCTGCGCCTGATGGTAAGCATGATGACTATTGTGATAGCTCTGTGATAGGTATACACGCCTGTTTAGGTATGTTACCACCCGAATCTTCATTTGCTTCAGTCAATGTAAGTAATAAGACACCGATGCCACAAAAATATAGTGGCGCAACTCCCGTTTTTGGTAAAACTTCACGTACTTTTACCATTAATAAGCAGTCTCCGGGCGGTATTTAGCGAAAGCTTTATATACTACTGGCCCCATAGTATTACTGATAGCCATGGCTTTGACTGATTATTGGCCTTTCAAAAGGCGCGCTTTTGCGACTAAGGGAACTGAACCACCGTTCAGTAAAGATGACCCTCGCTCTTTCGGTGAAGGAGTTATACGCCGGATTCAACTGCAATCCAATGCCTTCGGGCGTGGTGGAGCGATGAAAGAACCGCAGGTTGGGGATTATCGTACTTACATGAACGTGTATTTAGCAGACCCTATAGTCCGCACGCTTATTGATTTACCATGTCTATACGCCTCTAAGGATAGTTACGACATAGTAACCGATGATGATACGGAGCGCGAGGCTATCACTAAGCTTTTCGATGATATAAACATCGACCAGTTATTATATAGCTGGTTACGCAATGGAAGAATCTTCGGAACAAGCTACATGGAATGGACAGGAGATAATCTGGTATTAAGGTCCTCTCAGAACATGTATGTTCAACGAGACGAAAATGGACAGATTAAATATTACTTCCAAGATTTGGGAGAAGATAAAGAATCAGTAAGATTTGAGGAGGAGGAGATAATTGAATATAAGAATAACCCATTCGATGATTATGCTTATGGTCTGTCTGACATCCATCCAATTCTTTATTTGGTTGACCTTAAAGATTATGCGGAACGGGATATTGGCGCTGCTCTCAACAAATACGCTAATAGTCGGTTTGATATTAGCGCTGGACTTCCCGATATGCCTTATGGTCCTGACAAGATTAATGAAATTGTATCAGCCTTCAACGGATTAGAACCCGGTGAAGATATTATACACGGTAATGATATTGAAGTCAAGGAACTTCAAGGCACGCAACGAGCGTTTGAATATGGTAAATATACAGACGACATACTTAAAAAGATACATATGGCTTTGAAAGTCCCTATGACGATGTGGGAACAACCTGAAAAGGCACGTCCTATATTTGAACCGTATGTAAAACATCTTCAGGCTGCTATAGAATCAGCCCTTAATCAACAGCTTATGCCACAAGTAGGTTCAGGCGAATCTAAGTTTAGATTCCGTCAAATGAATGTGGATGATGCCTTTGTGAAAGCAAAGACTGACATGATATACCTTTCAGAGGGAGTTCTTTCTCCTAAGGAAGTAAGACTGGAAAGAGGATTGAACCCAGAAGGAATAGTTGAACAGCAGGAAACTGCTAAGAACGTCAATGTTTCTGGAGGAAAGAATGAGGATAAGAAAGAAGAGTCTGCAAGGACAGAGAACCGCACTGGTAATAAACCAGCTGCAAACCCATCGGGGGATAGAGAAAAATGAGTAAAAATGAGTATGATCGTTGTATAATAGATGTTGGACCGACGTTAAAGAAACGTGGGATACCAGACTACGAAGAGATTGCGGCAAATTTGTGCCGTATGAGGGTAGATGAAACTACAAGCGAAAGAACTTTCGCTATGGATTCTGCCGGGGACCGAATAGAAACTCAACGAACTTTTTCGTTGGAAGTTGGTGAAGTAAATACAGTGGATGACTATATAGAATTCCCTGTTATAGCTATCACGTCAGGGCCCCACGATGAGGATGGAGAACAAAAGGTATTTATCGAACCTTCCATTCTCAATAGAAGTTTGAAAGCTTTTGAAGAGCTTCCAGTTTACTATAACCATCAAAGAACAGAAGACGATAAACTAGGCACGGCTATCAACCCCGAACTTGTCGAACTCGATGATGGTAAGCAAGCAATTAAGATGCTCGCTCGCATTCATAAGGATGCAGCAAAAGCAAATGAAGTGATGGAGAGAATTGAAAACGGTAAAATGACGCATGTAAGTATTGACTGGTTTTCTAAGGATATAGACGTTCTTGGTGAACCCTTTGCTACAGATATACGTCCAGTAGAGGTGAGCTTCATTGATAATGAAACTCGCACACCCGTTTGTGAATCATGTACAATTGAAACGAAGTGTAACGAACACCGTGAATTCGGTGAAAAGGAATCTTGTGGCTGTGGTGGTCATGAAGATTCATGTGCCTGTGATACACACGGGACACACAGCGAGGTATTAACTATGACCGAGAATAAAGAAATAGAAAATACATCAGAAGCTGAATCAATCGTAGAGCGTGAATACGCAACTATGAAAGACCAGCTTGCTGAGATGAAAACCTCACATGAAGAGTTGAACTCAAAACACGAGGACGCACTCGCTATTATAGCTAAATTTGAAGAAGCAGAGACTGTTAGAGCAGAAGCAGAAGCTGACGCTCGCAGAAGCAACTTCGTTAGCACAATAGTAGAGAAGGAAGCACTTCTAGGTAAAATCGAAGATGATGATGCCAAAGAAGTTCGTGCTAAGGAGCTCACAGCTTGGGATGAGGTTAAGCTAGAAGGTTTTAGTATCGCTATGGAGTCTATACCAATACCAGAAGAGGCAGAACGCACTTTTGGAAAGGGTAAAGCCCATGAGGATACTGAAAAAGCCGTAGAAGCTGATACAGAAGAAACACCACGCATGTTTGCGATGGAAAACGGACGTATTGTTTTTACAGGAGAACAAAAATAGGTGAATAAATATGGCAGGAACTAATATATTAGTAAATGATGGTGGAGCACCAGCTCGAATAATGAAGCTGGGCAACGCAGACGCAGATATTGACGCAGGTACGTTTGTAGGAATGAGTGGAGCAGCTGTTTCAGCAGCGATTCTACCAAATCTTCCAGACGTGGGAGCCGCTTCAGGCGGTTACGCGCTCGGTGTCTTGTTCGTTGATGCGACATCAGGTGACCCAGCCTCAGTTATTACCGGAAGCGGATTACAAGTCATGCTGAAAAGCACAGGCACAGTCGCAGCTGGTGACAAACTAGGACACGATGCAAGTGGAGTAGCTCTTAGAACTACAACCACGGACCACAGGGTCATGGCAATAGCTCTAGCAGCTAAAGACAGCAATGGTTTCACTAAGGCGGTACTACTTTAAGTAGGTGATTATTATGGTTACAGCAAAAGAAGGTTTGATGACAAGCACTCTCAGTTTAACAGCTAATCGCGTACTAGTTGATTACAAAGATGCAATCCAAGACTACAAAGTCACGGATATGCCTGTAATTCAACTGTTTGCAGAACGCTTTACAACTGAGACTGGCGGCGACGTAGACATTACGTTCGCAAAACCATCGATGGCGATGGAACAGATAGAAGAAGGAGACACTCCTAGCTATCAACACACTGACTTGAGAAACGAAAGAGTCTCAGTTAAAGAGTGGGGAATAGCAGTAGGTGTCACCCGACGTATGTTGGAAGACTCAAGGTTTTCGGAAATGGAGCTTGCTCTAAACGAAGCCCGAAGAGCCGTTCAACGTCACGTAACGCAGCACTTTGTATACACAGTTTTCGGTATAGGGTCCGCTCTATACGGTACTGGAGTAAGCAATGTCAGCATAGACGAAGATACAACTGAAGCTAATTTGGTTTCTTTCGATAATAACCCACACGGTGGTTTTTATGGTAAGGCACCAACTACAGGAGCTACAGCTAACCGTCTTGTAGACTACGCAGAGTACACTGCCGCAGAATTGGCCGCATTAGGTCCAAACACTGGCAGTCACTTTTTTGTCGCACAAGATTCTGTAGATGACGCTACTGGAGACATAGCACTCAATGATATAACAGCTGCAATGGAGTTAATTAACGCAAAGGGCGGAACCGCAGATACAATTATGATTTCCCCTTCACATTATAAAACTCTACTCAACTTAGCAGATTTCACTGCACCATTCACAACTGGGGAACCTCAGAAGGGTGGTCTTGATTATGTTAATAACACTTCACAAAGTGGACTAGTTGGTCAACTATATGGTTTGAATGTTTACATGAACCATTGGATACCACAAGACCGCTTCGGTGTTTTTGATATGAAGGTGAAGCCTGTTGGATACATTGAGAGACGTGGTTTAACCGTCGAAGAAGCAAACCCCGGATTCGGAATTACTGGTTCTTACATGTCCATGAGATATGGATTGAAAGTTATCAGACCTGAAGCTGGTGTTATCGTTCTTGGCGATTAAGTAGGTTCTATCTAGTTAAAATAATAGTACGGGGACACTATAAGTTCAAGTCCCCCACTTTGAAATGTAATGGAAGGATAGAGGCCAGTATGAGAAAGGAATTACAATTTAGAGCAAAAAAACGCAACGACCCAGTAAAAGATTATGGTTTAAAACCGACCAAGGGAGCTGGGGGCACGCCACTTCAACTTGATGATAGATACATCTCTAAACAATATCTTAAAGGAAAGATAGATGATAGAATCAAAAATGATGAATTTGGTGTCGCTACTTGGGATGGAGACACAGAAAACACTGCATCACGTGAAGTTTTATTTAATAAAATAAACTCTATGGTAGCAGTATCTGATGTATGGGTAAAGGAAGAAGAATCTTCTAGTTCTAACATAAGGGCACTAAAAACAGGCAATTATGCAATAGGGCCCGGTAATTTTGCTAGTGATAGTGATTGGGAGAAGCTCTATGTATCAGGCAATATAAAGACTACTGGGAACTATATTATGCAAAACAATGGGAGCACTATAGGGCCTAGCTCTGGAGAGCTTACGTTAAATAGCTCTAATGGAGCCAAGTTAGCTACTAAGTTCGCTATTGGAGCAGCAAATGCTTCAATGCCTTTAGAAGTTCAATTAGCTGCTACTAGTACTTTAAATCTAAATGATGGTACAGGTATAGCACAGTTTGGAGTAGATGGAGGAGGTAACTTAGCACTTGATGCAACAAGTACACAAGCTTCAATTCAAGCAAGAGATGGCTCTGGTGCAGCTAACATATTAAATTTAAATACTACTGGCGGAGCTGCCGGTAGAGTTAACATAGGAAGTACTGGTTCAAGCACATATGTAAATGGTGATTTGATAGTACAGGGAGCTGCTACAACTTTGAATACAGCTACTTTAACAGTAGATGATAATTCAATTGTATTGAATACTAGTGTAACAGGTACACCGCCTACCAATGCCGATGCAGGTATAGAGGTAGAGAGAGGTACTAGTAATAACGTAGGAATAAGATTCCATGAGAGCACAGATAAGTGGCAAATAAATTCAGTAGACGTAACTTCAGATTCAGATTGGAAAGATATGCATGCTGATGGTGCATCAGGTATAGGTACTGTCAATCAGTTAGGTACTAACACAGCATCTGCCTTATCACTATCAACAACAACGAATACTAATGATACTATAAACTTAGCAGATAAGTTTGTACAACACGCTGGAGACATTATGGCTGAGAATACTACAGGTAAATTAGTTATAGGTAATGCAGGAGACCAGACAGCTAATAGAAACAAGTTAACTGTTTATGGAGGAAACTCAGGTTCTGGACCAGATGCAAATGCTGTTTTCGTTCATGGAAACATAGCAGGAGATACCAAGACCTTTAATATAGAACACCCCCTCGATAAGAATAAGAGGTTAATACATGGTTCTTTGGAAGGTCCTGAATTTGGTATGTATCAGAGAGGTACTATAAAATCTATGCATCTTATAGAAGAAATACCTTTACCTGAATATTGGGCTGCTATGGTTAGAGATTATTCAGTATATCTCACACCACATGGAAATTATAATGTATGGATTGTAGAGAAGAACAAGACTATGGTTAAAATAAAAACTAGTGCAGACGCAATAGATGGACCGTGGAAATGTGATTGGATGGTAATAGGAAGTAGAATAGACCATAAATTGGAGGTAGAAGTAGATGCCAAAGAGTAGAATATTAATAGGAGTAGGTGGAGACCAGAACGATGCAGTCATGAAATTTCAGAGAGATTCAGATGATGATGGCCAGTATGACGATATAGATTTATTAATTTTTGAATTAAATGTTTCTAATAGTACTGTAACAGCTGATTACTTAGTAGTTGATGGAGGAACTTTCGGGGATTAGTTATGCCACAGAATAATAATCGTATCTATCATAAGCGCAGCGTTAAAGGAACTGCGGTCCCAACAACTAGTGATTTAGAAGAGGGAGAGATAGGAATTAATATTAGAGATGGTAAATTATATACTAGAAAGGATGCTGATGGTTCATCACCAGAAATTATAGAGTTTGGACAGAAAGGTATTGATGGAACCAAAGGACAGAAAGGTGATACTGGAGCACAAGGAGCTACAGGAGCACAAGGAGATAAAGGCCAAAAGGGAGCTAAAGGAGCTACAGGTCTAAAAGGAGCTACAGGTGGACAAGGACCACAAGGAGCAGATGGACCTACAGGTAGTTCAGGACCACAAGGAGCTACAGGAGCAGCTGGACCACAAGGAGCTGCTGGACCAACTGGACCACAAGGTAATAAAGGTGAACCGGGATTAAAAGGAGCGCAAGGAGCTGCTGGACCACAAGGAGATAAAGGTCAGAAAGGAACACAAGGAGCTGCTGGACCACAAGGTGTAGCAGGACCAGCTGGAGCAACAGGAGATAAAGGAGCTACAGGTCTTACTGGTACAACTGGAGATAAAGGAGCAACAGGTGGACAAGGACCTACAGGACCTACAGGACCACAAGGACCTTCAGGAGCAGACGGTGCTAAAGGACAAAAGGGTGAAATAGGAACTCAAGGTACTGTTGGTATTAAAGGAGAAGTAGGAGCAGCTGGTGCTAAAGGAGCTACAGGACAGAAGGGAGCTACAGGTGCTACAGGAACAGCAGGAGATAAAGGACAAAAGGGTGAAATAGGTGTTACAGGTGCACAAGGAGTACAAGGAGAAGATGGACCAGCAGGAGCTAAAGGAGCGACAGGTGCAACAGGAGCAGCTGGACCACAAGGAGTTAAAGGTGCTACAGGTGATAAAGGAGCTACAGGAGCTCAGGGAGCTACAGGACCTACAGGACCTACAGGACCACAAGGAACTGCTGGTGTTAAAGGAGCAACAGGTGCACAAGGAGCACAAGGTACTCAAGGTACTAAAGGAGAAGTAGGTGCACAAGGACTTGTTGGTGATAAGGGACAGAAAGGCGCTGTAGGAGTTACAGGACCACAAGGTGCGCAAGGAGCTACTGGACCAGAAGGACCTACAGGACCACAGGGAAATACTGGAGCTGACGGTGCTAAAGGACAAAAGGGTGAAGTAGGTGTTACAGGTGCTAAAGGAGCTACAGGTGCTACAGGAGCAGCAGGAGCTAAAGGCGATACGGGAGCTCAGGGAGCTACAGGACCTACAGGTCAGAAAGGAGCTACAGGTCTTACTGGTACAACTGGAGATAAAGGACAAAAGGGTGAAGTAGGTGTTACAGGAGCAGCAGGAGCTAAAGGTGCTACAGGAGCTAAAGGAGAAGCAGGTAACGACGGAGGACCCGGACAAGAAGGAGATAAAGGTGCTACAGGTGCTACAGGACCTCAGGGACCACAAGGAGCTACAGGACCAGCTGGACCACAAGGTAGTAAAGGAGCTCAAGGTGCACAAGGTGACGAAGGACCCGGTGGTCCTGTAGGTCCTGTAGGTCCTTCAGGAGCAGCTGGTGCTAAAGGAGCTCAAGGAGCAGAGGGATTACATGGACCACAAGGAGAAGATGCAGGTCTTCTAGTGCAATATGATGATACATCTACCACTGACGCAGACCCCGGTTCTGGACAATTTAAATTCGACCATTCTACTATAGGGTCTGTGGATTGGATATACATTGATGATAATAATATTGAAGGTTCACAAGTATCAACTTGGATTCAAGCATGGGGTGACAATCCCGGTGATGGTAATGTACTAGGTCAACTACTTATAACAAATAAAACTGGTGGTACATCTTCAGCATCAGTATGGAATATCGTATGGAATGATGGAGACCCAATTATAGATGCTTCTGGTTATTCAAAGATTCGTGTAGCTAATTTGTCTGGTGATAAACCCCAAGATAATGAAATATGTAATATAGTATTTCAAGCAATAGGACAAAAAGGTGAAAAAGGACAGAAAGGTGCTACAGGTGCACAAGGAGCGCAAGGAGAAAAGGGTCAACTTGGAACTCAAGGTCAGGTTGGAGATAAAGGACAGAAAGGTGAACAAGGTACAGCTGGAAATGATGGAAATACAGGAGCTCAAGGACCTACAGGACCGCAAGGAGCTAAAGGAGCGACAGGTGCAACAGGAGCAGCTGGACCACAAGGAGCTAAAGGTGCAACAGGAGCACAAGGAGCTACTGGAGGACAGGGAGATAAAGGACAGAAAGGAGAAACTTCATTACCAGCGTCTACTTTCCTTATGCATGTTGACCTTACAGATACTTCTACTGCGCCATCTTCAAATGGTGAGATAGTATTAAATCACGCTACATTAGCAAATGTTACTTCAATATCTATTTATGAAGATGATGAGGGCGGCGGTGTTTTAGATTCCATCTTAACAGATATGTTAAAAGATGGTAACAGAATTAAATTAGAAAAGAAAGAAGATATAACCAACTGGGTTACTTTCGAAATTACAGCAGATGGTTCTGACGCAGGAGGATATAGAACTGTTGCTGTTACACATGAGGGCGGGGCGAGTGGTGCAGCTACTTCAACCTTCTCTGATGAAGATGACGTTTATTTCTCCTTGTCTATGCAAGGAGATACTGGTCCTCAAGGGTCTGTTGGACCACAAGGACCACAAGGAACTACAGGACCACAAGGACCTACAGGAACTCAAGGAGCAGCAGGAGCTAAAGGTGCTACAGGAGCAGCAGGAGCTAAAGGTGCAACAGGAGCTGCTGGACCTACAGGACCTCAAGGAGCAGCAGGACCTACAGGACCAACAGGTACACAAGGACCACAAGGAGCAGATGGACCTAAAGGTCAACAAGGACCAGATGGAAATGTAGGACCTACAGGTCAGAAAGGTGCTACAGGTGCACAAGGACCTGTGGGAGATAAGGGTGAAATTGGACAACAAGGACCAACAGGACCACAAGGACCAACAGGTGATAAAGGAGCTGATGGTGATAAAGGAGCTCAGGGTGGAAGAGGTGGTACACAATATGTTTACTGTGATTCTCATACTAACGCAGACCCTAGTGCTATTGTCACTGGAGGAATTAAATTTAATCATAATTCAATTGGTAGTACTACTTTTATTTATATAGATGATGAGGATGCACATGGTACAGATTTCCAAGCATGGTATACCTCATTCGATAGCTCTACATCTCAAGTTAAAGGTCAACTTACTATATCTTCTTTAGACTCAACAGATTCAACTTTTTGTAAATTTAATGTAACAGACAGTTCTTCCGATGAAGGAGTGAATGATGCTATACAAGAAAATACTGGTTATTTCTCAATTAGAGTTACTTATATAGCTGGTTCTGAACCAAGTGACCTTGAGAAAGTTGTTGTACAATTTACTCCACAAGGTAGTACGGGAGATAAAGGTGTTACAGGAGCAGCTGGACCACAAGGACCACAAGGTTCACAAGGAGCACAAGGAGCAACTGGAGCAGCAGGAGTTAAAGGTGCAACAGGTGCACAAGGAGCTACTGGAGATACAGGACCAACGGGTGCTAAAGGAGCTGCTGGTGATAAAGGAGCTACAGGAGCAGCTGGACCACAAGGACCTACAGGAGCAGCAGGTGCTAAAGGAGCTACAGGTGATGATGGAGTTAAAGGAGCAACAGGTGCAGCTGGACCAACAGGACCACAAGGAGCTACAGGACCTGACGGTGCGGCAGGAGCTAAAGGAGCAACAGGTGCTCAAGGAACACAAGGAGCAGCAGGAGTTAAAGGAGCTACAGGTGCACAAGGACCAACAGGTACTACGGGACCTCAAGGTGCAGTAGGTACTAAGGGAGCTCCCGGAGCGCAAGGACCACAAGGAGATACAGGTCCACAAGGAGCACAAGGTACTAAAGGTGCTCCCGGTGAAAAAGGTGTAACAGGAGCTACAGGACCAGATGGACCTACAGGACCTCAAGGACCAACAGGTGCTACAGGACCTCAAGGAGCAGCGGGAGTTAAAGGAGCTACAGGAGCAGCAGGTGCTAAAGGAGCTACTGGTGCTACAGGACCTGACGGTGCGGCAGGAGCTAAAGGTGCTACAGGAGCTGCTGGACCTCAAGGAGCAACAGGAACTCAAGGACCGCAAGGAGCAGCAGGAGCTAAAGGTGCTACTGGTGCTGATGGTGTTAAAGGTGCAACTGGAGCTACAGGTGCACAAGGACCACAAGGAACTGCTGGTGTTAAAGGAGCTACAGGAGACCAAGGAACTAAAGGTGTTACAGGAGCTACAGGACCAGATGGACCTACAGGACCTCAAGGTGCTACAGGTGCAACAGGAGCAGCAGGAGCTAAAGGTGCTACTGGTCAAAAAGGTGTAATAGGTTCTCAAGGACCAACAGGTGCACAAGGAGCACAAGGTGCTACAGGACCTGATGGAGATGATGGTGAAAAGGGTGCAACAGGAGCAGCAGGAGCTAAAGGTGCTACAGGAGCACAAGGACTAACAGGTAATACAGGACCGCAAGGAGCAGCAGGACCTACAGGACCAACAGGACCGCAAGGAGCAGCAGGAGTTAAAGGTGCAACAGGTGCACAAGGAGCACAAGGAGCAGCAGGTGACAAAGGTGCTACTGGTGATGATGGAGCTAAAGGAGCTACAGGTGCACAAGGACCACAAGGAACTGCTGGTGTTAAAGGAGCTACAGGAGCTGTAGGACCACAAGGTGCTAAAGGTACAACAGGAGCTACAGGACCACAAGGACCAATAGGAGATACAGGTGCTAAAGGAGCAACTGGAGCTACAGGACCTCAGGGAGCACAAGGACCTACAGGAGACCAAGGTACTGTTGGTGGTGTTAATTATACATTTAGTAATTCAACTTCCGATTCAGACCCCGGCCAAGGTGTAGTAAGATTTAATCATGGTACTTTTGGTTCTATTACACAAATATTTATAGATGATGATGACAGCAATGGTACTGATTTCCAAACATGGATAGATTCATTTGATGATACAGATGAAGGTACATTAACACTTAATTCTGCTGATGCTACAGATGCAACATTCTGTAACTTTACAGTAGATTCAATTACAGGAGCTTCTGGATATACAAAACTTAATGTTACACCATTATCAGGTGCAGCACCAAGTAATTCAGAAGCAATAGTATTACAATTCTCAGCCTCTGGTTCAAAAGGGGCTACTGGTTCAACAGGACCTCAAGGACCTCAAGGTGCTACTGGAGATAAAGGAGCAAAGGGAGCTCTTGGTGCTCAAGGACCACAAGGAGCTACAGGACCTCAAGGAGCTACTGGTGAAAAGGGACTTAAAGGTGTTCTGGGAGCACAAGGACCGCAAGGAGCAGCAGGACCTACAGGACCACAAGGAACAGCAGGAGTTAAAGGTGCAACAGGTGCACAAGGACCTCAAGGAGCTGCTGGACCTCAAGGACCTACAGGAGCAGCAGGAGCTAAAGGTGCTACAGGAGATGCTGGTGCTAAAGGAGCTACAGGAGCTGCTGGACCTCAAGGACCAGATGGAGCAGCAGGAGCTAAAGGTGCAACTGGTGCAGCAGGACCTCAAGGACCTCAAGGAGGTACAGGACCTACAGGAGCAGCAGGAGCTAAAGGTGCAACTGGAGCAGCTGGACCACAAGGACCTGCTGGTGCTACAGGACCTG
>Ga0098044_1001302_pt1 | contig 13089 bp, 26 predicted proteins | sample 10_taG_FD_75053 | JGI IMG/M metagenome (GOLD analysis project Ga0098044, IMG submission 75053) | Marine viral communities from the Subarctic Pacific Ocean - 10_ETSP_OMZ_AT15264 metaG | ecosystem: Environmental > Aquatic > Marine > Oceanic | place: Pacific Ocean | collected 2015-01-16 | reverse complement strand
TGGATATGAATGGGAAGATGGCAACTGGGTACGATTCGTTTGCTCATCAACACATACTTGCAGGCGCAACCATGTTGATGGAAAGATAAAGGTTGGACAGGTTTATACCAAGACTACATATAGATATATTTGCGATGAGGAAGGAACCTCTTGGCTTCAACATGGAAAAAGGATTAAGCGATGAATATGGTTTTTCTTACAGTTTGTTGTGAAACATATGACACTTTTTATAATAACATGCGTGTATGCAGAAAGTGTGGACAAAGCAACCCAGAGTTGATAGAGGTAAGTAGGGCTGAGCATTTCAAGTGCTGTAGCGCACCTAAGGATATGGGACATATGTTTGGGTGTCCAAAATCGATTGAGAATTTTAAAAGATAAGGCGGGAAAATGAGCGGCAGGATTAAGGATATTATATTATTTGTTTCGTTGGGATTTATTCTTTGCGAAGTTATATACCGGATCACATTTTAAAGGAAATTATATGAGCAAGAAAAAAGATTGGAAAGGAACAGAGCCTGTTGCGCGGAGTGCCAAGCAACGGGAGTTGAAGAAAGAGTGGGACGATATGTCTCCGGAGGACCGAAAGGCCGCTTCCAGAAGGCAGCTTGTTGGCTTCTTAGAGATGTTCCAAGGTTCGGAGCCAATAATGGTTCTGAACGGAAAGCCCCAAGACCACAGCCCAATGACCAAAGAGGAGGCCGATTTGCACCTCGCACTCTTTGACGGAGAAATAGAACCAACCCCCGAGGTTAAGCTGACGCTTGCTCAGTTAGAAGCCCTGCGATGGCCAAATAACAAAAAGCTGCAAGCTAAGATGTGGAAGGCGATGCGCGAAGTGGACGAGGAATAGCCGCGTCCGTCCATGCGCTCCGTGTGTGGTCCGGGCAAAAACTTTACATTTTAAATAAATGGATGTGGCAGAGTATTGTGCCCCCGCTCTGCCAGCGGTCGTCCAGTATTCGGCATCCAAGGACGCAGGCAGGAACGATAATGTTTATGTAAAATTTACCAGTGTCCAAAGTAGCTTGGAGGTCTTTCGTGTTCACACACATGACACTCTTTTTTGAAGCCATCTTTTTTATAACACCACGAATCTGTAAGATAAAGAATTCTTCCGTCCTTTAGCGTGGAAAGGGCAAAGTAGTGGCTTGAATTTCTACCGACCCAGTGAAACGCTGCGGTTATCGGCCAATCCCAGCCGTCAGGCCAAACATCTTCAATGGTCACCTCATAGTTGCCAAATCCTTTTTTGGATTGGTTGACGATGTTTTGGAAGAGGTAAAACATTCTTGCCTCGATTGAAACGGAGAGGGCCGGTAGCGCAGCGAGGGGGGTGGGGCAGACGCCGTTTGCCGTCAAAGACGGAGGCTATCGCCTGGAGACTTTGCCGTCCGACCCTCTCCTAATCAAAGGTTAGTAACCTGATACAATATGGTTGGTAATTTGTTTTCCGGTTTTATCAAAAGCCCTACTGTCTGTATAGTCTGGGCCTGGGTCGGAAAAACTTGTTCCCCAAATTTCTATCCTTTCCACCTTGTCTACCATTTCTTGAGGCAGCAGCATTCCAAAGGGTGGGGAACCCCCAGCATATTTCTTTGCATCATTTCCGGTGAATTCTTCAATCTTGTACATTGTTGCTCCGGGCAAAAGTTTTACATCTCGGCTTGGGCTTCTTCTCGAATCTCATCGAAAATCGGCCAACACTCTTCTGTCTCTGTCAATTCCAGCCAGCCACCATAGTATCCATTATGATCTGTTCGCAATTCTAAATCAAGATCCCCATTGTGGGTTTGGATGGAATAAAACTCGGTGTCGGTAACATCACATACCCCATTGTCGGTTCGCTTGAAGTCACGAACATCAACAGCAATTACCTTCTGCTTGATAACTGTTTGAATATCATCAGGAGTTGGCAGGATGAGATACGCCATAGCGCAACAGTCTCCAGCCGCTGCATAGGTAAAGCGATGACTATCGGTTGTAATAATCATTCTCTCACCATCGTTATCGATTTCAATTTTTTGAATGATATGTCCAATGAGGCTTTTCATCATCGCTCCCTATGAAAAGATATAACTGATAAGAAATTGAAATTCAATTATTTTCTTTCTTGTGGCTGGCCGCACCAAGAACATTCATCATGCATTGGATCTTTAATATCGTCATAACCGCAAAATTTGGTAGGGCTGGATTCGCAACTCCATCGGTAGTCATAGAGAAGGGCAGATCGATTGATGTATGGGTTGGGTTTAGGGACTTCGCGGCTTACAGAAAGACGGCGAGTAATAATAGCGCTAAGAATAACATCATCGGTCGCAGAATGAATAATAGATTGAAGATCCCGAAGGTCAACTGGCCCATCTGTTTCAGCCTCTGCCAAAAAACAACGAATGGCTGCGACCGCCGAACGAAGAAGGCGGCCACCATCTTCGGAGAGCATAGAATCCCCAGCTTCGCGCCGGTCGTAAAGTGTAATAGCCATTTCATTCTCCTTGTGAAGTGTAGTAACCGATAAGAAAGTAGAATTCAATTATTCGGTTTACTACCTCGGGCAAAAATTTAACATTTAAAGGTGGTGAGCCGGGAGGGACTCGAACCCTCAACCTAAAGATTAAAAGTCTTTTGCTCTGCCTGTTGAGCTACCGGCCCGCGCCAAACCTTTATTCTTCGTTGGGGAACATTTTGTTCCATTCTGCTGGAGAGATGCCAGTCATAACGAATTCTCGCAATTCCTGAGGTATTCCAGCCAAAGCATCTTGAATCATCTCTCCTGCCTTCCAGCGGTCAATCATCTCTTGGGTCAATCCCTCGATGAAGATTGTAGAGGTGACTCCGGTAATCGGTGAAGTTCGGGTGAGGTCCATTTTGTTCTCCTTACAAGGTATAGTAACTGATAAGAAAGTGGAATACAAATTTTAAGGTGTGGCTGGCGATAGTCGGTATCTTCCCCCCGACAGGGTTGTTCCTATACAGAATCAGTAGTTATCGCCTCAAGCAGCGTCCCGCCTTTTGTATACTATGGAGAGGGCCACAACTCCCCCCAGTTCGGGCAAAAGTTTTACACATCGTCAAATTCGTGATAAGCATCGACAAATTCATATTCGTTGCTTGAATCCTTTGGTCTTTCTTCAGACTCTACAATTGCGTACCATGTGCAGCCGTAGCGCCGATAGCACTGTTTTGCTTTTATAGCATCGTCATAAGACTTGAATGGTCCCTCCATAGTGTTTTGTGTTTGGGTTCCATTCACGAACCCCATAATGGCTCCATCAGACTTTTCAACAATCCAGAACATTTCATTCTCCTTATGAAGCATCATAACCGATAAGAAAGTAGAATACGAAAAACTGTTCTGCCTCCGGGCAAAAATTTTACAACATCTGATTTTTTGTATTTCACTTTCCTATCGGTTATATTGCTTTGAGAGAGAGAAAGAGACAAGAGAGAAAATAAAACGATAGACGAAAATTTGTATTTCACTTTCCTATCGGTTATGATGTTTCAGCGGCAGCATCCTAATCACAACCCAAATGCCGCATGGAGTAGAAATGAGCGATAAAACCAATATCTTTGCGAACGAGCACAATGAGAGTGCTGTCCAGACTATCCGTTCAACGATGGCTGTCCAGCTTGACGATAACGGAACTCCCGTTATTTCTTTCGCCACTAACCGTGGCAAGGGCAGCGGGGCACAGGTTATGCCTGTCTCCGAGTATCGTGAGTATGTCGAAACTCTTGGCGAGTATGCCGAGCATGGCATCCCCGAGTCTACCGAGGAAGAGCAGCTTTCTCCGTCCGAGACTGTTCGCCGGACTATCAAGCAGGACGATGGGATTCTTTCGTTCCGCGTGAGAAGCGGCAAGGGTGCAAAGCCCGCACGCCTTCCAACCACGGATTTCTCCGAGGTGGTAGAGTTGCTGCGCGATACGGTCGATGCTGTCGAGTCTGCCGGGAAGCAGTTGGGCGGCGAGTAGAGTAGCTATACCGCAGGGAGGCACGGGTATACAGGTGCCTCATCTTTATCAACACAGCACAAATCTACAACATAGGAGATTACTACGATGACTACACTTGCATCAAGCAAGTGCATAACCCGGAGCAGCTGTGACTCAAAAAGATAGAGAACATCGACGTTTCGTTTACCAATTTGCCCGCGCTGCACTTATGCGTAAGGCAACCCAAGCAGAAGTTGAGTATGCAGTTGAACTGCTCGCTCCTCTCTCTGGGCATAAAGCACTTGGGTTCAGGGTTCGATTGCAGCGTAAGCTGGATGGCAAACCTTGGAGTTGGGGCGAGATGTAGATAAACAAACCGCTGGCAGAGCGGCTGGAATACTCTGCCAATTTTTTGCCCGGATTGCCATCCAATAAGATGGACACGGAACGACTACGCTTTGCGCGTTACGTCTACCGGGCTTTGAATTTTACTTTCTTATCGGTTATACACACGCACAGGAGGATTCATGGCGCGAGGTATTAACAGGGGCCACCAGCGAAGGGCCGAGTTAGAGGTGCGAGCGGAAGAACTTGCAGAGGCGCGTGCAAAACGCACGCCCAAACAGCAGCTTGCACTTCTTGACAAGAGGTTGGGCAAGGGCAAAGGTGCCAAGAAAGAACGGGAAAAGTTAGCCCGCGAATTAAAGTAAAGTTTTTGCCCGATTTAGATTGATTCTTCTTGTCGGGACTGGTAGTATAAGAATCAATGCGGAGCGTTACTTTTAGAGAAGCAGAAAAAATTGAATTTTGTTTTCCTATCAGTTATACGTCTCTGTAAGCAAGAATCTTTGAAAACTCAAATTGACCCTCGCTCTCGGGTCTAAAACCAAGGTGGAGTTACCGGCTCCTTGGCTTCTTCGGAAGATAGAGAGAACCCTGTTTGGGAAAGGCGTGTTCACGCACGTTGCCGCCCAACTGTGAAGGGGGATGAGTTAAGGGGCGTAGTAGCCTTGAAAATCATCTGGCGACCGGATACATGAGCCTATGTGCTACCATAGGAGTGCTGTTGAAGGAATCTGCGAACTTGTATGTTCATCGTGGAAACGGGATAAGGGCAAACCAGACTAAAAAGTCTTGGTAAGCTGGCGAAAGCTGGCAGAACGTAACTTCTGAAGGCAGAAGGCTCTCTGGTGAAACTGGCAACGGGTTCGCCGTCCCGCAAGGGGCTGTTGGGATTCTCTACCAAGGGGATGAACGATAGCGTGTGATTGAGAGGGGAAGTGTACAGCTTACTCTATCGAGCACAGAATGTCGATCAGAAGTATTGCTTGCTGTTCAGCGCCTCCAAAGGGCAAGAACAGGGAGCAAGTCTGTGCAGGGTGTTACTTACCCGTGTGCATACACCTAACCCGAATGGGGACAGGTCGAGAGACTTGGTGGTCACAGACAGAGGGGATAGATGTGCTAAAACCCTCCCTTTTCTTGGGTACCTGTCCCCTAGACAGGTTAGAGTAAACTGTAAATCCAAAGAGAGTGGTGCTATCTTCCCCCCCCGAAGATAATGCAGGCTAAAGCTCTCCACGTTGGTTGACTTGTAAGCCAAGACCAACAACAATTATCGAAGAGAAAGTAGGAAAGTAATACTGACCAAACAATCTCTAGCTTACCAATTGCGCTAAAATGCCCTCTTGGTAGCGACCGATAGCAGGCCGGGGGCACAATAGTCTGCTACTCTTTATGCATTAATGGCATTTAAATTTAACCCCAGGGGTACCTCGTTGTACCTTTGGGGTTTTTTTCGGGCAAAAATTTAACAATTCAATTTTATTATGAACCTTTACCCCGTTATGTTTAACTAAGTTAAACATAACGGTTTTTCGCATTGCTGTCAAGTAAATAATTGCAAATTCTTTTCGGGCAAAAACTTTACATATGGTATAACCAGCGTTTCATAACTGTCAATAGGGTAAATACAAATTGTTTGTAAAGATTTTCCTATCAGTTATCATGCCTTGTAGGAAATGTCTTACAAGCGGAGCAAGGAGGAAACATGGCTTTTGTTGCAGCAGGTGTTATAGCATCCCTATGGGTTGCCGCCGGAGTAGCGTCTGTCTCTATCTGGGTAGACTAATCGCATATTAACTCTCCATTATATAATCTGATAGATTATATAATGTAATATAGTACCATTATTATATAATGGAGAGTTCATTAAATTGTTTTAAAAAACGCCATACCAAACTGTTGCTTCTTCTAGTCCTGTTGGATTTAGTGGCAACAATGGTATGGTTTTATTTTTTTGGGATAGATGAATTAAATCCGATACTAGTTGAGCCAATTAATAAATCTTTATTAAGATTTACTTTTTTTAAATTATTATTATCGCTACCAAGTATTTATTTGTTCAATAAATACTTGCCAACAAAGTTGGCGCAAATAGGGATCGGCATTTCATTGTCTGTTTATATTGGTGTAAGCTTAATTCATTATTATTTACTAATCAATATATTATTCCCACTATCATAGCCTTTAAACCTTACCAGGCCTCGAACTACAATTTTATTCGTTCGCGCACGCCCCTCGGGCAAAAACTTCACACGCGCACACACTGTGCATACATTTTGCGTGCGTGTGTGTACTAACTTACCACATATCCCCACCGTTGTTAGCATAGTTACGCACGTTACTTACCCATTCATGATAAGGCTTTTTATGAGCGGGATCTTTGAAGCGTGTGCGAGTAGATTCTGCATACTTTTCACGATTAAAGTATTCACGAAAGCATTTTGCATATACATCATCCGCATCAGATCCTTCAATAACATGCTCTGTTATCTTAGCCTCTTTGTCCCACCAGTTTTTATATCTTCGTACAAGTGTAAGTTTCATCATTCGTTATATCCTTTGCCCCAAAACCGGGCAAAAATTTTACATATTAAACAAAAGGAAACTCAAACGAGAGGTTTTACCCGTCTCGCTTGAGCCCCTTTGTTCGGCCTTTACTCCAGGCTCTCTCCTGCCTTCTCAACCGCTTCCACAGTATCGGACAGGAGGGCGGTTACTTCCGCGAATTCACCGGAGTTCACCTTCGCGGGCTTTGCGCCCTTTCCATCCCGCACACGGAAGGAGATAACTCCATCTTCGCACTTGATGGTGTGACGGACAGTTTCAGCCGCCGACCGTTCGATGATTTCTTCCTCGGGAAGTCCGTCAGTAACGAACGATTCCAAAGTCGAAACATACTCCGCGAATTCTGCAACAGGCATAGCCTGTGCTCCGCTTCCCTTGCCCCGATTCATGGCGAACGACACCATTGGAGTTCCATCGTCTGCGAGGAAAACCTGCATCGTCTGGCGAATGGTGGCGACAGGGCTTTCATTATGCTCGTTGCTAAAGATGCTCTGCATTTTCTTGCCTTTCTGGTTTGAGGTTTCCGAGAGGACCATCCTCCCGATGTATGATAGTAACCGATAAGAAATCTAAATACGAAAAATTAGCCGGGGGTTGGGAGGGATAACGCGGCTCGTTTGCAAAACGAGAAGCCGGAGGGAGCGTCCATTGAACCAGAAGCGGTAGGTACCATTTGCTAATGTTCGTGACAACCTCGGCTAACGCCTGTTTGCTTTGTCTATCCCTTTGTTCCCTTCCCCCGACTAACCTGCAAGTTGGGGTGTCTACATCCTCTTTGCTTACAAAACGATATAACCGATAAGAAAATGGAATACGAAAAAATACACCCCCGGGCAAAAACTTCACATTTATTATTGTAGGTCCGAGACAAGTTAGTAAAAAAGCTGAAGTGTCAAGCGAATTGACTAACCTTTTGCATTTATTTCACGCCAAATTCCTATCGGTTATTCTGTGGTAGGCCAAATGAGGTCTATATAGCCAGAGGTCCGACATGATTGATGTAAAGCACAACGGATGCGTTTACCGTTACTGCCCTCCCTCTAACAAGGAAAGAGGATACTGGATAGGCGTTAGTGGAAAGCGTAGAAGTGATAATATGTTTAGTGGGGCTTACTGCCATGTTCCTCTTGGGCATTGGCCGGAACTGAGAAGTGCGGCTATTGAGCAGGGAGTTTGTAGCTCTATATTCAATGCTCCAGAAAAGAAAACAAAAAGTGGTAAGTCTCGCGGGCCAAAGAAAACTAAAGGCCCATCTATCTCAATCTTCTAAACTAATTGGTGAGGTCTGTTATGACTAAGGATGAAATGTCTGCTTTGATTCAAGAGTTTCTTGACAATGGAGGCGAGATTACTCGGCTTCGTGAAGCATCACAAAAGGATATAAATAAGTCTCAAAGGACGCAATATCACAAAGATAAGGCTATTGCCGGAAGTGAGAGGTCAAAGAACATTCTTGAAAAGCAAGGAGAAAAGGAACAGAGTTTTATCTTTTCTCGGGATGAGCGTTGGGCACCTGTAAAGTAAGCACACACACGCACACTATTTATATGGAACTATAATGCAAAAGATTATTTATACAGATGAGATTCCCGACAACTGTGCAACAAAAGGGTTGCATCCCAACCTCTTTCCTGATGGATGGAGGGAGATTGATGTCGGAGAGTTTGCTCAAAGTGAATTCTTTACTTACTCTCCAACTCATGTTGAATACCGTCAGATGTATGATTCAAATACAGACGGGGTTCCTTCTTTTCGGTCCTCTCCAATGGTTGCTGCAAGATTGTTTCATTTTTACGATGGAACCGGCATTGCTATGAGCAATGAATGGTGGGATAAAAAAGTTAGATACTTCAAGTTTGGCTGTGACCATAAGTACAATGAGCTTTCTCAAAAGGAGTCTCGGGACCGAAGTATTAGTCACTTTGGTATGTGCTATCATGTTTACGAATGTGAAAAGTGTAATTATATTATGTCTCAAGACTCAAGCGGATAGGAGAACAAAATGAATATCCACGAACTCGACCTTCACTTCCAACACACTTTGTTGACTTTGGCTATTGCCGAAATAATAGAGCGAGCAGACACAGGTGCGTGTACACTTACTGAAGATGAACTTACGCAGATTAGAAAGCGGCTTGATATGATTGACGCTTTGCAAAAGAAAGTGAGGCTCGAAAGCAATACGTTTACGGTAAATGATTGGCCGTCTTCACAGTTGTGTATGGATTGCAAGCATGGCACTTTTATCATGCTTGGCGGAATTGACAGTGAGCCATCACAGTATGCTTGCTCTAAGTCTATTCAGCTTGGCGGGTGTGCTGCTTCATGTAGAGAGTTTTCTCAAGACCTTGCAAAATTAGAAGAGTATGGAGAAATGGAGTGAAAACATTGATAAGGATATGCTTGGGTTGTTTGGCCCTTTATTGTGTGCTTGCGTGGGCAATAGATAATCCAAAGAGTGCCAAGAAAGTACAAGACAACATTGATGAAACTGTTTCTTCTGCAACGGAAGAAATGAAAGACTTTGCGAAATCCCTTCAAGACGAGGAGAACTAAAATGCCTAATTGGTGTACAAATACTTTGAATGTTTCCGGCCCAGAAAGTGAAGTGCAACGCTTCAAGCTAAAGGCAAACGGCCCTACTCAGAGTTATAATGACTTTTTTGCAGGAAGCAAGAGAGGGTGGCCTATACATGATGACATTCGGATAAAGGCAAAAGTAAAACTTTTGCCCGAGGAAGGAGAGCCTGCCATACTTTCCTTTCATGCCCTGTTTCCTGTTCCAGAAGATTTCAGACGCTTTCCTTATGATGATGCAAGAGCCCGTCAGATAGGCGAAGCAGTAGGAGAGGAAAGAAAGAGCGGCGGTTATGGGTGGGAGCAAGCAAACTGGGGAATAAAGTGGGGAGCAACTGATACAGAGCTGCATGAAGACCAAGGCACTTTTCTTCAATACTCATTCTCAACTCCGTGGGGTCCACCGGAAGAGTTTTTCAATAAAATTTCTGAGGACTTTCCTGAACTGCAGTTTGAACTGAAATATGAAGAGGGAGGTATGGGGTTTGCAGGAGAAATAGTTTGGGATAATGGTGAGCAGTCTACTAACGAAGACTGGGAGATTGAGTGGGATGAGGAGGAAGAAGAGTATGAAAGAAAAGATTGAGAAGCATCTTGAAGGTAAGATAGAAAACTCTACAGACCCTCTCCAGAAAGAATTAGACGTATCTTTGCTCAACTTATATAGATTAGGTTTTATAGATATTACACTGGATGGCGAAGATTTAAATATATTTGTTACAGACGCAGGCACGGAAGCGTTTATGAATGATGTCTCTTTATCACTTGCAGATCCAAAAGTTTTTCATTAAGCTATATGGTGTATAATGTTTGTATTTTTAGTTGAAGAGTATGGCTATATGAGCTGGGTTATTCTCTTAAGTAAAGAGACTACTGTTGATGAAATTCGAGAGTGGTGGAATACGGAAAAGGGTTCTTATTCCAAGCCTCTTCCTGGGGAAGAAGGAAGAGGCCGAATCATATGGAAGTCAGAATTGAACCCGCCCTCTGGTTGGCAGCCCGTCAGTTGGTCAAAGGCTGGAGATATATTCCATGAAGCATGGGAAGATAAAGAGGCAGAAAGAAGGACCATGAATTATGCTCCAGAAGAACTTACGATGCCCGAGGACGCTGTATTTGTGCATACACATATGTATGAAGATTCTTTTTTGAGACTACCGGGAGAGGAAGAGATTCCGCATCCCGACTATACTCCGGCCGAGGAAGAGTGAATGGATATTATTTATGAAGGATTTTTGAATCACGTTTGGGATACCATTCATAATGAATGTTTGTTCACAGGCCTAAATAGATTTAATGAAGAACAAGCACATTCAGTTGCTAAAGCATTGAGAGATGTTGCAAATGAACTTATTGAGCAAATTCAAAAGGTGGAAGAAGAATGAAACCTCCCCCTGATATTGGCGATTCGTTTCTAATGGAATTTCCGCTTCCTCCAGGATTGCAGGAGGCTTATGGAAAAGAGAGTATGATTGTTGAAGCCATCTATGAAGGTGTGCTGGACGATGTAGCTGTTGAATTGGCCCGGACGAACGAGGGTCTAAAGGAAATGTATTATATAGTTGAGTATACAGAGCATCATATTGTTAAGTTTGCTGGGGATAGATGGGTTAATGATTTATTAAATATAGATCCAGATAAAATTACTTTTTCACCATTAATTTAATAGGAGCCTATAATGAGTGGCGACCTCTGCGGGGTGTACGCCGACGAAGCAACATTCTTTATTGGCTTCTGCGCCGGTATTGATCTGGCAAAAGTTTGTCTGTGGCTGGGTCTTATTTTAATACCGCCAGTATATGCGTTGATAGTATCATTTTATAGTAAACTATCAATTCATGAGCAGATGGAGTATGTGGGCTACGGCAATGCATTTTTTGCTGCTTTATTTTACTACATATTTGCGTCTTCATCGGTTACGCAACTATACAGTATGTATCTTGAGAAAACATGCGATATTACGATGGAAGAGACAACATGCTGTGTTGATTATGAGTGTCTTGAGGGGGTCAATGCGAGAGAAGAGTGCTTCTGCTTGGAATATGAAGTTTGCAAGATGGAAGCATGCATGATCGATGGCGAGCCATATTTTTTACGATGAATTGGGAGACAAATAATGTTTATCATTGAACGAAGCGGAGTAACATGGGCCCAGAGGTTTTACAGTGGGCATAACCATATTACAGGCATGCCCAAATGGGGACCGCTTGAATATGCTGTTGAATATCATAATCAATCTAGAGCTGTCTCTATGAGTTATAGAATTGATGATGAAGAAGGAATTTATACTACAGTGGAAAACAAAGAGGAGTTTTCTGATGAGTAAAATTTCTTTGCCTTTTGACGATGACGTAAGAAGTTATGAGAAAAGGCATGATAATTATATTGCAGAGCGAGCAGCAGCCACCGCTGCTGCCTTAGATCTGTGTCCGCCAGAGATTAAGGATTGGCTTATTCAATGTACATCAGGTGACGAGTCAGGTCCCCATTCTGATAAAGACTTTCGAGGCGGTGATGATGTAGAGTGGTTCGATGTGGGGCATAATGCAACTCACTACTTTAGCCTTGGAGTTAGAGGCGATGGAGTTTTGATCCAAAGAATCTCCGGTCCAGAGTATAATGAAGAATGCCAATGCTGGTATGATTCAACAACTGTAAAAATAATTGAGCCAGATCAAGTATCATATTCTTACTGGGGCCATATGTAGCCCTTGGGCAAAAAGTTCACATTTAGTATAATAAAAGAGACATAGGAGGTAGTTATGGCTACAGTAGAAAGTAAATGGGAAGATATTAAAGAGCTGGTTGCATCCTTGGAGGCCGATGTTTCAAAGAATGCTGCTGGTAATGCAGCGGCTGGAACTAGAGCAAGAAAGGGACTTCGTCAGCTTAAGAAGGAGGCTGGCGATTTGGTCAAGCTGACTCTTGGAAAAGAAGTATAATAAAAACTAAGCCCCCATCAGGGCTTGTTACTTTTAAGGGCCGCCTCAATTTTGGGGTGGCTCTTTCTATTTATAATGCGAGTAACATCTTCAACTAAGAAGCGGATAGTCCTTGGCCCACCGTTGATAATTTTTCCCTCGTGTTCGAGCTCTGCTTTTTTATATACTAATATTTATAAAATACATGAATAAACCGTATAATCTATGGAGACTTTAACATGATTAAACAACTAATAAAACTTGCAAACCGCTTAGACTCAAAAGGCTTATGATTAATATATTAATAATCAAAATAGAAGCAAGAATCTCGGAGGATTTAAATCATGATTAACGAACTTATTAAACTGGCCACTCATTTAGACGAGAAGGGTTTAAGCAAAGAAGCGGATTATCTTGATGCTATAATCAAACAGGCGACCACTTACCCTTCTAAAGGGAAGCCAGAAACGCACCCCCGCCACTTTGAGGATGCTGCATTCCCAGGTAAGCAAGGAGCCAGAGCAAGGAAGAGGCTGAGAAGGAACATTCGTATTTTCAAAGGGAAAGCTGTCCTCGATGAAGTTGAGTTGAAGCGGGAGCCGAGGATTTGGCTGCCGACGATTGAAGAGGCGCTGAATGACGAGCACCCAGCCCAACAAGAAGCAACCAACGATGTCAGAAAGTACATGGAGGAGCGCGGAATCACAGAGGGCGCTTATGAGCCAACGCAGTGGTCCACCAGG
>Ga0098044_1001299_pt1 | contig 13108 bp, 20 predicted proteins | sample 10_taG_FD_75053 | JGI IMG/M metagenome (GOLD analysis project Ga0098044, IMG submission 75053) | Marine viral communities from the Subarctic Pacific Ocean - 10_ETSP_OMZ_AT15264 metaG | ecosystem: Environmental > Aquatic > Marine > Oceanic | place: Pacific Ocean | collected 2015-01-16 | reverse complement strand
GAGGAGTTAGTTGAGTATGAGGAAGCCAAAGAAGAAGCTATCGAAGAGTTTGTACAAGAACTTGAAACCGAAGAGGTTATTGAAGTCTTAGAAGAAGTTAATGATGTTGGTGTACAGAATCTATCCGAAGCCACACAGGAAACACAGGATGTAGTACAGGCTGTAGTTGAAGAAGCTATTGAAGAGATAGAAGAACTCACTGAAGAACAGGTAGAAGTTGTTGCTGAAATATTACAAATAGAAGCTGAGGATGTTGAGATTATTGCTGAAGCTGTTAAGGATGATGAGATAGTAGCTGAAGCAGTAGAGGAATATGTTGAGAGAGCTGTAGAAAATAAGGATGTAGAGAACTATACACTTGCTGATGTTGTTACAGAGGTACAGTATGAGGAGTTCTTAGAGAATCCAATAGAAGTTTTTGTGGACTTTGAAGATATATCAGAGATAACCATTGATAATATTGGTGATGATATGACAACAGACCAGAGAGAAAAAGCTCAAGAAGTTGTAGTGCCTGTAATTTTGACTAGAATAGCTAGTATGGCAGCGTTTATATTAAGGAAGTCATAATGTTTAAAAAGATATGGGCTTGGCTCATTGAAATAATTAAAGAAACTTTAAATCTTAGTTGGACTTTAGTAGGTTTAGTTATAGCTACACTTACTCTTACTGGTTCAGCTCAACAGGTTACAGGTCTTGCGACTTTAATTACATTAGCCGTATGGTTACTTACCATAGGGTTTAGGAAGGATAATAAAAAGAATGAAGTTAATAAATCAGCAAGTAGATAGCAGTTGTAGGTCTTATAAATCTAAGAATGGTTATACTAATATAACCATATGTAATTGTAAACATGGACACAGATAAAGAAGACCATGTTTGGTTTATACTTAAGGATGGTTCAAGAGTACATATCTCTTGGTTAGAAAGCGAGGAAGAAGAATGAAATTACAGGTAGTAAGAACACAGTTCGGTAAAGATGCAACTAATGGTTTGTTATTTATTGATGGTGTATTTGAATGTTATACATTAGAGGACCAGTATCAAGCAGTAAAGGTAATGCATGAAACCTGCATACCTGAAGGTACATATGATATAAAGTTTAGAAAGACAGGTGGATTCCATGCTAAGTATTCAGCTAGATATAAGAATGCACATTACGGTATGTTACATTTACAAGATGTACCAGGGTTTACATATATCTTAATTCATACAGGTAATACAGATGAGCATACATCAGGTTGCTTAATTGTAGGAGAAACACAACAAGACTTAGATATAAACTTTAATGGTATGGTTGGTTCAAGTGCTGTAGCATACAAAAAAATGTATTCGAAGGTAGCAAATCAATTACTACAAGGTAAGAAAGTTACCATAGAATACAGCAAGATAGACTTAGATGGTAAAGAACTATCTAATAAATCTACTGATGATGTAGTACTTACAAGCACAGTAATGGAGAAACTAGAAGAGATTAATGGAAATGTATTAACAGGCAATGCTATGCTTAAAGGTAGAATAATAAATTAATGTTAGAAAAAATAAGAGCAAGAACATCTAAAGGTACATTCAAGAAGGATGTGGCGTGGACCCCTTGGAACGAAGCATGGAGTTATAAAATGAGTGAAGAACTTAAAGACATGGTTGAGCGAACAGCTTGGACCTTCATTGAGGCTTTCATTGGTGCCTTAACAGTTGCTCCGTTAGTTGGTGTAGACGCTGAAGTACTTCAGTTAGCTGCATTAGCTGGTGGTGGTGCTGCATTAGCAGTAGTTAAGACATACGCTAAAAAACAAATCAGTAATTAATTTAAATTAAAAGAATAAGTTTGACCTTCTTCTACATTGTAGTTTGTAGTGTCGCTTTGTAACAATCTATATTTCCATTGAGTGTTTTTATGCTCGTGTAAATCACAACGTTCTTTAACTATATTCCATTTCTTTTCGTGTCTTAAATTAAAGATAAGACTACCGAATCTTGGTATATAATGTTTCAAGAATGTAGTACCACATACACCTCTTCTATTATCTTCTAGTAGTTCAGCTACTATTTCCTTCTGAGACATCATCTATCCTTTCTCCAAATGCTTTCTCACATGATGGGCATAAGCCTTTGTATGCTTGTACGTTATTCCAATAAGTTTTATAACAATCTATACATGTAACGAGGAACACTTTATCTGTTCCATATAACATTAGAAGGGAGCTTCCCCTTCTTTGATATCATCCATGCTTTTAATCTTAGGCATGACTACACCATTGAGTGCTTCAACATAGTTAGTCCAAGACTTAGGTGTTTCCTTTCTGTAATCTACTATCCACCAAGACTTAGCAAATACTTTACCATCTACAGTATCTCCTGCTGTACATTGACCAGCTTTAGAACATCTAAAGTCAGGTCCTTTAGCAGAAGTCTTTTTATGTTCTGGTATATAGTTAACTTCTCCTCCACAGATACACCATAATCCATTCTCATCAAGAGCCTTATCTCCATTAGGATGCTTATCTCCTGTTAGTAAATAGTTAGCTTTCTCTAATACAGATACTGGATTATCTGATGATGCAGAGGAAGCCATGGTCTTAACGGCAGGCGAAAGGCTATCCTGCGACTTGTCTGCATCTGATTTTACTTGAGCTGAGGGTGGTTTCACCGCGTCATCTTTAATTTTTTTTTCAGAAGTATCATTTGCATAGTGTTCTTCCTCAGTAGTACCACCTGTCCATAGCTCTAGTCCAATTCCAAATCTCATGCAACATCTTTTAATACCATCTGATACAGCTAGTTTAAGTATCTCGCTTTCGGTTATGTTTCTTTTAAATGCGTTCATATCAACATCTCCGACTTCCTCTACTACACCTAGCTTCTCTATCTCTAGTCTGCATTTAGCACCTACGATAGTGTTATCCTTACCTCTTACTATCTCGTAAGAGAAGTTGTACTTACCAGGTATAACATCAACAAGTCGTTGTGTGTATATGTGATGGGGTACATAGTCCCCAAACTTTCCCTTAGGTGCAGGTTTAACTACACTACTAGGAAAGTCTTTGATTAATTTCTTATGTGTTTCCTTGTCCATAAATTTCTCCTTATATTTTTTTGCCTATCAATACGCCTACTAAGAATAGTATCACCCATTGAAATATAGTTTCTAACATTATTACTCTTCTAGATTTACTAGGTACTCTGCTGTTACCCCTTTAGAAGGTTTAACAAACAAACAGAATTGTGATGGTCTACCCATAGCAGCCAACTGTTCAAGTGCATATCCATTATGACTTTCAGTTGAGCCGTTTACCCATACTCTTACATCATTAAGATATAGAGATGTTGGTGTATGGTAGTGTCCACATACTGCGTGTGTGAAATCTTCCATCAAGTCTGCACTTGCTAATGCTTTCCAACCTAGAATTTTTTTGTTGTAACCATAGAAAGGTAGTCCCATACTTCCACGAATATTATCTCCATGAAAGCACATGAACTTAGCTTTGACACCTAAGTCTGCTATTGTATACCATTTCTTTTCTGGTATATGGAACTTCATTCTTGGCTCATCTTTAAACATAGTTTCAAGTATCTTACCAAGCATTCTATCTGCATTACTTTCTGGGTTATAATCTCTACGACTTCTACCACCTAAGGCACCATGATTACCTATAACCCAATGACATTCAACTGTTTCAAAGTGAGATAACAGTATCTGAAAGAACTCATGCAACATAGCAGGTCCATCTACAGTAACTTGCTTATATAGTGAGCTGTCTATTTCGTGTGCTTGTCCAGGAAATATTAATTCTCCCTCAACAATATCTCCTAATGCAAGTACAACACATCTCTTGATAGTGTGGCTTTCACCCTGCAACTGAGAGAGATTCACGATTTTCTCTGCATACTTAATGACTCTCTTGTGGGCTATCTTAGAGTTGTAAGTGTCTGTTTGTTTTGCAAGTTGGACATCACTTAGTAAAGGCACACAAATTTCTTGCCCTTTAGATTTAGATTTTTTAGGTGCTTTAACTTTTGGTAGAGTTACTGTACTCATACCATCTTTAGCACCCTTATATACTGCATCAATTAAGTCTGCTTTTTTATCTTTTAGTTTTTCTATCTGCCTTAGTAATCGCTTGTTACTACTTTTAAGGTCTGCAACTTTATCGCTTTCAACCTCTGCTAATAGTTTAACTAACTTCTGTTCCTCGTTCTTTTTCATTATCCTTATCCTTTAAGTGTGTTAGCCACCTGTTAATACCAGCTCTTGATACCGAGAAATTAAATTCCTCTTTTAATATCCTGCTAACAGCAGTAGAGTTTGGTTTCTTACCCTCTTTAACGAGCAATTCTATGCCTTCTATAAATGGTTTTACTTCCTCAGGTACTTGTAAATACCAAGCAGTAATACCCCCCTGTTTTTTATCATACGCTTTGTCAATTAGCTCTGATATGTTTTTCTTATCGTTCATCTGGTAATCATATCATAGCTCACCCTATGTACAAGGATTTAAACAAGATAATTTATTTGAGTGTTCATATGCATATGCATATGCATAGGTAAAAAAACAAAAAAAAATCCCCCCCTTATGCGAGAGTGCCTGCATAAGAGGGGGGATTTATAAGCTACCTATGTATCTATTGCTAGATACTTGTCTATTGCTAGGCAGTTAGGTAGCTTTAACTTACAAACTTAGAGTATTGTCTAGCAAATTCCTTTACATCAGCAATCTCATTTATAGGTATTATATTATTTAAAGCAACGAATCTCATAATTTCCTCTACTCTATCCTTTGATAAAGTACTAGAATTTCTATGTTCTTGTTCGCTATTAACACCAACAACTTGCATATCCGATACCCAAATTCTTGGCTCTTCTTGTTTAGCTAACCACTTTAAAGCGTCATAGTCTATTGAGTTTGCACCATACTCTTGTAAGCTATGTATAGATTCAATATCCATACGACCATCTTGGGCGATATGTCTTATATCCCCATCATAGTCATCTCCGATACTACTTCCATACCCTACGTAACCAGCTATCTTACTAGCTGGTAACAAATTAACAATTTCCTTTACATCATCACTACTGAATCCCATACTTCCAGAGCAATCAATCATTAAGCTACCACCTGCTACGTGTTTCCTTCGCTTAAATACTTTTCTATCAGTAATGATTCTATGTACTTGTCTTGGCTTTACACCATACTCGCCTTGAGATACTGTTAGTTTTCTTAAGGCTTCTACAATAGGTTTAATACCTTTGAATCTATGGTGTTTAGCTTTACCATGTACACCACCTCTATCAGATAGGTAATCTATTGCGTGTTTATAGTTACGCTCAGTATCTTTACGAATTTTATTGTCTAGTTTCTTATCAATGAACTTAGGCATAACCATTTGAGGTATGTCTAAGTCCTCATCAGTTTTTGATAAGTCATTAACTTTTGAATCAGTAGGTGTATCAAAGATACTTTCCTGTATAGAAGGTAAATATCTTAAGGCTTGACCTAATCTCCATGACATATACCTACTACTTATAAGTTTAAGTTCGTTATATATTCTACGAGCATACTTCTTTGGCTTGAAAGGTTGTTTAAACGTTTTCCAACCACCAGACTCACTATCATAACGCCACTTATAAGGTCTTTTGTTTCTGTTAATTATTTGCATAGCAGAATCAACACCACTCATAGCATTCGCAATTATTGTATGTACTGTATCAACTTCTCTATCTACCTTATGTTCATCTAAAGTAAGAGAAGGTGGTAGGTTTCTAACTACTGCACTATGTACAGTAGTTTGCATATCCTCAGCAGTTATACTATACCTACCATCAGAACGCACAAGACCAAAGTATGTTGTAGCTTTGTATACTAACTGTTCAGATATATCTTGTATATCAAGACCATCTCTAATCATTTGATAGAATGTATCTACTAAACTATCAAGATAATATTTTTTACTATTAGGATTCATAGCAGGTAGACATGTACGTAAGTTGTAGTAATATCCTTCCTTATCATGTAGCTTGTCTGTATACTTTTTACTTGATACTCTTAGTTTTACTATAATATTCCTAGCAATAGGTAGTACACATAGAGTTTCAGCAATAGCCATAATATCCCAATCAATTTCTCCACGATATTTAGCATTGACAAAATATTTCTTACGTAGGGTTTGTAGTAATACTGCCCTATTTATATCAAGCTCATTCTCGTAAGCAGAGTTTGGTATTGGTATTCCATGTCGCTTATCAGCGTTTAACTTACTTATTTCAAGCTCATACACCTGTACTTGATTACCTTGTAAAGCTAAGTTAGGTAAGAATTTTGGTAATGGCTTAGCAAATTTCCTCTCTTTAAATAGACTCATCAGTTATCCGAGTCCAAGTGAGAACTATCAGAATCTACTATTGCAAAAGATTCAATTACTGTTTCAGTAAATTCCTCATCATGTCCGAATACTGCCCAACACGCATCATCTAAAGCAACACCTTGCTTATTAATTAACCTATCTAGTTCCATGAAACTACGAATAGAGGAATTTGTTTCCCTCAAATCGTGCATGACACTAGCAATCTTATGGTCTAAAGAGCCTACTGCTTTAGGGTGTATCTCCTGAATGTTTATCTTGATAGGGAATCTATCTCGTAGTGCCTCAGATAAATCCTCTGGCTCACCATTCATAGTAGCTATGCATTGGAATCCTTTAGCAGGTCTTACTATTTCCTTATCCTCATTAGGAAGTGTAAGCTCTGCGAACTCTACATCATCTAACAAAGCATGTAGTATAGAACTAACATCTTGACCTGCATGGTCTATCTCGTTAATAACTAATCTACCACCTAGTTTCCATGATTTAATAGCGACACCATCATTCCACTTCATACCATTGTTACCCTCTAGTATGTAGTGTCCAAGTAAATCAGTAGCAGTTGTTTCAGGTGTTAAGGTAATAGAACTTCTATACCTATCCTTTCGCATACCTAACTTCATTGCTGAATAGGTCTTACCTGTACCGGGCTTACCATAGAGTAGTATTCTTGGTGCTTTAATTACTTTTTCAAGTAACTTCCATTGGTTTTTCATTCCTCTTCTCCTTCTTCTTTAAGTAGACTTTCTACTTCATTAATAAAATCAGAAGTAATTGTTTCAGTATCTAACTGCGACCACATATCGTATGTGTTCTCATCAACTTGTACTACTTCTGGTACTTCAGGTAGTAAGTTATATGCCTCAGCAGGAATATCCATCATACCTGTATGACTATTCTCGTAGTCATCTGTAAATACAAATTCCCATATCATTCGGTAATGTGTATCAGTAGGCTCTCCTGCTTTAAAGTGATGAGGTACTACCAACCTCAAAAAGATAGGGAACTTCCTATCAATCTGCTTATCACTATCATCATCAAATAACCAATCAGCTAGATTTTGGTTGTACCCTAAATCTACTGATAGTTCGTTTAGGTATTCAAGAATATCTCTAGTGATAGCAACATGACTCTTAGGTATTGTTGCATCACTAATTCCCTTACCTATATTATCTAGTATGTCTTGTAATTCTGGATTCAATCCTTCCTCACTATTCATACAATCTCCTTTCCTATACAGCAAGGGCAAAACATTTTACCCTCGTTTAAATAGCCCTTGTTATCGTATTTATCTATACAATCCATACATAAAGCACGACTTTGTAACCATAGATAAACAGAGATTGGCTCTCCTTCATCATCAAGTACAATTATCTGGTCGTTACACATATCACATATCCAAAAGTCATCAGTTAAACCTGTGTCTAATAAGGTATCTATATATATAAAACCATTATCTTTATTCTTAGTCAGCTCACGCATTTGCTTTGCGTACTCTCTATCATTAGCTCTATGTAATACAGGATTTGATATTATTAAATCAATTTCTTCCTCTTCATACATGGTCATTATGACAACTCCCTTCCATAGGGACAGCTAATTTCTGTGTAGTAACATCTAAATCGCACCTCATACACCTAACAATAATTTCCCCATCACTAGAGAAAGCAACTTCTAATCTTGCATACTCTCTAGGGGATTCACCTTTAGGCATAGTTCCAATACAATTCTTACAATGAATGAACATCATTCCTCTTCCTCACTTTCTGTAAGAACTTGCTTAATAAAGTCATCAACCGAAGCTGAGTTAACCTTATCTACTAAGCCACTATCAGTAGTAGCTATCATATTGGCTATCGCATCTGGTTGTCCCATTAGTACTACTTGAGGTAAGTCAATTTCGTTAGCACTCATAAACTTACGCCAAGCACTTGGACTTTTTAATAACATATGAACGCCCTGCATTAGTATTTCTGCAAATCGTTCTGCTATTTCTTTATCGTTCTCACAATCATCAAGAGTGAAAGCATTATCCTCTACACCATCAACAAAAATACCACCTGCAAACTCACACCACGCATGGATAAGTTCCTTAGTATTCTCATCTATTAAGTGCATGAAATAATCGGTCATCATTTCAATAGGATTATTTTTAGGTGCGTAAAACATTTCTCCTTCAATAGTGTCATCTTTACCACCTAAGTAGAGCGACCTTAAACCAAACACTCTTGCCGAGAAGTTATCCTTACTCGCCAATGGTTTATATCCTAATCTCTCTGCTCTTTCAAGCATTTCAAGAAATTCCTTTTCAAATTCCTCTTTATCACTCATAGTCTTGCCCTTCCTTTTTACTGTTCTTCCTCGTGAGCCATGCCTTCGTTCTCATACTTTATAAGAAGGTACACATATCCTTTAGCACCTTCTTTATAAGTAGAGCGAAATTTATAGCCTGTATCGGAGAACACTTCTCTTAACTTAGTTACCCTCGTTCTTACACTTCCTTGTGAGTAAGAATTATCGGGCAACATATCCATAACAAACTCTTTGTCAGGATTTTTTCTAGCTTTATCTAAAATACTTTTGTTCTTTTTAAAGTATTTCAATCGCCTTTCATCATTGGTTAATGGAGTTCTACCTTTAATATTTGTAGTTATTCTAGGTTTAAACTCACTACCAATTTCTTTTTTAACCACGCTACCTCCTCTTTATAAATAGCGAGGGACGTACATAATAAGCTGAATTGTTAGGGTAAGGGGAAAACCTACCCTATACATACGCCCCTCGCTATCTACTTTCGGTCATTAATCTAAAACAGGGCTGTAAATGATTAACTCCTACTTATAGATAGCTTCGGCTACTACATATAAGACTCTATGTCAAACAAAAGGGCAAGAATACTAGCCCATAAACGCATATCGCCTTATAGATAGCTTGTAACACACAGGATTGGTATAGGCGTAACAGTATTTACCATTATGTTGCAACTGCCTTTATCTATGTGCTACAAGCTATCTACAATCAGCATTGTTCCTACTGTGTTCATAATCTCTCACAGAAGATTATGGTATGAGGACATATCGCCTTTCATACACGGAGATGCTTCTCCACTCCCTTCGGAACGATTATAGATAGCACGATACCTACAACTAGCTGAATAAATTTATTGGTTGCTATGCAACAGTAGAGAACATCAGCTCTCGTATAGGTATCGTGCTACCTACTAACCTTACGCAAGTGTCCAAACTTGTTATTACTTAGTAAGTAGCTGGGCTTAGCGTAGATTAACCACGCATACTCGTAGCTTTAATTACATATAGCTCATAACTATATACGAGATATGGTTAAGCCCAATAAAAAAGGTGCGTAGTATATACGCACCTTTATAGTTCTTATATAAGGACTACTAACAATCGTAGTCGCATACCATAGAAGCAGGTAGTTTTAAACCACAGCTCTTACAGTAAGGCATGAACAATTCGCTATGCTTAGGGCAACAACCCTCTGCTATTTCATGGTTGTACTTACCATCTTCATATAGCGAAAGTTTCCTGCTCATGTCGGCATCAGTAACACTATCGGTATGACCTTGCTTTATAGAATCTTTCTTTATAGCAAGTTCTCCATGAATACTAGCTAAGTATTCCTCGTGTTCCTTAGTATCTACTTTAAAGTCCACCTCTCTACAAGAGTGACAAGCTCTCGCAGTATCAACGCTCATATTCCTACGACAGAATATACAAGCACCTATTGGTAGAGGTATATCAGGTCTTATAGTAGCCTCTCTCATACTTGCTATGGTTGAGCCTTCTCTATAAGTACCTTTAGGATAAAGTTTTAGTTTATCTTTATCTTTCATAGTATTTCCCCTCTTATAGTCTATGTATAAATATATTATGTATAAATACACTTGCGATTTTTCTCGCAACTTCAAGCTAACACCTCTCACTAATCATAGGATTCTATTTAGTGCAATGACTTGACAACTACTATGCGGTGTAAGTATGCGCATAGTTATATAATTAAATATATAGATGAAAAAAAAATCTTTAATTTTTTTTCTATATACCCTATGCCTTCTGGAATATCTCTCCTATGCGTTTTATGAATAGAGCTGAGAGGGATTCACGCTTTTATATATAATCATTATGCGTATGTTTACCCTATACATAGACATAACCTATGTATAGTTTTAAACTATGCATAGTCATATCCTTTATAGAGCTGAGAGGGATTCACCTACGTATGCATATATTTACCCTATGCGTACCCCCTATGCGTAAAAAAATTTTTTATTTTAATTACATATATAGGGGGGATATATGCTATAATTAACTATAGTGAAAAACCCAATGAAATTAGGCTTTTGCTCTGAGAGAACGATAGAGCCGATTTAAGCCCTAGTTTCATCAAACGTGGGACATTATCCCATAACGAATCGGAATATGTCTTAAAATCCAACCTCGCAGGGCTTAGCCCTATTCTAATGAGTATAATTATATCTAAGGTACGCTTTTTGAATCAGCTTGATTTATGTATATATGCATAATGTATATGCATAGTAAAGGGCATAAAAAAAAACCCCCCTACGAATAGGGGGGCTTTTTAGTTTAGTTTAGTAGTCTAGCGGGCTACCTTTGAATTTTGCATTCATGTATGCCTTGCATTGTTTTTTCGTAGGTACTTGCCCTGCGAACTCTTTTGCAATTCCATCTCCTGCGATTAATTCCATAAACGTAGGGGACATAGAGCCATTCTTCAATGGCTTTAGAGCCTTACGATTAAAGGGGCTAGGGCTTACTTCCATAAGGGCTTTGAATTGCTCTACGCTCTCGTATTGCTTTAATACCCCTGCCGGTTGGAATTTTCCGGACTCGTCAAAGTTTCCTATGACGTAACGAGTTTTGCCCTCGCTTTCCTTATCGTATTGTAAAGAAAAACTACCTCGAGTTTTAACGATAACCCATGATTGCTTTCCGGTTTTAAATACCTTCCTATACGTATGGAAGATATTATCGGCTAGTTGGTTTCCCATTTTTTGCCTTCTTTCGTGTAACAATTCAGCTTATCTGAATTTCTTAATTTCAAATCTAATCGAAGTTTCAAATCTTGTCAAGCACCAAAAGAACACGACTCGACCATGCTTGTAATTCCCCTATGTGAAGTAAATCTTTTTACTGATATTTTTTTTATGTTTCCCTATGTGTACTCGCCTATGTGTACGTGTGAGAATCGTTTCAACCCATAGGAACTATTTTTTAATGAATCGTGGGACATACGCCTACATTCGTACGTATACGAGCATGAATGTAGATGTAAACTTTAGATTTAGATTTCCTTTATACGCTCACGCCTTACGCGTACGCGTGTGTATGTGAGGGGGGATTTAACCTAGCTACCCCCTATATATAGTACGTAAGTCCTAAAAGATTATGTGGTAATTTGTCTGATTAGGAACTGTGGTGTAGCAGGTATTTTACACGACAAGGAAGGTATAGCTATTAACTACACCACCGTTCACTATGTCCTACTTTAACAGTAAAGGAGAGTAAACACAACATTATAAAATTTCTTTTTTAATGTGTAGTGTTTATGTGTTAAGTCCTTTCGTACGTTAGCGGACATATGCGTGTAATTTTTTTTTGAAATTTTAATAAATTGTAATCCTTGGGTACTAGCCTTGTGGTAATCCCAGTCCTTATCTCTGATAAGTAGCTAGCTTTTAGCCGTCCGATAGCTCCTTCACCTGTAAATACCTTATTAAAAGTTATTTGTATAATCACTATACCAGTAAGATAAGTATATGCAAGAATTAGGAAGGTTGCTTTTAAAGAGATGGTATGAAGATATCGTTGATTCAGATGGTAAGACTGTCTATGTAGTAAGACCAGCAGGCGAGGAAGAGAAGCAGAAGGGTGCTGATTTCTTCATAGTATCTAATGAATTAGAATCCAAGTATCTTAAAATAAAAACAGATAAAGATATTAAAGAAACCAACCTAGTTTCCTTAGAACTATATAGGGAGGGGGACAAACTAGAGATAGGGGAGGCTATGCAGACTTTCCCAGATTACTTCTTCTACTGGATTTATCCCACCACCGAGCTTCTTTACTGGAATCCTTCTGAACTGAACCCCTACCTAATGAAACAGATATTAGAAATAAAAAATTTTTTTTCACGTACGATTAAGCTCGAGAGGGACGAGTTGCTCAAAACAGGGCTAGTACGCTCACATACGGTAAGTCATAATCTACTAGAAGATATATTAAATAAAATCAACTAGAATCTTTTAGATGAGTAAAATTATTGCAGTTTGTAGAAGCTGTAATGAAAAACTAGAAATAAGAAGAACATTTAAAAAATGTATTAATCTAGGATGTATTAAATATAATAGAAGGATTAGGAGGAGAGATGCCAGTAAATAAAAAAGGAGCAAAAAAAAGATACAGCTCTAATAGAAAAACCAAGAGGTAGGAAATGGATAAACCTAATATATTTAGTGAACCAAAAGAACTAAAGAAGTGGGCTATACGAGTAGCCAATGCTTGTGGTGGACAAGAAGTACAGCAGTTAGGCATTAAAATTAATCGAGTGAATATACAAAAGCTAGGTGTATTAATAGATGAATTTGTAAATCAACATAATGAAACATCAGCATTAATAAATCAGGAAGAAGAGTGAATGCCTAATTTAGTTTGTGTATCTCCTGAATGTGACGAGTCATTACCTAAAGGTAAAAGAAAATATTGTT
>Ga0098044_1001295_pt1 | contig 13139 bp, 17 predicted proteins | sample 10_taG_FD_75053 | JGI IMG/M metagenome (GOLD analysis project Ga0098044, IMG submission 75053) | Marine viral communities from the Subarctic Pacific Ocean - 10_ETSP_OMZ_AT15264 metaG | ecosystem: Environmental > Aquatic > Marine > Oceanic | place: Pacific Ocean | collected 2015-01-16 | reverse complement strand
TCCTACATTTAGAGTTCGTTGTGCCATTTTTAAACGTTTATTACCCTTTTTACTACATTAACCATGTGTGTATTAACATTACTTATCTGCCCTCGAAGGCGTAAATTCCCATCACTAATATCAACAGTAATTGTTGTCATAGCATCAGAAACGTTACTTACTTTTCCGTACGTACTGATATATGCGTTAGATCCGTCGTGTACGACATTTGCTTCTATAAGTTCGTATCGTGACCCTTCAGTGTCTACAGTTTGTACTAGATATTTTGCAGATCTTACATCAGCCGCAACATTACTATCAAGAGTTGCAATAGCAGTAGAAGACCCTTCTCCTCTAGTTAATTTTATTCCATAAACATTTACTTTAGTTGAACCACCCGATGTTGATGCCGCTTTTAAATCTACTGTTGAGGATCCATCATGTACAGCAGTTAAAGTTATTTGTCCAGTAGACTTTGTACTTGTCTGAGCGTATTGTGTAACATATGCATTTGTGCCTTGTGTAACTACTGCCGCCTCACATATAGATGCCGCTCCTTCTGATGAATTATATGCTACAACAATATAATGTGCACCTTGATATTCTGTAGAGTCAAATGTATCTACAATAGTAGCAGTAGAACTAACTGTGGTATCTCCAGTAACAGATATCTTATTGCTTTCTGTTCTGTCTGCTTCGTTATCTGCAAGTAAGATTCTGTAAGCATGTATTTTTAAATCATTATTAACACCTCCTGGAACAGTAGCACGTAATCTAACATTACCACCACTTATGTCTGATGCCCAAGTAATAAATTTAGTTGAACCAGTGAATATATTGTTATATTCAGTCATGTATGCGTCTGATCCATCATGTACCATAACAATCTCTACATTGTTTACTTCTTGGTTTGTTTCGTCATTTATAGAAATAAAATATTTTGCACCTCTATAAGAACTTGTAGACCAAGAGTCAAAAGTTTCTGTAGTTCCACCTGCTGGTCTAGTTAATTTTATTCCATAAACATTTACTTTAGTTGAACCACCTGATGTAGATGACGCCTTCAAACTTACTGTTGTAGATCCGTCATGTACAGCAGTTAAAGTTATTTGTCCAGTAGACTTTGTACTTGTCTGAGCGTATTGTGTAATATATGCATTTGTGCCTTGTGTAACTACTGCCGCCTCACATATAGATGCCGCACCTTCTGATGAATTGTTTGCTACAACAATATAATGTGCACCTTGATAATCTGTAGAATCAAATGTGTCTACTACAGTAGCAGTAGAACTTACTGTGGTATCTCCAGTAACAGATACCTTATTGCTTTCTGTTCTGTCTGCTTCGTTATCTGCAAGTAAGATTCTGTAAGCATGTATTTTTAAATCATTATTAATACCTCCTAGAACAGTAGCACGTAATCTAACATTACCACCACTTATGTCTGATGCCCAAGTAATAAATTTGTCAGATGAAGTCATTACATTGTTATATTCTGTCATGTATGCGTCTGATCCATCATGTACTATAACAACCTCTACATTGTTTATTTCTTGGTTTGTTTCGTCATTTATAGAAATAAAATATTTTGCACCTCTATAAGAACTTGTAGACCAAGAGTCAAAAGTTTCTGTAGTTCCATTCGCTGGTCTAGATAATTGAACTCTGTATGCATTTACTGTTGTTGAACCACCTGATGTAGATGCCGCTTTAACAGTAACAGTCGATGAGCCATCATGTACAGCAGTTAAAGTTATTTGTCCAGTAGACTTTGTACTTGTTTGTGCATATTGCGTGATAAATGCATTGTTTCCTTGTGCAACTACCGCCGCTTCACAAATTGATGCCGCTCCTTCTGTTGAATTATATGCAACAACAATATAATGTGCACCATCTATCGCAGTTGCTCCATCATCTCCAACATTATTAAATGAGTCTATTGCAGTGGCAGTACTAGAAACTGTTACTTCGCCAATTACATTAACATTGGTGCTAACTCTATCTGCTTCGTCGTCCGCTAATAAAATTCTATACATATGAACTCTTAAGTTTGGTTCATTTCCAGTTGCTCTTAGTCTAACGTTTGATCCATTTATGTCAGCAGTAACATTTATTAAATCATTATTACCTGTGTTGACTGAACCATAAGATGTTATGTATGCGGCCGAACCATCGTGAACTATAACACATTCTAAATTTTGCACTTCTGATTTTGTATTGTTGTTAACACTAATATAATATTTTGCACCTCTATAATCTGCTTTTGCCCAAGTATCTAAATTTTCCTCTGCAGAATCTAAATCTGTATTAATAACTATACCTGCTTCTTGCTCACCTGAATAACCGGTTGAATCATCGTCTCCTAAACCTATTCTGTACCATGATGCAGAAGCATTTGAAGAACTAGGACTTCCTAATAATCTAACAGTACTACTATCAACATCTGCACTTGTAACAATATGATTATTAGTACCAGTTTTTGTAAGAGCATAAGAAGATACCATAGCAGTTGAATTATTATGCGCCAATGAATGTTTTGCAACTTCAAATTCGTCACTATCGTCGTCTCTGCTTATAGCAAGATAAAATGCACTATCATATTTTGATGTTACAAATTCATCTAAAGAACTTGTTGCTGATGTCATGTGATTACATCTTTTAGTTGATATAATAGGATCAATTATAGTTTCGACATTATGGCCAATACCTGAATTAATAACTTGTGACGCTTCGTCTTCTCCTCCATAACCAGATGAATCATCGTCTCCCAAACCTATTCTATAATAAGACATTGAATTTGCTGATGATAATCCAGATGCTCTTAATCTTACATTTCCATCTGATATATCACCGTCTATTGCAATATGATTGTTTGTTCCTGTTTTAATTAATATAGAAGAGTTTAGAAATGCACCGGCATGGTTATGAGCAAGAGAATGTTTTGCAACTTCAAATTCGTCACTGTCGTCATCTCTATGTAAAGCATAATACCATGCACTATCATATTTTGTTGTTGCCCACATATCTGCTGTTCCTGCCGCAGAAATTAATAAATCATGTCCTCCATAAGAAGTTGCATGATCAATTTCTGTATTAGTTCTGTGGCCAATACTTGAATCAATAACTAGTGCCGCTTCGTCTTCTCCTCCATAACCAGATGAGTCGCTATCACCCAAACCTATTCTATAATAGGACATTGAATTTGCTGATGACAACCCAGATGCTCTTAATCTTACATTTCCAGATGATATATCAGCGTCTACTGCAATATGATTGTTTGTTCCTGTTTTGATTAAAACAGAAGAGTTTAAAAATGCATCGGCATGATTATGAACAATGGAATGTTTTGCAACTTCAAATTCGTCACTGTCGTCATCTCTATGTAAAGCATAATACCATGCACTATCATATTTTGTTGTTGCCCATGTATCTGCTGTTCCCGCCGCAGAAATTAATAAATCATGTCCTCCATAAGAAGTTGCATGATCAATTTCTGTATTAGTTCTGAATGCTAATTCAACTTCAGTGTCGATTATAGCAGATTCTCCAAATGCAACTGATACAGTAGCAAATGATACTGTTTCATTACCGTCCGTCTTTAAAAATTGTCCTGTTCCACCGTCTGCATTTGGAAGTTTGAATCCATTTATACAAACATTTCCACTACCGTTTGCTAGTAATTCTAAATTATCATTTGAAGCACTTGCTGTTACTATGTTGTCTGTGACTGTTATACCTGTTGTTGATAGAGTACCGCCTGCAGTTGGATTAAAAGTTAATGATGAAAATGTACCAGCGGCACTAGTACCTGCTCCAATTGTAGCATCGATTGTTCCTTCGTTTATATCTATTTTTGATATGCTTACAGAACCAGTTCCTGATGCTGATAATATTAAGTCTGAATTTGAACTTGACAATGTAATATTATTGTCAACAAAATTAAGATTAGAATCTATTTGAAGATTTGAAACATTAACTGTTCCTAGTCCACCTGATGTTAAATTAATATCTGCATTTGATGAAGAACCTATAATGTTATCATTAAAAGTTAAGTTATCAATTGAAAAAGTTCCTGGAATAGATGAAATTCCTGATACAATTAAATTTCCAGTAACAGTAACGTTACTACTAACTTCTAAAGTTGAATCAAATGTTACTGCGTTTTCTATTGTAGCAGTTCCGTCAATTACTAAACCTTCATTAATATTAATAGATGACGAATCATCTGAAGTTATTGTTGTACCAGAAATGTTTACTGCACCTAAATGAATACTACCTGTTCCCGCCGCAGTTAAAACTAAATCTGAATTTGATGTTGTTGCTTTTATTTCATTGTCTGTAATATTAATATTTGAATCTACAGTTAAACTTGAAGTTGTTATTACACCTGTTGGGGCAAAAGTACCAGTGGTGCTCACGTTACTGTCGACTCTTAATGCTTCGTTAATATTAATAAGTGAAGAATCCTTTGCACTTATAGAAGTGCCAACAAAACCTAAACCACCAAAAATTACAGATCCTGTTCCGCTAGGTATAAATCCTAAATTATCATTTCCTGTAGTTTTAATATTGTTATCATCAAATATAACTTTTGGAAATACAATACCACCAGTTCCTGAAGGATTTAGGTCTATATCAGCATTTGACGAACCTGTGGAAATATTATTTCCATCTATTGTGATGTCAGAAAGCATTGAAGGTCTAAGATATAGTTCATCGAACATTTCATTAATCTTAAGACCTGACTCTCTGATAGTATCACCTGTACCGTCATCAGCATTATTACCTACATTAATTAAACTTTGAGCCATATCTACTGATATTTAGTGAATTTAAGGATATGTGTTTAACGGTTATTAACCAGCACTTACTCTAAGATCACCTGAACTGTTCCATAATTGACCTGCGGAACTAGGATCACTGGTGGGTAAATTTGCCATTCGAATAATAGCAGGTATCATTTCAATTGCACCTGTTCCTAATGCGTCAAGTTGTAAATTTGCGTTTGAAACCGATGTTGTAATTAAATTATCTGAGATTGTGATCGCTTCTAATAAAATAGAACCAGTACCACTTGCACGTATTTCTAAATCATCATTTGAAGCATTTGCAGAAATTCTATTATCAGATATAGTAACAGCACCTAGCACAATATCACCAGTACCGTTTGCTGTAAGTGTAAGATCGCCATTTGTTATTAATGGCGTTATTGCGGCATCAGTTATTTGTAATTGATCTATTTCTACAATACCTGTTCCATTTGCTTGAATTCTTACATCACCATTTGTAGTTGTTGTAGTTAAAACGCCATCAGCGACAGTTGTAGTGTAAAGTTCTTCAAAATTTGTATTGATTTTTGTCATAGCGGTACGTAAAGTATCGCCTGTTGATGGATTTCCATCTATTCCTGTGTCTATGTTTAATCGTGCCATATTATGTTTATGTGTATTTATTAAATACTTTTGATGTTCATCGAGACTCTAAAAACGATGCGATTGCATGAACGCCAAAGCAAATTAGGCGTATACCACACCTTTCACCGTAAAAATACCATATATTATTTTAAGTGCGATTCATGTGGAGTAACATTTTTAAGACCTAGAGCACAAGTAGATCCAGAAAGAGCAAGTAACGACTATAAACACGTTTGTTCTTATTGTGATTCTAAAAAATATGCTCAAAAAGTAGGTGTTAAAATGAGAAAAATATATCAGTTAGATGCAAGTTCAATGCAATCGTTATAGATTCCACCATTGAATTTTATCTCTGTCGCCATCTACCCAACGTTGTAGATCAGCATATGTTCCTGTTTTGATATTAGGTTGATCAAAATAGTATTTTATAAAATGATTGTATTCGATGTATTCACGTCTATTAATAAAATAAAAATTTGTGTTTTTGTAACGTCTAAAAGTTTGACGTAAATGATACATCCATTCAAACTTTAAATATGCTTTCATACTTAATCTACCGGGATAGTTTTTTGTATTTTTGTATATATTATTTTGTTCTCTACTTGAACTACCATCTTTAGCCGCATACTCCCATTGTCTTGAACCTAAAATATCAAAAGCCATTATTATAATATTTTTAATACCTGATTCAGCGGCTAAAACTACTGCTGAAGTACCAGATCCTTTGGCCAAACTAAAATCTAGTGTTCTAATTCTGCCGCCGTTTCTTGTTGTACCACCTCGCCATATTCTATAAAGTTTTAAACCTTCAGGAATATCGTTTTCTTTATCTCCAAAAATAATCCAATCCCAATTTATAGTATCTTCCATACCGTATATTTTTATAGTTGTTCCAGATGATGCCTGCCATTCTTTTAATTCGTCGGTCATGTTTTCATTTACACTAACAATATTATTACATAATTCAGGATAATCTCGATAAATGGCATTACAACCCCAAACTATACCTTTGCCTTTTAATGTTTCTATAGGAAATATGTTTCTTGATTCACCGTTACCTATTACAAATGCTGTGTCCATTACACCCCAAAAGATTCTCCACAACCACAACCACTTTGTGCATTGGGATTTATAATCTCAAATTGAGAACCAAATGTTTCTTCTATCCAATCAATTTTTGTTCCAGTAATATACATCATAGAAGTTTCATCAACTAAAAAACGACCTGTTCCCCAATCAACTAGTTCGTCGTCCTTGTTGACATCTTCTTTTTTAGCAATAAAATCCCATTTATATTTGAAACCTGCACAACCGCCACCTATTACTTGTAAACTTACAGCATACTTGCCTGGATTCTTTTCAAGTAATCTTTCCATTTGTGCTTTTGCTGGATCTGTTATATCAAACCATTTCATACAATTAATTATCAATCCTTTTGTCCGTAGTTTTGAATTCCTACACTAATCCAAAACGTCATAGCCTCTTTTCTATTGGCAAAACTCATCCATGCCTTTTGTCCTTCCCAATGATTATAAAATACTTCAGGATTATCAGGAGCCTCGAACCACCAACCCCATTTGTATTGGCAATTTTCTTCACACCACTCTATACATTCTCCACCTATGCCGTTTGAATTCATATCAATATTGTATTTGAAACGTTTTTGGTACCCACAACTCTCAGGTATACGATCACCTATTACTTCTACTTTTCCAAAATTTTTACCATTGTGTGGCATGATCTACACTCCATTTTTTAGCACTACATTTTTCAAAACATTCCTGTGGACCTTTGTTAAACACTAAATCAACAAATAGTTTTTTCCACATCGGATTATCTAATACATTAGCCAATTTTTTATTAAAATCAATGTAATCAAATATATTTTTATTGTGTTCATATCTAAGTCCTGTCCAACAACAAGGATAAAATTTTCCTTCTGCCTTAATATAAAGTCCTTTGTTTCCAATCATACATAAAGGTATTATTGATTGCTTTTCGATAGGTTCGTTTTGATATCTTTCTAAGAATGTTTCATAAGTTCTATCAAGCCAAATTTTATTTGTTAATTTTTTATATGTCCTTGTAAATCTACCTGTGGCAATATATTTGTCACTAGGTTGCAAAGGATCATTTTTTGGATATCCAGTATAATTTTTGCCAAATTTTGTGCTTAATGTAAGTTGAAACTGATCAAAATTTAATTGTTGTGCCATTCCTTCCATTTGAGATAATTTGTTCTCATTAAATTTAAAGGCAATTGCCGCCCAAGTTTTATATACATGGCAATGTCTCAAAGCATGTACACCCCACATTATTGAATCCCAATGACAATTAACTCTATACATGTTATTTGATTCTTGATTCCATCCATCGATGGAGAAATGTATATGATCTCTAGCGTCAAGGATTTGACTTAGGTCTTCCCACCATGATTGTGTTTTATAAGAGCCATTTGTTATTATAACAAATTGTAATTTTTTATTTTTTTGCCTTAACCATTTTAAGATTTTTAAAAAATCTTTGGCATATATAGGATCACCATCATCACCACAAAAAGATATCTTTTTAACCTTATTAATAATCTCTTTTACAAAGTTTTGTTGAAACCATTCTAGAGTTAGTTCTCTATTTGTTAGTCCTTTAGGTACTTCTTGTCTGCTACATCTTGGACATTTTAAACTGCATTTTGAACAAAGTTCAATGTGCCAATGTTCCAAAGGCCAATTGTGAATGTTTTTAAACATATTATATCCAATTTTTAACTACCCAATCGTCAGCACAGTTAAAAGGTTTTGGTTCTCCGTGAAATACTGCTACTTTGTTCTCGGGATATACATCTGCTGGTTTTCTAAAGTATCTTTTGCCATGACTAGTCAAAAGTTTTGTATCTTTAAATCCAACCATTTCCCATTTGTAACTTCTAAGCCATTCATCAGGAAACCAATTTATATCGTTTTTTGCTCTTTTCATAATCCAATCTTGATCTCCATGATTTTGTTGCATAATTTTTGCTGAATCACTTTTAAAATCATCCCACAAATAATTCATAGTACCTGTCTTCCACCGCATGCAACTAGAATTTGATTGTTTCCAATCTTTAACTCTACATCTGTTAAAGTCTCTTATGATATTAAATTTGCCTGGATTGTGTGTAAACAATAAATCAATATTATTAAAGACTATTACATCTAAATCAAAATATAATATGGTGCCTTTTAAAGGAAAGTCTGTACTAAACATCCACAATTTGCTCCACCATGTTTTAATTCCTGGATCACTAGGAAATCTTATAACATTAATATCTGAATCTAATCCTTTAGGATCATCTGTTATACAATGAAACTGATAATCAACAGTACAGTTTCTTTTAACCATATTTTTTAGAACATTGGCATATTTAGAAATATATTTGTTGCCCCATTTAACGCATACTACGTGATTCATAATACCCTTCTCGCAAATTATCAATTTGTATTTTTTTCCAATCATCACTATCAAGAGTGTATGGATAATAACACTCTGTATGTTGTGAAGCGATTGTGTGTATACTTTTTATATTTAAATTCTCTTTCATTACATCGTAAACTTCGCGAAAAGGTTTATTTTGGAACCCTAGTTTCATATTCACTTGTCCAATTTTAATATAGCCGAGTGCGAGTTTAGGATCTTCCCAATCATATCCATTTTTTGTTAACCAAGTTCTATAATTGTCCATTTCTTCTTTTTTCCAATCAAAAGTATCTTCATCTATAGTTTGTCCCCATTCTATATCAAATTCACCACTGTAATATTTCTGATGATTTATAGCAGAACAAATTGTTTCATCCATTAATGGTGCGTCTTCGTCTCTGAAAACTTCATATAGTGTTTTGCCAATTTGACTCCAATGCAAATAAACACCGCCTAATTCTCTACGATATCTATTTTGTTTGAATAACTCATAATCTTCTTCATGTAAGTCGTATCTCGGTGCATTTAGAAAAGTTGTAATTTGAGAAGGCCTCATCCATTCAGGATCAAGTATATTTTTACGGTATGATAATACCCAACTTTCTATTTCATGACAAAGATTATTCAATTGTCTAATTGCATACTTTGTTTCGTAGTCTGCTTGTTTATAATATTCTGAAAGTTTCCATGCTGTGCCTTGTAGTTCTTCGAAATATCTATGTAGTAAATTACAAGAATCGTGTTTTAAACGTAATCCAGGTTTTTCCATTGAAGGCCTCGAGCCAGTTAAACCAATTGGCAGATTACTTGAATATTGAAAATCACTTGCAACAAAAGGATGTATTTTTTTATACGGTGGATTAAAATTAAACGAATTAATTTGTGCCACATTTTTGTTTAACTCTCCTACTAAATGATTTAAATCTCTTTTACTATCTGCCCACCCTAACCAACAAAAGTTTTTTTCTAAAATTCTTTTATTTCTTAAATTATCTTTTAATGCTTCTAAGAATCTTTTGCCTAACGGAGTATCGTATATTTCTATACGTAATTGTTTGTTGTTTAATTGAATAACTATGTTTTCAAATAATGTTATTTGTTTGTCCATCCTTTGAATCCTGCATTTGGGTTTGTATAGATAGAACTGTTTTTATCATTCTCTCTTGCTTCTACACTAATAACCCATGCACGACCACGAGATCGTTCACGTAAGAATCTGTCTGCCCACTCACAAAGATAATGTGCTGTACCTTCCATACCAGGTCCCATAGGATGAGTCCTAATATGACATACTCCTGCTTGTTCTAATTTTCTAAAAGTATCCATATGTGGATCTTCTTCGTCAAGCACTAAAGTATGGTCATACATATGATCTAGATGTGCTTTTAATTGTTTTAAATCTCCATAGTCAACACAGAATCCTTCCTTTGTAAAAGTTTTGCATCCAAATAAAAAATGGAAACTTCGACTGTATCCGTGAATTAAATGGCAATTGCCATCGTGTCTATATTGTCTATGAGCACAAGGAAAGTTCCAAAAACTTTTTGTTGATGTAAAACATTCTTCTGTAACGTTGTCTTTTATTTCTATATCATCAACCATTAGTGTAACCTCTTGTTTATATCTTTAATGTCAAAGCCTAATTCTTCTGACTTATTTCTTATTGTATCAGTAAGTTCGTTTGGTATATTTAACTCGCCATCTATTATAGATTTTAAGAAGTGGACCAAAACAGAAAATTCAGGCCTGTTTGCAACAGTTTCGGGATCTACTCCGTGTTTTTCCATAGCATGAAGCATCGCTTCTGTAACATCAACTAACGATTTGATACTTTTGCTATGTCTTTCAAAGTGTGCCATTATGTGATTATACTAGGTTTTTCTGGCATTTTAATATTACTAAAAACCTTTTCGTATTCTCCTTTAATTTTGTTGTTTACATGAGCAATAGATGTAATTTTATTTTTGGCAATATTAAATGGTACATCTTGTTTTGCGGTAGAGAAAAATGTTCCAAATGCTAGACCCTGTGGTCCCTGCATTAGTACAAGTGCTTTCTCAATACTGATGTATGAATCTGCTTCGCCTTTGTATGTTGATATAACTTCTTCTCCAGAGGCCAATTTTAGAGTGATAAGATCTTTATCTTTTATATTTTCAAACATAATGCTATTATAAACTTTATTTTGATTTTGTCAATTGTTTATTGATCCACTTTGCGAGACCTTCGTAGGTCTCTTGGAAAACGTGTTTATGTTTTTTCCATTCATCGGGCATTTTCCAATTTTCTTCATTTACCACTATCCATCTACAATCGGAATATTCAAAAAGTTTATCAAATTGATATCTCCAATATCGTGGATCTACAGGCCTTTTTATATAAGTGTATCCTTTAGATCCTTTATACATGTTATTGACACCTTTTGGTCCTTTTTTATCACCTATCCCCCAAAGATCCATTGCAATTAGAAAAATTGCTTTTGGTTTAAATTCCATTCCTACAAGTGCCGCAAATTGTCCTGTCCCCCAATGAAAAGGTTCGTCTTGTCTTTTGTCTCCTTCGTATGGTAAGTCAGGTACCTTCTTTACATTAGGCCAATAAGCAAATTGTTTGTACCAATTTTCACGTGTGTATATTGTAGTATTTTTTCCTACTGTGTTTACAGCCTCCTGGCACATATGTCTGTCACAAGCAACAATATAATCTAAGTTGTGATCTCTAAAAATAGCATTACAACCAATCGTTGTGGTAATACCTTTTAATGGCGTAATATCAAATCCACGTCTACTTTCACCGTTTCCGATAATGCTTACAAACTTGGTCATAATACTATTTAATCACCCCTTTAAACGCACATAGACGTTTGTATACTGCTGGTAAAAACGTTATGCATCAAAAGTATAGTCTAATCATTATATGCTACTAATTTCCATATCGTTTTGTATTGATCCCAGGCCTTCTGAAGTGCTGGGAACTTGCGTCTTAATTTTATTGCATCAATACCAATCATCTCATTTTCATACATTTCTTGTTCAGTGTCTTTGGCTAATTGTGATTGACTTATTAATTTGCGATCGCCGCTTGATAATTGTTGGTAAACAGTTTCGCCACCATCTGGACTTATAAACGAACCTCGATGTTGTCTTACCAACCGCTTCTTTTTTGTAAATCTTTTACTTTTTCGTCTATCCATTCTATTAACTTTTGGTTTTTTTCTTTATCTGATAATTCATTTCGCAACTCTTGTAATACTAATAATAATTGCCATTCCTTAGAGTTTAGACTATTGTCTTCCATTAATAATGCTCGTTATGATCAGCAGATGGATGAGCATGACGCATACCGCCTATTGTTTCTGAGTCACCTTCATGTCTTGGTATAAAATGTACGTGTGGCCACATTATTGTTTGGCCTGCACATTTTCCAAAATTCATACCTGCATTAAAACCTCTAATTTTTCCTTTTTTAATCCATTCTTTCCCACAATAGTAGGCTAATCTATAAGATTCGCCAATATATTCTGGAGTGTCTTTTTTTGGAATAAAAAGTGTATGCCCCGGAACACAAGGATATTTGTCTTTGAATACACTTGTAAATTTGTTCTCAAAAATCGGAGTATCGTTGCCTAGCCATGTAGATTCTTCATAAAAATCTATAGGTTCATATGCTTTCTTGTACGTATGTTTTGGCGATGGCATTAGTTTCTATTACTTCTATACTTATGTTACTAGAGTTTGGTCTGTATTTCAACCTAATTTCTCGCCATAATTTTGTTGAAGTAACACTAGGATTATAAGACTCTAATCCTAATAACTGTACTATTGCTTTTCTTACCTTTTCTGCTGGTCCATGTTTTTTACAAGTGTCAGATCTACCCACATGAACAATATTTTTACCTATTCTTATTTTGTAAACACATTTTAGTTTTAGCCATTTTGTTGTTGGTGTTTTACTATGCCTTAAACGTTTACCTTCGAAGTAGTAAAAGTCTTTTATGTTGTATAACTTCATTTTATTCCAAGTTGTTTGTAAACTTTTTGCACCTTTTTTGCTTGAAAGTAACAATCTTCTAATGCGTTATGTAATCCTGTTCTCTTCTCGTTTAGATCTCGTGGTACTAGACTAAACAACGTTCTTGAATCTCTAATTTGCCAATATTGCCACGGAACAGGATGTCCTAATTGTTTATAAATGTTTTGTAATATTGCATAGTCAAATAAAGGCCCCTGACACCAAAATACATCAACGCCAACAGACCATTTGTTAATAGTTTTAATCATTTCTTCTAAACTA
>Ga0098044_1001289_pt1 | contig 13175 bp, 20 predicted proteins | sample 10_taG_FD_75053 | JGI IMG/M metagenome (GOLD analysis project Ga0098044, IMG submission 75053) | Marine viral communities from the Subarctic Pacific Ocean - 10_ETSP_OMZ_AT15264 metaG | ecosystem: Environmental > Aquatic > Marine > Oceanic | place: Pacific Ocean | collected 2015-01-16 | reverse complement strand
TGACTATCCAAGAACGCTTGAATAGTGATGCCTATAAAGATGGTACGGGGAATAACTCTAAAAATATTTTAGGGTTAGGTGGTCATATCTCAACTACTGCCACAACTGGTGGTTTAGCACCCGCAACCCATACTTGGTGGAAATCCGAGGTTACGGGTAGTGTTGGTGCTTTTGCCAGTAATGGTATATCAAAAATGAGAACTATGACTAATACACTCACGATAGGTAATATATCTCCTGATATGATTATTACAACTCAGGATATTTATGAAGCCTTTGAAAATGACATTACAGACCAGAGACGATATACTGACTCTAAGGTTGGTGATGTTGGGTTTGAGAACTTGGTCTTTAAAAACCAACCCATCATTTTTGATCGTGATTGTACAAGTGGTTATATGTATTTTTTAAATAGACGTTATATGAAATGGTGTGTGCATGCAGAAGCGGATCTTAAGATGGCTGAGCCTGGATTCCAGACTCCTATCGGACAAGATGTTTCTACAGCTCTCATTCTTTTCCAAGGTAATATGACTGTCAATAATCGTAGACGATTAGGTGTTCTAACTGGAATCACTACATAAGTCTATATAATTAATTGGAAAGGAGTTTTATATGTTTTCACATCAAGTAAATAGAACGGATGCTGATAAGGTATTTACTGTCGTGCATAATGTTGATGGTGCTGCCATCACTACTGGGCATGGGGTAAGGTATGTTGGAGGTGTTGGTGCTGATAATGCTTCCGCTGATGGTATCCAAGCAGTAAAGATTAATGCTGCTGCTGATTGTTTTAACTTTGCTGGAATTGCTGTTCAGGACATTGCCGATACGGAGTATGGATTGGTACAGTCTTGGGGTTATGTTGATTCCATAATGCTCTCTCACGAGGGTACGAGTATTACAGTAGGATCTGAAACCTTCGGGAAAGAGATTCTAGTTCCTGGACCTCCTAATGGTACTTGGACATCAGGTCAACCTCCTCAAGGTCTTTCGACCTTCGGGTGGAAGTATGTTCAGGTTTGGAACACGGCAGGTGTATCAGCTCAAGCATGGTGTAAGGGCTTTGTTCGTGCGCTTTAAATCTAAGTAGAAAGGATAAATATGCAGAGGGAACGTATTTGTTTGAGATGTATGACTTGTGGATGGAGACTAGCTGATCCTTCTAATATGAAGGATCATGCTGGTCACCAACTGCGTACAGCTGTTAATCTTTCCATTATAGAGAGGACTAAATGGACATGGTGGATAGTAAGGGACAAGATTGCGTTAGCACTAAAAGGAACATTACTGTAAAAAAAGTTTTATTTGGTATTCCTAACGAAGGACATACTGAATGTCAGGCTTATGATAATAGGATGGAAATGACATTCCATCTTGGAAATCTTCAAGTACTCTCGTCTTTAGGGTTGAGAGAGTATGGAGATAAAATTTATGATATTCCTCCCGATATTGAATACCAATTTTCAATATCAACCGTGGGTCAAGTACTCACACCTTTAGCACGAGAACGACTCGCTGAACACGCCCATGATAATGGTTTTGATTATTTATTTATGATTGATGATGATATGTTGGTTCCTGTTGATCTTTTTGAGAAATTGGTCAGACATGATGTGGATATTTGTGCAGCCTTGGCTTTTACTAGGTCGGCACCTCACAAACCCGTTGTCTATAATTTAGAATCAGGATGGGATCATGTAAGGGGAGAGCAATATTATATAAATCATAGTGTTCCCAACTACCCCAAAGACCAATTAGTACAATGTGATGCTGTGGGTTTTGGGGCTGTTCTTATAAAAACCTCTGTCCTCAAAGGTCTTAAAAAACCTTGGTTTATGAGTACTAGCGGGGCTGGTGAAGATATTTGGTTTTGTCATAAGGCAGGTGAGGCTGGGTTTAAAATATTTATGGATACGGCTACCAAACTAGGACATTTGGGTTATCCTAAGGTGATAACTGAAGCTGTCTATGAGAGTGAGTCAATTGTTAATGAAACGAGGGAGAAGCATGGAGACCTTAACAAATACGCATGAAAAGTGGGTTGATGTTATAATACCCACATATGATAATATTACACAACTGTCACAGTGTATTCAGTCTATCTTGGCGCATAAGACAGTATGGCCTTTAAAAATTATTATTATTAATAATGGACAGGCACCATTAACGGACCTGTTACCCTACGATCCTGATATTACTATTGTTGAGAGTAATGTGAATAGGGGTTGGACTGGAGGGTTGAAATTAGGCTTAGAATATAGTACATCTAAGTATGTTGTTTTTGCTAATGATGATATTTTTGTACCTAAAAGTTCGTACACATGGCTCCGTGACATGGTTCGTGTACTGTCTGTGCAACCCAATTGTGCAGCGGTAGGTCCCTCCTCTAACTGTGTCATGGGGTCTCAAAATATTTGGGCTAAGACTAAAGGATGGGCATCTTATACTTCATTCCTAATTGGATTTTGTATGGTATTTAATAGGAAGATCTTGGATGAAATAGGAGGAATTGATGATTCTTTTTATACAGGGGATGATATAGATCTCTCTATTAGGATTAGAGAAGCAGGGTATAAAATGATAATTTTATTTAGTGTTTTTATATATCATCATGGTTTCCAAACAGGAGAAAAAGTTCATGGTAAACCATCTAAACCAGGAGGATGGAACTCTAGAACAATGAGTGATGAGACTAATAAACACCTCATCCAAAAACATGGTTTTATCCGTTGGTGGAAAACTATGTGCAGAGCAGAAATGCCTTCTGAAACAGAAAACCAGAGGCTTAAAAATAGTATTGAAAAAATTTTTTCAAAATGTTCTCATATGTAATTTTATATTAAAGGGGGATGAATGAGGGTATGTACTTTTTATGAAACTAGATTGGGGCGAAATGATGGTCCCCCTCTCTACTGGACAAATGCAATGAAAAATCTGGGGTGGGAAGTTACACATCTCTCCTCAGAAACAGAACCAAAGAATAAGGATTTTGATCTTTACTTATGGGTTGATTGGGGTGAAGATGGGTTAACGGGGTGTATACCATACACACCAATTTCAATGAAAAATCTTCACCCATCTGTCTATATCACTTCTGACACACATTTAGGATTTGATTATAGATTAAATAAAGCTAAGGAATTTGATTATGTCTTTTGTAATCAAGAACGAGCTGTCGAGGAATTTAATGACAAAGGAGTTGAAAGCGAGTGGTTACCACATGCTGTTGAGCCACAAGCCTATCCGAACAGTCCAACCTGTTTCAAAAAGTATGACATTGGATTTGTTGGATTCGTCACCTTCCTCAAAAGGGCAGAAGCTCTCGATAAAATGTTGAAAGAGTTTCCTAACTTTTTCTATGGTCAGAGATTGTTTGAGGATTGTGCCGAGATATATAGACAATCTCGAATTGTTTTTAATACAGCGGCTGATGATGATATAAATATGAGGATGTTTGAAGCTCCTGCTACAGGTTCTTTTTTGCTGTGTGAAGATGTCCCCACACTCTCAAAAATTTTTAAAACAGGTGAACACATAATTACATATTCTGACATCTCTGATGCTATTGACAAAGCTAAGTATTATTTAAAGAATGAAAAGGAACGAGAAATTATTGCAAAGCAAGGAATGGAATATGTCCTTGCACATCATACATATTCTGCTAGAATATTGAAGATCTATGATGTTATCTTTGGAGAAAATGGTCCGTGGCAAAAACAACCTCAGCAGGAACCCAAACAACTCTCTTAACTGATGAAACATTTACAGCCGCCCCTGGCGCTCCTGTTTCAATAACCATAACTGGTGGTACTATTGATGGTGTGTCAGCTGGTGTTACAACCCCCTTAACCAAGATTTGTGTTGATAATCTTTGTTTGGATGGGAGTATTATTTCCTCTGTTACTGGAAATATTTACCTAACTCCTATTGCTGGTTCTAATATTACCCTTGATGGCGCAACAACCATAGATGGTGGTGTTGTGGTCAATTCTGGTACTTTTACCAATACAGGAGATGTAACTGTAACAGGTACTCAAACCATTACAGGAGATTTAAAAGTTGATAATCTTTCTCTAAATGGTAATACCATCTCTTCTCTCTCAGGAGATGTTCAATTAAAGGCTCTTTCAGGCTCTAATTTAACCCTGCAAGACGATCAAAGTGCTACTAAGGAGGTAAGTCTTGATATGTCTATTGTTCCACAAGGAACAGATAGAAAATGGAGATTTCCTACAGGACTTAATGGAATAGAACATTTTGTGGGGGAGACAGAAAATCAAACCATTAAACATAAAATCTTACACCGACCCGTTATTGAACAAGGATTTTTAAAACTACCTCAAGTTAGTGGATTATTTCCAAAAAACCATTATCAGATCCAACCTAGTGATATTACAGGAGATAGGGTTGCTAAACTCCCTAAATTGACAAATAATGATGAGTTTGTTTTTGCTAAGCATACTCAAACTCTAACAAATAAAACATTAACAAGTCCTGTTATTGATGGATCATGGACATCATATACTACAAGTACAGGCAAAGCCCTAGTAATGGGAGTTTAGGAGAAAATTATGGCATCAGAATTATTAAAAGTATCACATACCGCTGGGGTTACAAATGCTGAATCGGTTTTGATTAATGGAGTAAGTGGTCACACCTACACTATTCTTTCAATTCTTATTTGTGAAACGGGTGGAGCAGCTGAAACATTTGACCTCTATATAGACGATAATGGGGGTGGAACGGATTATGAAATTTATTCAGATCAAGCTTTAAGTGCTAACGCAACCTTTGAACATACAACTAGATTCGTCATTGAGGGAACAGATCATTTATGTATGGCAACTGCGAGTTCAGCCAATGTAGATGTTGTTGTGTCTTATTTAGATCAAACATTATAAGGAATAAATTATGAGTGGAATAGTTGGTAGTAATACAGGACGTACATCAGGTGTTGTTGGAGGTGCGCCTATATCTGACAATTCAATTACTGGTGATAAGATTGCGATGGGAAGTGATGCACAAGGGGATATTTTATATTATAACGGGACAGATTATGCTAGACTAGGTTTTGGTACTTCGGGTTATTTTCTTAAAACTCAAGGGACTGGGGCTAATCCTGTTTGGGCGGAATCTACGGGTGGCGGTCCTTCTTATGGGACTGGAGATGAATGGGTACGATATAACAGCAACCAAATTAACCAGAATATTACGGTGGCTAGTGGAAAAAATGCAAGTTCAGTTGGCCCTATCACCGTGGGTTCAAGCTATTCGGTCACAGTCAACGGAGTATACACGGTAATTTAAGGAAATAAATTATGGCATCAGAAATTAAGGCTAACAAGATAAGCCCAGCGACAGGAACGGCTTTCACAATTGGAGATAGTGGAGATACCTTCACCGTTCCATCGGGAGCGACAATTGTAAACAGCGGAACTGCGACAGGATTTGGTGGGGGTAAGGTTCTGCAATGTTTAACTGTTCAGAAAACAGATTCGTTTACAACTTCATCGGCTACTTATGTTGATGTTACTGATGTGACTTTAGATATTACCCCGTCAGCTACGACAAGCAAGATACTGGTGATTTTAAATTCTAAAATTAGTGGAAGCGCAAGTGGGTATCCAATATACGCACAGTTCCTCCGTGATTCGACAGTAATCGGTAGTGGTACTGGTTCGGCTAATGAAGATTGTTTCGCTTCCTCACAGCCGTGGACAGATCATAGTCGGTATGGATTCCCTGCCGATCTTAATTGGCTTGATTCCCCAAGTTCAACAAGCGCACTTACTTATAAAATGCAAGTGCGGGCGCATACAAGTGCGGCTGTTTATGTAAATAGATCCACAGCCGTACATACCTACGGTGGGGATTATGCTACCTCATTAACATTAGTGGAAATCGGTGCTTAATAATTAAAAGGAAATAAAAAATGGCAGTTGACATAGACGGTGTAAATTCAACAATAAGTACAGACAAGCTGATCCCCCAGTCTGGCACGGCTTTGCAGATAGGGGAGAGTGGCGATACGGTGACACTGGTTGGGAGTGCGGTTGGATTTGGCGGAGGGAAGGTTTTGCAAGTGGTACAGGATACACTGACTGCACCGTGGACAACCACAAGCACTAGCTACACTCCAGTAGTAGGATTATCGGTTTCGATTACTCCCGCGGCAACTTCAAAGGTTTTAGTTCTTGGGAATTTAACTGGCTCTAGTGCTAATGGCACAGGAGGGGCTTGTTGTGTCAAAAGAGATTCTACTTTTATTCACACAGGAGATACAGCATCGAATCGGCATCGTAGTCTTTCAAGTTTGAGAGTTGACCATCCAAACACAACATATTCTGTACCTATTAATTATTTAGATACACATGGGGCAGATGGAAGTACAGCCGTCACATATACTTGGCAAATTTTTACGGAATCAGGCACGGTATATGTAAACCGAGATTATTCATATTCAGATGTTACTTATTATGGGACATATGCCAGTAGCATTATAGCAGTAGAAATAGGTGCTTAATAATTAAAAGGAATAACAAATGGCAATAACAATTGACGGAGGCACAAATATAATATCAGGGTTAGCCGTAGGAGGCTTGCCCGATGGGGTAGTAGACGAAGATATGCTAGCGAGCAATGCAGTAAGTTCTGGCAAGTTAGCGAGTGGTGCTGGGGGGAAGATATTGCAAGTAGTACAGGATACATTGACTGCCGTATTTACTACAAACGCTACGAGCTATACAGCAATCACAGGGCTTTCAGTGTCGATTACTCCATCAGCGACTTCATCTAAAATTTTACTTATGGGGTTTATTGGTTATGGAGGTCAAAGTGCCGCAAACATTTTTATGGGCTTGTTTCGGGATTCGACAGAGTTGCTAGTTGGAGATGCAAGTGGGGCAAGACCGAGAAGCTTTGCACAATTTGCTGGGAGAAATACAAATTCACAAGCTGGGTTTTCGCCAATGTATCTTGACAGCCCTAGCTCAACCTCCGCACTGGTGTATGCTGTAAAGACCTATTCAGAAGGTTCATCTTATACTGTATATATCAATCAGTGTCAAGAAGACGCAACAACTCACGGTCGAACTGCATCAACTCTGATGGCTATGGAGATAGGTGCTTAACAATTAAAAGGAGTAAAACAATGCCAGATGTAACAAGTGTACTAAGTGAAAAATATAAAGGTATGGAGTGGAGTCTTAACGGCTCACCTACTAGCGAAGCAGAGTTCAAGTCTAGCTTTACAATTCACAAAGCTAATGGGGTTGCCGAGCCTACATGGTCAGCAATCCAAACTGAATTGACTAAGATACAAGCGGAGTACGATGCTCAAGCCTATGCTAGAAGTCGTAAAGAAGAATACGATAAACTCAACCAGTTTGAATTGATCTATGATGACAAACAAAATTCAACTGATAACTGGGCGAAAGAAATTAAAGCAATCAAGAAAAAATATCCTAAGAACTAATGATTAGATTATTTCTTTATATTATTATTCTTTTAGGTTTTTTATATTGGGTTATTAATATATGACTCAGCTCACTAAACATTTCAGTGATGAGGAGTTTGCGTGTAGGTGTGGATGTGGTGAAGGATTGATTAGTCAAGAATTGGTTGAAAAGTTAGAAGAGATTAGGGTTAAGTTTGGACAGGTTATGAGGGTAACAAGTGGAATTAGATGTCTTGCACATAATTTAGATATTGGTAGTAGAAAAACTTCTTCTCACGTTCCTAACAAAGAGGGGATTGGAAGAGCTGCTGATATTGCATGTAATAATATAGTAATGAGGTCTGAATTATTGCCTTTAATGTTGGGGGAATTTGAACGGGTCGGGATTAATAAAACATTCATTCATATTGATGTAGATTATAAAAAGCACAGTGGGGTTTTTGTTTATTAGGAGATAGAGATGGCTAAGAGATCGTATATGGAAATGACCAATCTCATTCTTCGTAGAATCAATGAAGATGACATATCTACCACTGTTTCCATGACTGGTAAGGCTTCTATTATTGGAGATCTTATTAATGATGGACAGAATATGCTATTCGCAGAAAGTGATTGGTATACTCTCTATAAAGAAAGAATTTTCCAAACAAGTGATGATGTTGTTATCGTTGTGCTGGATTATTCTAATCTTTCAGGAAAAACCATAACATTCACTTATAATGAAGTTTCCTACACGATCACTGAAGGAGTTGATTTTTCTGCTACGGTTAGTGATAGAACTACCGCCCAAGCTATAGCCACAGCCTTAGATGCACTAACATGGTCCCAAATTATAGTACAGGTTAATACTGCTTCAGCTACTATTATAGTTAAAGCCGATCCTCAAAATAACAAGGGATTAACAGCTGTATCAACTACAGCTGATTCTGATGACCTTGATGTTTCTCTCTCTAATAATGATACTTATGGCTTAGCTAATGATTTTGGTCGTGGGATTTCTCTTCTTGATTTTACCAACAATAAATCTTTAGCACCCTCAAATTTTAAATCCTTTGACGATTCTAACCCTAATTTAAGTACGACAGGTACTCCGACTCATTATTCTATACAAGGTGGAAATTATCGTTTATATCCCATCCCTTCTGGGACAAATATAATGTTAGAAAAGTATTGGAAAGAACCCTTAACTTTAACCGCCAGCACAGACTATTCTGAACTGCCTTTGGAAGCAGAGAATGCCCTCCTAAAATGGGTAGAAAGCGAAATTTGGCTTTATTTAAATAATAGCCAAAAAGCACAACTTATGGGTCAAAAATTTGTACATTTACTCGAAAGAGCTATAGAAACTAATGACAATATTTTAGACGAAATGAAGGTTGTGAATAGTACTTATTTTGCTCCTCTATCTACTCCTATAGCATTTCCTCAATTTCCTGCCCATTATCCGAGGTAAAACATGGTCACTCGACTTGATTCATTACGAGCGATAGAGGGTGCAGATTCTACCGTCATCCACAATTATTCAGTCCCACGCAGAGGAATTAATTTGTATGGGAATGTTATAACCATGTCCCCCGAAGAAGCACTCCAAACTCAGAATTGTTTTGTGCGGGCTGGTTTAAAGGGAAGAATGGGCCAAACCAAATTTGAGGAAACTGAGGTTGTTGCTGATAAGAAGATTATTGGTTTGCATAGATTTTATTATGGAGCGGATAATAAACAATTGATTGTAGTTTCGGATACTAAGATTAGATATCACACTGGCTCAGCTTGGGCTGATATTGATACAGGTCAAACTGCTGGAAAAAATTCTCTCATAACAACATGGGGAGCTTTAGATAAAGTATTTATTTGTAATGGAACTGACCCTGGCGTTACTTGGGATGGATCAAGTGCTGCTGACATGTCTGGTACAAATGCTCCTGCTAAACCTATCCAAGTTTTACCCTACCGAGATAGACTCCTAGCTATTGACGCAACAAATCATGGAGATGTGCAATGGTCAGCTTCATTCTCAGACACAGGAACATGGGAAACAATATCAGCATGTGGTGTTAGACCTGATTCTAAATTATATGGTATGATTTTACATACCGATAATAATTCAAATCAAGGTGTGGAGGCTAAGGTTTTATTAGCAGGAGCTAATGGAATGCACCTATTTTCAGGTAAGGATTTAAGAACTCCCTCAACTACTGGAGATTATAGAGTAGAATCCCTAGCGACAAGTGTGGGTTGTAATGCTCCGTGGACTATGTGTTGGACTCCTGCTGGGAGTATATATTTAGGGCGAGATAGGCAAGTATATCTCCTCCCATTTAAGACAAACACACCACTCCCTCTAGGACATAAGATTACATCTCGGCACCCGTTTTATACTGGAATTGAGAAAATACCCACAACCCAGATTGAAAATGCGTGTGCTATATATCATGACGGATTTTATAAATTAAGTTTTGCTGGGGATGGACAAACTACCAACACTATCCAATTCTGGCTCGATATTAATCACATAAAACAAGACGAATCAGGTCTTTACGGGCCTTGGTATGGTCCAATGGTAGGGCAGACTGTATCTGTATTTGCTAATCAAAATGGTCCTGGAGATTTAGGAGAACTTATGGCAGGGGAATCTGATCCTACAATAGGATCATTTATCTATCAATTAGATAAAGAAGGGGAATTTAGCGATGATGGTACTTCAATCCCTGTTTATTGGCAATCTTTCTATAATCCCTTAGGAGACGCTAATCTCAAAGATGCAATCCATATGTTAGAACTTGAATTACTAGATACATCTGGTACACTTGATGTGGAGTTCCATGATATAGATGGGGCTGTAAATACGGGAAATACCATAACTTTAGGTGGTGGTGGGCTATATTATGGAGATACATATTGGGGTGAAGCTGATTGGGGAGTTAGTGGTTCAATAGCAAGAAAGAAGTTAAATATAGGAAAAGGTGGAGGAGGAACTTCTTTATTACGAAGATGCTCTTTAAAAATATCGTATGGTAGTACAACTGAAACTATGGAATTATATAATGCCAGTTTAAAGACCATACCACAAAATATAGGATTTGATTAATGGCTGAATTAGGTGCAGGAAGTGGATCAAGTTATCCTACCAGTTTAGACACAAATAGTGTTGTAGAGGTTGATAGTCCTGCTACAGGCAAGACTAAGGTAAGAGCAGATGTACCTAATGATTTAGCAGCTGCCATTGTTGCTGTTCAAACTGAATTAGGTACTGACCCAGCAGGAACTAAAGCTGATGTCAAGACTTTTTTTCAAACAGATCATCAAACTTCAGGTAAGCATTTTCATTTAATAACTAAGAGTTCGGATTATACGACTGTAAGTTCGGATAATTGGGGGATGTTTCGGGTTGATACTTCTTCTGGAAATGTAATTATTACATTATTAGCAAGTGCAACTGCTGGTGATGGACATATTATGTCTTTCACAAATACAGGCTCAAATTCTCTCACCCTAGATCCAAATGGAAGTGAAACACTTTCAGGAGAGGCTTCTCTTCTTGTCCGTAAAGATAAGGTTGCTATTATTGAATGTGACGGGACTAATTGGCATAATTTGGCTAATAATGAAGAAGGTGGTCCATCTTTAGGTTCTAATAGTATTATAAGAACAAATGCTAAAACGGTTGAAGAGACAATTGTATTTTTAGGCACTGAAAATGGGATGACGGTGGGTCCTGTGACGGTGGCTACGACAGGTAGCGTGACAGTAACTTCTGGGAGTACTTGGACTATTGTTTAATAACGGGGGGCGTTATGGACGAAAAAATTATAATAAGGAAAGCAGTCGCTGAAGAATGTTTTATTGTTGGGAGAATGTGGAAGGCTTTAATGACGGAAGCTGGAAATTATCCTGTTGAGATTGATGATAAAGTTATACAAAATTTTTCAATTCAATTATTAACTAAGATTTTACGGGATGATGGAGAGGTTTTTATAGCCGAGCATGATTATAAGATTATTGGGTTTATAACGACAAATTTAAGGGTTTATGATTATTGTTCTGTAATTTATGGGTATTGTGAGAGTGTATATGTTGATCCTAATTTTAGAACTTTTCTAGCTGGTAAAAAATTGATAGATATTGCTTTTGAATGGATGAAAGATAGGGGTGCTAAAGTAGCCGCTTTCGATACAATATATGATGAAAAATTAGTTAAAAAATGGGATTCTATGGGATATAAGGCTCAGACTATAGGTTTTTCAAAGGAGATAAAATATGGTTAGTATGGGAAGTTCAAGTCAAAGACAGCTACAAACTCAAAGTCTTTCTAGGTTTGATCCTAATAATCCTACGAGTGAAGCATATCAAGGAGAAGCTGCGGATAGAGCTAGAGCTATAGGCGATCCTATGAATATAAATCTCCCAGGTCAGGTTACTACACCCCTAACTCCTGAATCTATTCAACAAGGTTGGCAAGATTTAACTCAGGCGACAAAAAATCCTCTAGATAATCTTCAATTAAATCAAGCTCAACAACAACTCCTTAAAATGACTCGGGATCAAGTACTGGGAAATCAGGCTGTGAGAGGTTTGGAACCTACAGAGTCTGCCGTATTACAAGCAGTAGCTCCTTCCCTTGTACAATATGGGACTGAAAGAAGTAAGGGGATGAGAGATTTAGCTGCACAAGTTGCCTTACCTTATATAACACAAACGCAAGTAGAGAGAGGACAGGATATTGATGCTCAACTTAGTATGGCGGGGCTTTCAACGGGTCGGGAACAAAGTGCTTTAAATGCCTTTCTTGATTTAGTTGCTCTATCACAAGAATCACCTGTTGTTTTATCCAGAGGGATGGGAAGTGGTAGTGGTAGATCAAAGGGTTTTTCGGATGTTAGTTTAAAAACTAATATCAAAACTTGTGAGGGATTGACATGGCTTTAAAATTAGATCCTGAAATAAAAACTAAAATACAACCCAGCCCTGAAGAAAGAGAAAGAAGAAAAAAATCAGCACAAGAATTAAGTAATATATTTGGAAAGGCTATAGGAGGACAAGCGGGAGGGGGAATGAATAGCATGGGTAGTATGCCTAATTCTCAAGCTCCTGATGCTAGTTCTTTAGCTCTGGTTGCAATGAAAATATTTGGTTTTTGATAAAAAACTTAAGAAAAATATAAAAACAGTAAGTAATTCAATGGAGATTTTGTATGGCTAGATATGGTGCTAATGAACTTTTTAATCCTGGTGGGGGGAGAAGAAAGAAAAAAAAAGAAGGAGTAACTACAGGATCTGGTTCTAGTCTTGGTTCGTTTGGTTCAATGCCTCATTCTCAAGCACCTGATGCCTTAGCTCTGCTTACCTCAGCTTTGAGTTTGGGTGAAGATATTAAGAAAATGACAACCGAAAATGGAACAACAACTCCTAGCGAAAAAAAAGAATTTTCTAAAGTTGATAAGGGAGAAGTCCAAAAAAATAAATTAGGCCAAAAATATGGTGGTGGTGCTTCGCAAGGGTGGGCAGGTGGTAAGAAGAAAAAGAGAATAAGTTCATTTTATTAAACCATGACCACAGACATTGTAAGAAAATTACGAGGTGTAACTTGGGAATGGAAAGATGAATTTAAAAAAGATTTGGGAGAGGGTGAAATGGGCGGTGTTATAGCACAAGAGGTGAGAGAGGTTTTACCCGAGGCAGTTGTAGAGGAAAGTTACGGGACCCGTTCAATATTAAAG
>Ga0098044_1001288_pt1 | contig 13178 bp, 12 predicted proteins | sample 10_taG_FD_75053 | JGI IMG/M metagenome (GOLD analysis project Ga0098044, IMG submission 75053) | Marine viral communities from the Subarctic Pacific Ocean - 10_ETSP_OMZ_AT15264 metaG | ecosystem: Environmental > Aquatic > Marine > Oceanic | place: Pacific Ocean | collected 2015-01-16 | reverse complement strand
CATTTCACTACCAGCTCTTCTATTAATTTGACGACCTGTCTTTGGATTCTTACCTGTATGATGCTTGAATTTATTAATTCCATGGAAGGCTATAAAATTTTTGCCATAATTGATAACATTCGACCCACCTGCTTCGACAAACTCTGTATTAATATATCGAGATTCTGTCGCAGGCTTTACTTCCCACATCTTCAAAGCTTTTAATTCAGGCTCGATATGAGGAATAGCGTCGTTTAGAATTCCAAGAAGTATTTGACCTGCTTTAACCATTCCGTGTGTTTCTTCTTTTACGTCACCGGCTGATACATCAATTTTATTAGGCCATTTTTCCTCCAAACGACCAATTGTTATACCTTCGACGTCGATATCTTTCATTGAGCCGCGATCTAAGGCAAATTCTTTACCGTTTGACCCGTCGACTAATCTAACTGAAACATTAACTCCGTCTACTTTTGTAGCTGCTGATTTTTCTTTGATATGAGTAATTGAATTTTCAAAGAGACGGCTCAGGTCTCTACCAGATTGAATACCAGGTAAGTCGAAAGGATGCGGCATATGGCCACCTGCACCACCTTCATTTAATAAGGAATAAAAATTGCTAAAATTTATCATGCTTCCTTTGTCGGCGATCCGTATCTTGTAATTAAGTCGCGTAATTTCTCGTGAATATCAAAAGCATTTTTAGGCGTTACTTTATCCCTAAAAATATCTAAGTCAGCTTCTTCAAGTTCTTCTGTGCTAATCTCTAAGAGCTCGAGCATATCACGAACAGCTTCTACGTAACCTTGATCAGTTAACGTTGTTGTATCTTCTTCGTCAGGTACGGGCTGTTCAGCTGCTTGTCCAGGAGGCGGTGGTACTGCCGCATCAGGTGCTGGTTGAGCTGCTAATGCTGCGTCAACTGCTCCGCCAAGCTCTCCGCCTGGTTGTTCATATAAAATACCTTGTTTATTTGCAAATTTTTGTAAAACGTCGTTGAGCTTACCCATATCGTCAATATTTAGTCAAATAATATGTAGATAAATGGGGATGAACTTATAATCAGGAGAAATGAGATTTAGCTCGGCGTCTGTATATAAGGGCGGCCCAACGGCTACATATAACCTTATTCTTGTGTCACTGGTAAATCAACTGCTTCGTTTTAATTTTCTTGAAATAGTTATTCGACAGATACTCAAGCCCATTTGCGGCCGCGAAATATCTAGCTTTAGAGTATGTGAAATTAGTTATATCATACTTATCTGCTATGGCTTTCGCAGCGGATAGTATATCACCAATCTCGCCAGAGTTTTTATTTCTCCTTATTACACTGAAAGTTAGGTTAGTGAGTAATATCTTCAGTGGTAGTATTTTTGCTATTCGTTTGATTAACGTATTAAAGAAGGTTACCAGATCGTTGAAGGGTACATATTTGAGTAGATCCGTGCGAGGAGGTATTTTGTCACAATATACTATAATAACCTTCTCTTTACCTCTGACAGTCAATATATATTCACAAAGCTCAAAGATTATATGATGGTAGAACAATCGTCTCACATCGCTGCCTTTGATATTCAGCTGATCATTTTTAATCAGATTAAATTTATCTATATCTTCAATTAACTTCGGCTCAGCATATTTTTTATATATTGCATTGAAGTCTAGTAGCCTGATATTATGTAGAGGGTATACGAGGTTCATCTCTTTTTTGGTTTCCGTCCAACTCTGCAATTTATAATCCCGTTGTAGTAATTGTCTTTAAGCAATACGCCTAATTTGAACTGTAATTCAGCTTCATAATAAGCAAGTTCCCATTTATTATAACAGAATTTCAAAATAGTGAAAGCAAAATCTGACTTACCTTGTCTATCTATTTCTAAATTCAGCTCATTACAGCTACCAGTATATGTTTTCCAATCCGATTCTGTAATAATGTGGCGCTTATTCTTTTTACCTTTTAGAGGAGCCCGTTTAATGATTTTTTGTACTTGTTTTTTACCTATATATCGTTTACCGGTTTTAGTATTACAAATCTCATATATGAATCCGAAGCAATCATCTGGCCAGTCTTCGCCTGATATCCAATGACCTAAATCCATTGCAGATACTTATTGTGGGACAGTTAGAAATATAGTTTCAGGGGCCGTGCGAGTAGCTACCTTAGCCTTTGTCTTTTTCTTCTTTTTCTTCGCACCTATAACTTTTGGAATCCGTGTATCGTCCGGAGCATAGAAATCTGAATTACCGACAAGCTCAGCTGCGCTACCACCTAAGCCGACAGACGCGACTGACATCTGTTCATTTATTGATTCTAAAAAATATTTTCTAAACAGTGACATTTTAATTATTTAATCTTGATTATCATGTTTTATATCTTATCATTATATAAAGAATGTCTCTAATAGACAGATATATAGAGGAAATGCAGCATGATACATCTATAGATGAGTTTACTATGAAGGACGTCCAGATGAAATTACCTGCTATAAAGCATAAGTGGACTGGTAGGTTGATCAGACTCAAGATTCAGATTGCCGAGCTTAGCAGGAAGAAGAAGAGTATCATTGTTAAAGGTACCGATCAGCTTATGAGCGAGTCTCCTGTTAAATTGACAGCAGCTACAGTTAAACAGCAAGTTGAAAAGGCAGATGTTATTGTTGACATTAATAAGGAGCTCCAAGATCTTTACATAACTCAAGAGTTTTTAGAAAAGGCAGAAAAGATTCTAAATAGTATGACATTTGATATTAAAAATCTTACTGATATTATTAAGCTAGAAACACAATGACAATAAAGTTTGATTGGGATAGCCGTCGACGGCAAGGAATCGTATCTGGTGAGATGTGCGATACTATCCGCGAGCACTTTTCTGTTGAAAATAAGACGGCGAGATTTGCGCGGATGAGAGGAGCTCGCTGGGCCCCTAATAGACTGTATGCGATAACGCCTACAGGCAGATTCGACCCAGGTTTGTATTCAGATATAATTTCTTATATAAACAGATCCGGATATACAGGATCCATACTCGCTACATCTCAGTTTAATGATAACTCAGCTCCGAGTTATAATGTAGATGCAGATAACATATCTAAGTTAGAGCTAGATCTAAGAGATTATCAGAAGGATATCGTCGATGTTTGTTTACAGAAAGGAAGAGGTGTAACAGTACTTGCTACAGCTGGTGGCAAGACATTGACTATTGCTACATTGCTTGAGACTATCTACAATAATGTAGATAAAAACTTTAAGTGTGCATTAATTGTGCCAGACTTAGGATTAGTAGAACAGACTTTCAGCGACTTTATCGATTATGGTGTATCGTTTTCTGTTTCTAAATGGTCCGGTAACAATCAGTTAAATTTAGGTACAAACGTTGTAGTATGTAATCTAGGTATTATACAGAGTAAAAATTCTGACACATCTTGGTTACAAGATGTCGATGTATGCGTTGTGGATGAGGTTCATAAATTAAGAAAAGGAAATAAGGTTAATAAGATCTTAAAGACCATACGTACACCTCATAAATTCGGCTTTACCGGTACTATGCCTGAAGAGCAAATAGATCAATGGAATATTATAGGACATATAGGGTCAGTTATATATGAGAGGAACAGCTATGAGTTAAGGAAGCAGCAATATGTATCGCAAGTTAAGATACAAGTGCTTAAGTTAGATCATATTGACGAGCCTCAGTATATTCTTTATCCTGGTGAGCAATTAAACCCTACAGACAAATATCTAAGAGAATTAGAATTTATAAAGAATAGTAGTTTTAGAAATAATGTTTTAGCGAAGCTGTGTAATAGGTTTGAGAAGAATAGTTTAATCATGGTTGATTATATTGATCATGGCTTTATCTTGCAAAAGCATTTAATGTCTACATGTCCTAACAAGAAAGTTTACTATATAAGAGGTGAGATACCGGTTGAGGATAGAGAGAAGGTAAAGGAGGTAATGGAGATGGAGGATAACGTCGTTGTTATTGCCATATCAAAAATATTCTCAACAGGTATTAATATTAAGAATTTGCATTATATCGTATTTGCGAGTGGAGGTAAAGCCAAGATAAAGACTATACAGTCAATTGGTAGAGGTCTACGATTGCATAAAGATAAGTCTCAGCTTATAATTTTTGATATATGTGATAATTTGCAATACAGTCTTAGTCATAGCGCTAAGAGGTTACAGCATTACAAAAAGGAGAATATACAGTATGGCGTCCAAGACATCAAAGAAAAAGTCAACAAAGAAGAAATCGGCAAAGAAAGCGGTACCAAAAAAGGCAGCAGCTAAATCGGCTTCGCCTAAGCGAGCGTCTAAACGCGTCCCTAAGAAAGTTACCGCTAAGAAGGCTGCAGTAAAGACTGCTCCAGCCGCGGATGAGAAGGTAGTAAAGAAGCCTCGTAAGAAGAGGAAGAATAGTAAGGATAAGAAGCCTCATTATGTAGACAGTAAAGCTTTTTACGAACAGATAAAGGAATACTACAAGACAGATTACATACCGGACGTTTTGGCAACATCGCTTACAAAGATTGCGCAAGGATTAAGCTTTGCACCAAACTTTATTAATTATTCGTATAAAGATGAGATGGTTGGTGATGCCATTTTGAAGATGTTCTCCGCGTTAAAGAATAAGAAGTTTAACGTCGAGTCACATAACAACCCTTTTTCGTATTTTACTACAATTGCATTTCATGCTTTTATTAATAGAATCAAGAAGGAGAAGAAATATAGAGAGACAGTAGCGAAGTATCAAGAGACGGTATATTTTGACGCAATACAAGATGAAGATTCAACAGGAGGTAAAAATATTTACGTTGACCCGATGACAGGTGATGACGATTATGACCAGTGAGATTTTTATAAACAATACCAATGTATGTTGTGTAAGTGACGTCCATATTGGTGTACATCAAAATAGTAGTGTATGGCACAATATCGCCTTAAAGTGGGCTCGGTGGTTGGCGTCCGAGTTGAAGAGTAATGATATTCGAGATATTATTATTAGCGGCGACTTCTTTCATTACCGCGACGATATTGCAGTTAATACTATTGATTTTGCGTCACAATTATTGGAGGAATGGGCGGATTTCAACATCGTAATGCTAGTTGGTAATCATGACGCTTATTATAAGGATAAGTCTGATGTAAATTCATTATCTATTCTCGATGGGTGGAGCAACATCACGGTGATATCTAAGCCTACAACGGCTGTTATTTTTGGGAAAACAGTAACATTCTGCCCGTGGGGTACTCGCTCCCATGAAATACCTAAAAGCGATCTCGTATTTGGTCATTTTGAGATACGAAACTTTAAGCAGAATATATTTAAGGTATGCGATGACGGGGTACCCGCCGATGAGCTTTTAGATAAATGCGGCTTAATAATATCTGGTCATTTTCATTTAAGAGACGAGCGCGAATATAGTAATGGGAGGATTTTATATCTAGGTAATCCATATCAGATGGATTTTGGCGATATAGAGAATAAAAAAGGCTATTATATTTTAGATTTCAACAATCTATCATACGAGTTTACTCCAAACAATATATCGCCAGAGCATTATAAAATTCATTTATCAGAATTAGCGAAAGCTGGCAAACTTACTGATGAAGTGAGAGATAGATTTGAGAATAATTTTATAAAATTTGTAATTGATAAAAATATTAGCCCGGATGAGGTTGATTTAGTGTTAAGAAAATTTATGTCTCTAAAGCCGGTTCATATTAATGTCGATTACGCAATCAATTTTAGTCAGTTTGCTGTAGACGACAGTAAGATACAGGACTTCAGCGGAGTTGACGTAGCGACAGCTATTGAGGAATTTATTAATTTAATGGAAATTGATCATAAAAACGAAGTTGTAAAGCATACAATTGAACTATACAAGAAATGCTTGTAGTAGTAACTCCAGATCATTATAATATAATACATTTTATTCATGAAGTATGTTAATTTCAAGAAGGTGAAGATAGTAAACTTTCTATCAGTGGGTGAGGACCCCGTTGAGGTCGACTTTCGACCAGGTCTTCATGTCATCACAGGCGAGAATAAAGATAAACAAGATCGTCGAAACGGTGTAGGTAAATCTACGATAGCTGATGCAATCCATTTTGCAATTTTCGGCAATACTATACGAGAGCTGAAGAAGGATAACATTGTTAATAATATTATCTGCAAAGATTGCCGCGTTGAGCTCCTGTTTAATATTGAGCATGATGACAATATCACTGAATATCAAATTATAAGGTCCTTGGAACCGTCTAGATGCAAGCTGCTAATTAACAACATAGACAATACACGGGATTCAATCGCTAATACTACAAATTATATCTGCAAGGTGTTAGATACTACAGAGGAAATATTTCAGAATTGTGTTATATTAACAGTTAATAATACAGTTCCGTTTATGGCTAAGAAGAAGGTCGATAAGCGAAAATTTATTGAAGGAGTTTTTGGACTAGAAATATTCAGTCAAATGCTATCTCATGTACGTCAGGATTATAATGAGGTAAAGAGAGACTTCGAAGTAGAAGCCACGCGGTATGAGGAATCGGAAAAGAATATTAAACAATTAAGGCTTCAACGAGACCGTATTATAGGTGAAAGCGACGCTAAGAAGGAGAAATACGAAAAGCGTCAAAAAAATAACACCAACGAACTTGAAAAGCTAAGCGCAAAGGTATTTAATTCGACTGAGAAAGATTTAGAGAAGGTTAATGAATCAATTTCTTCGATTGAAGCTGGGATTGAATTATGTAACGGTAAGCTTAATAAAATAACAGGAAAGATCGCTGGGTACGAAAAGGATATTGCTCATAAGAACGAAACATCAGATAAGATAGGTACATCGAAGGAAAAATGCCCTGTATGCTTGCAGGCAGTAACAGATCATGACCGAGCTCATATCGATGACGAGAAGAAAAAGATACAAGAAGATATTTGTAAGATCAAAACTAATATTGAAGACGGAAAAATCAATATTGATAATGTAACTACTACAAAGAGTAAATTAAAAGAATATCATTCATCTCAAATTAATCTAAGAAATGATCATTTATTGAAAGTACAGGAAAATAAGAACGATAAATCTCGCATAAAGCAACTAGATGAATGGAATATACAGCTTGTACAAGACTTATCTTCAATTAAAAACGAAACAACACATTTAGATAATGATATTAAAGCAGCAGAAGAGAGACTTGCGTCCTTAAAGCATAAAATTGATGAAATAAGACATAAGATTAGTATTTTAGATGCGATTAAGTTTATTGTTTCAGAAGAAGGAGTTAAGTCATATATTGTTAGAAAGATCCTACAACTATTCAATAATAAAATCATGCATTACTTACAAAAGATGGATGCTAATTGTTGCTGTATTTTTAATGAATATTTTGAGGAAGAAATTGTAGACGAGAAAGGTAAGATGTGCTCTTATTTTAACTTTAGCGGTGCAGAGAGAAAGAATATTGACTTAGCGTGTTTATTCGCGTTTATGGATATAAGACGTCTGCAAGGAAATGTCTCGTATAATTTCAGTGTATATGACGAGTTATTAGATTCGAGTTTAGATGAGCGCGGAGTAGATCTAGTACTGGATATACTTAGACATAGAGTTGAGAGTATGAATGAATGCGCAATGGTAATTAGTCACAGAAAGGAAAGCACGACTATCGGTTCACACTATAAAAATCCCGGCGAAGTTATATATTTGGAAAAGAAGAATGGGATAACGCGTCGAGTTGAGTATACCGGATAAGACTGTATATACTGTATATAATATGTTTACGCCGCCAATACCTGGAGCGCCTATAGTAGGAAGTGCATTAGGGGCACCTCCTGTACCTGTACAGGCGCAACCCGAGCCTCAAAAGAGCGACGATATGCCTATTCAGCCTCCTGAAATGGATTTCGACCGTAGTGTAAATTATCTTGCCGACTATAGTGGGTGCGGTCACTGGAGAATGGCATGGCCATCTCAGATGCTAAATGCATATCAGAAGAGTGTTATACATAGCACTACAATGATGGTGCTTGACGAGAGGTGGTATCATCATACAAAGAGTGTCAGAATACAAAGACAAGCTACCAACCAGCAATTAGAGTTTATAAAATTGCTAAAACAGTATTCCGAGAAGTTAGGATTCAAGATAATGTATGAAATTGACGATATCGTCTTTCATGAGGATATTCCTGACTACAATAAATTTAAGACAGCGTTTGTTGACCCTCAAATAAGAGAATGTTCATGTGCTATTATGAGTATGTGTGATGAGATAACAGTTACTAATCGATTCATGCAACAGTATTACATGGAAAAGACAGGTAATAAGAATGTCACAGTTATTCCTAACTATCCACCTAAGTGGTGGATGGGGAACTTTTATAGTCCTGAAAAGGTTAATAGAGATTGGAACAAGCACAAGAAGAAGCCTAGAATCTTATATGCTGCTTCTGGGGCTCATTTTGATGTTGATAATAGATGTAAGCAGAGAGATGACTTCTTTCACGTCAATCAAGCGGTATTAAAAACAGTAAACAAATATCAATGGGTATTTATTGGAGCTTTCCCGCTAGGCCTTCAGTCCTTTGTTGCACAAGGTAAGATCGAGTTCCATCCGTGGTCAAATATTATAGACTATCCTGGTCTTGTAAACGATTTAGATATTAATATGATGGTCGCACCGTTACAAGATAATACTTTCAATAAAGCAAAAAGTGACCTTAAGCATATTGAAGCTTGCTGCTACGGCTTACCAGTAGCTTGTCAGAATTTATGCACTTATGAAGCTGCTCCCTATAAGTTCGACACTGGAGCGGAGATGATAGACCGTATTGAATCTTGCCTGAGAGATGAAGATACTTTTATGAAGATTTCTAAAGAATCTAGAGCAGTAGCTGAGAACCGTTGGCTAGAAAGTTCTGATAATTTAGACAAATATGTTGAGCTGTATAATTTGCCGTATAAGCATGCTGATAGAAAGCTAATTAATTCGCTTGCAGAAAATCAATAATGTTCTTATAATAGGCTTGAATGTATAGGAATTGTGCATATTTAAGCCGCGATCATATGATGCGGCTGTATACGTGGACTGAGGATGGGGACCGTATATCAATTGATGTACCGTATAATCCGTATTACTATAGAGAGTCTACCAGGCACAGCGACGGTATGTCTTTATATGATACTCCTCTTAGAAGATATGAATTCCCCAATGAATACAGGCGCCGACGATCCTTAGAGCATTCCGCAGAGTTTGACGACGAAGTTAGAGTGTTTGAGAATATCGGACCGGCACAGCAGTTCTTAATAGATCGGTATTGGAGAAATAACAATAACGACGATTTCACCAAGTTTCCTATCAAAGTATGTTTTGTTGATATTGAGACATATTCACCGAATGCGTTTCCTGTACCTGATATAGCAGCCGATGTTATCAACGTCATTACAGTTTATGATAATATACAAGGAAAATTCTATTCATGGGGTCTGGGAGAATATGTTGTTAAAGATCCAGATGTTATATATGTTAATTGCTCTTCAGAGAGAGAATTACTTGTTAATTTTATTGATTATATAAAGAGCGATTATCCTGATATCCTGTCAGGTTGGAACTCAGAGTTCTTTGATATACCTTATATTATAAACCGTATTAATAGAGTTGTCGGTGAAGAAGCTGCAGCTCAGTTATCCCCGGTCAATACTGTATATAGCCGAGACATGGTGAGTCAGTTCGGTAAGTATACGACAAGATGGCACATCAAGGGGATGTCTTGTGTAGATTATCTAGATGTATATAAGAAATTTTCTCAAGGCCTTCGTGAATCTTATAAGTTAGATTCGATTGCAGAGCATGAACTAGGTGATAAGAAGGTAGATTACGGAAGCACAAATTTAGCGAGCTTGTCTAAGGATAATTGGGATTTGTTTGTAGACTACAACATACAAGACGTTAGATTGCTCGTTAAGATGGAGCAGAAGCTACAGTATTTGGAACTTCTAAGAATGCTAGCTTATACTGGATGTACTCAATTCGAAAATGCGATGGGTACATTGAATGTCATTACCGGCGCCTCGGTCATACAAGCTCGAAAAATTGATAAAATTGTACCTACATTTATCAGGAAAAACGATAATAAAAAATATGAAGGCGCATATGTAGGCGAACCAGAAAGAGGGTTTCAAGATCAAATTGTATCGTTCGACGTTAATAGCCTGTATCCTAATATTATGATATCCTTGAATTTGTCACCAGAGACAAAGATGGGTAAATTTGAGATGATTGAGGATGACAAGATTATAGTACATAAGGTCAAGGGTCACTCTAATACTGTAACAAGAGATAATTTTATCAAAGTCGTACGAGATCAAAACTTAGCTATAACAAGATCGAAGAACTTATTCTCGCAAACGCGAAAAGGTATATACCCTTCTATTGTTGATGATTTCTATAAAGAGAGAGTTAAAGTCAGAAAGAAGATGGCACGTCTCAAGCGTAAGCTATCAAAGCTTGATAAGTCGGATGATGAGAAGGTTAAATTATTGGAAGAAGATATAAGCAGGTTACATACAAGGCAATTTACTATTAAGATTTTTATTAACACTGTGTATGGGTATTTTGGTAATAAGCATGCACCTATGGGTGACCCTGACATATCAAGGTCTATTACTTTGACCGGTCAGGCTATAATTAAAGAGTCAAATAAGATATTAACAGAGTATGTCAAGTTACGATGTAATTTAACAGATGAAGACCTTGAACGTAATCCCGTCATCATATATAACGATACAGATTCTGTTTATATAACTATTAAGCATTTAACAGAGCATTTAGGCATCAGGTTTGCAGATGATAATTTACGTATTACTAAGGAATGTAAACAGCTAACACAGGATATCGAAGACCATCTAAATATCGAAATCGTTAAGTGGGGCAAAAGCGCGCTCAATTCAACAGACTGCAGGTTTAAGTTTAAGAGAGAGAGTATATGTGACGTTGGGCTCTTCCTGCAGAAGAAGAGGTATATCTTACGAGTACTAGACGATGAAGACATTCCTGTAAATAAGTTCAAATATACCGGAGTAGAAGTGGTGCGCACGACGATGCCTAAACCTATTAAGCCTCACGTAAAGAAGATTATTGAAACAATGCTGATGACTAAGGATTATGATAAGACGAACAAGTTGTTGCACGAGACGTATGATATTTTTAAGAGCCTGCCACTAGAAGATGTAGCGTTTGTTATGGGAGTAAGTCAATACAAGACAAGTAATGGTGTTGATAAATGTGAAGGCTTTAGGACATATAAAGGTATGCCTATACATCTCAAGGGTGCATATTATTATAATTTGTTGTTAGATAGATTAGATATAACCGATAAGTATGAAACTATTAGCTCTGGCGATAAAGTTAGATACTTCTATGTTCAACAGCCTAATCAATATGGTATAAAGACATTTGCATACAAATATTACTTTCCGGAAGAATTACAAGATAGTTTAGTTCTAGATTACGAGCTAATGTTTGACAAGATTGTATATAGTGTTATTGAACGTGTATATGATGCGGTTAACTGGAAGCCTCGCAGACCTGGAGAGATTGTAAAGACATGTTTATTTGATTTATTTCAAGAATAATAGTTGCTTTTACCGGTAATATATATTAAAATATGAAAGATATGAGTGATAAGAATCTTACAGTATTTGTCGATACGGTCGGCAGAACAATCATGGGAGAGGTCGTTAAGGAGAGCAAGACGGTCCTTGAATTGAAGAACCCGGCTATTCTTCACGTCCAGCCAAACGCACAAACAGGTCAGATTCAGGTTCAGCTTATTCCGTTCTTTTTTAAGGAATTTGCCTCTGGATCTGACGATAAAGATGTTACATGGGAATTTCTCCGTAACAGCGTAACAGTGGCTAAAAACTTAAAGCTCGACGAGCGATTAATTGTACAGTATACAAACATGTATAGTGTTGTGCAGTCGCCAGTAGCACCAGAATTGGTTACCGCTGGCGATGCAGGGCAAGCCGCGCCAGTTGTTAAGCTGTTTGACGATTAGTCATGGATAAAAAGGCACTAGAGGCGTTCAAAGCCTTAGATAAGCTTAACCCGGAAGCTACATTTTTATCGGAAACATCACTTTCAAATGTAGATGAATGGTTTGACACCGGATGCATGGTATTGAATTCAATAATCTCAGGGTCCCTGTACAAGGGCGTCCCAAAAGGACGTATAACAGGGTTCGCAGGGCCCAGCATGTGCGGGAAGACATATATCATCAACAAGATTCTCGGAAAAGCGCAGCAGAAAGGCCTCATTCCAGTCGTGTTCGATACAGAAATGGCAGTAGACGATGGGAACGCCTCCGCGGTCGGTCTGGATCCAGAAAAGACCAAGTACGTACCAGTAAACACTATCGAAGATTGCAGAAATCAGCTAGTAGCACTGCTGGACGGAATAGAATCCTCCGAGATGAATGGGAAGTTCATAATTTCTATCGATTCGCTCGGGAATTTAGCTTCTCAAAAGGAAGTAAACGACGCGGAAGCCGGGAAAGCAGCAATGGACATGGGAATGCGAGCCAAGTCTTTGAAAAGTATGATGCGTCTACTTACGTACAAGGCAGCCCGTACGGGAACTACGATATTATTTGCTAATCATACCTATGATGACCCGTCTGCAATGTTTCCGTCCTTAGTTAAGAATCAAGCTGGCGGAAAAGGCCCGGTTTACCTTGCAAGTGTACTAGTTCAACTAGCATCGCGTAATGAAAAGCAAGATAGCGGAAACGAACAAGATGACATGCTACCGGAAGCTAAGAAATATAGCGGGTCAACTCTTAGAGCGTTAACTGTTAAGAATAGATTTGTGCCTCCCTTCTTAGAATGCGAGATGTATCTCAATTTTAAGACAGGATTAGACAAGTACGCCGGATTAAAAGACGTAGCTGTCAATCATGGTATAATTGCCCAAAATGGCTCTACATATGTTATGGGAGACAAGAAGTTAGGCTATTATAAGAACTGGCGTAAGGATGAAGACCTTTGGGAAAAAGAAATCCTCCCCAAGCTTGAGGAGGTTCTCGCTGAAAAATACTGTTACGGGGGTTAGGCTGCCTGGCTTCCTAGATTTTTATTGTCTATCGCCGGATGACCGGGGGCTTGTTGAGCAGCAGCTTGAGGAGCAGCAGCTTG
>Ga0098044_1001286_pt1 | contig 13182 bp, 20 predicted proteins | sample 10_taG_FD_75053 | JGI IMG/M metagenome (GOLD analysis project Ga0098044, IMG submission 75053) | Marine viral communities from the Subarctic Pacific Ocean - 10_ETSP_OMZ_AT15264 metaG | ecosystem: Environmental > Aquatic > Marine > Oceanic | place: Pacific Ocean | collected 2015-01-16 | reverse complement strand
GATTAACCTCTATTGGTTTTGGCCGGTGGGCAGATAAATCTGGTAAGGTTGTAGCTAAGACGGTCGGTGGTAAATTGCATCCACAGGAACCAGAAGAGACTCCTGCGAAAGCACCGAAGAAGTTTGGTAGGAAGCCTGTAAAAGTAGAAAAGCCTCCTGTAAAAGCAGCAGAACTTCCTGCGAAAGCAGAAGAACCACCTGTGGAAACACCGAAAAAGTTTGGCAGAAAACCTGTTAAGTCAAAATCAGATGCGCCATCAAAAAGCAAACCTGCGTTGCCTATTCATCGTGATTTCAACCCTGTCTCTGTTAGTCCGCCACCGGAGGTCAATAATAGAGTAGAAGCACCAGTACCTCTTGACTTTGATCCTTCACAAACTGTTCAACCTACAGCCAATCAACCGAAACGATCTGAACCTAAACTAGGTAAAAGTCGTAAAAAACCTAAAAAGAAAAGTGGTATGAAGTTGGGTAACGTTATGAAGAATATAGGAAAATACACAAAGGATAAATTCAAAGGTGCAGGCGAGTCGAATAAAGGTGTTATGAAACTGGGTGATATTATGAAGAATGTAAAGGGTAAATTCAGATGAAACTTAACGAAGCATTAAAATCTATTTGTGAAGAATGTGGTTATGAGGAAAGTATGTGTGAATGTGGCAACGAAATGGAAGAGGTTGCGCCTCCCGGTAAGAAGTATGAGAAGATGATTAAGAGAGCAAAACAACAATATGGTGCTGATTCAGATATTCCTTTTAAAATTGCGTGGTCTGCATACAATAAAGAACGTGGCAAGTGAAATTAACACCATTACTTGAAGATAAGAAACTTCGCGTCTTTGACTTTGATGGCACAGTTGTGCATACATCTTCAGACACCAAACCAAAAGGTTTTAAGGACGGTGTACCACAATTTCCACAGTTTGATAAGGTACATGACCCCAAAATTATACCACCGATTTTCAAAGTGCTCAAAAATGTATTAAATAAAGGGAGTAGCGGAAGGAAAACTGTAATTTTGACAGCTCGAGCAAAAAGAAACCCTGTTAAGAATTATTTGAAGTCTATTGGAGTAAAGGTCCAAGTAGTTGCTAAACCAGCATCAGCAGCAGCCCCGAAGTTCAAAAAAAATTGGATTGAAAAACAAATTAAGGCTGGGTATGATGATATTGAAGTGTTTGATGACTCTGAAGCTAATATAACAGCGATTAAAGGGTTAAAAAAGAAACATCCAGACATTAAGTTGCGTACACACAAAGTTAGTTATAAGGCATAGAGAGATAATATGACCACAGAGCAGGAACTAAAAAAGATTATCAAAGAAGAGATATTAGCTCTCTTTAAAGAAGATGACGTTACATATGACGATCAACTTGTTAGTATTGAGAAAGCTCTTTTCCAAATCAAGGATTTGAATGCCCAAGGTAATGAAAAAGGCGCGACACAAATGATCAGTGTCCTTATGCCACAAATTATGTCAATGGGTTTTGATAAACCACATCTCTCTAAAATGCAACACAGCATTAAGAATATGATGACCGACAAAGACGTTTATCTGATTCTTTCGACATATAAGTTGATGGGTGAAGGCAAATACGACTCACCACCCCGTGAGGATATATACAAGTATAAAGTGATCGTTTCAATTCCATTTTCCACTAGTAAGAACAAGGATGAGAAAATAAGTCAGTTGAAGTATGATTTGGTTACCAGTGGCATAAAGATTCTTGGAATCAAAGAATTACCTGTTGCTGAATTAGCTAAAGCTGGAGAAGATTCTGTTATTCAGTTACATATCTTGATGATGTTACAAACTTATAAGAAAAGAACAGAATTGGAAACAGGATTGCAACCAACCTACAAACTTATCAAAATAAAAAATATAACTGACTCTGATGAATAAAGCCCGTGTTGTTGATGTTGTTTCAGAATGTATGGCAAACAATCAACTTATGTCTCTCACATATAAGAGAGAAAGAGACAAGAAACAGATAACAAGAATGGTTGAACCATACGAAGTAAAAGAAGTAGGTGGTTATTGGTATTTGTATGCACACGATACGACAGGTGGTTATAAAAAAGGTAAGGGTCGAACTAAAACCACAAAGAGTTTTATATTGGAAAACATTGTCTCCGTGAGAAACGTTAATAGAGAATTCATTCCTAGATATCAAACATTATGAACAAAAAACAAACTGAAGCATACATACAGTGTCGCAAAGACCCAGCATGGTTTATGAAGAACTATGGACACATTCGTCACCCACAAAGAGGAATCATTAATTTTGATCTGTGGGATTTTCAGAATGATACCGTAGATGATTTTCTAAACCATTCATATAATGTTGTACTTAAAGCTAGACAGTTAGGTCTATCTACGTTGGTAGCTGGTTATGCGGCTTGGATGGCAAACTTCTTTAAGAACAAAGAGATTTACATACTTGCTACCAAACGCGACACTGCTCAGAACATGGTTGATAAGGTTAGGGTGTTTCTTCAAGGTATTCCTGAATGGATGCAAGCCGAAATGGTTACAGACAACAAACAGAGCATTGAGTTAGCCAATGGTTCAAAAATCAAGGCATCACCGTCCACACCCGATGCTGCTCGTTCAGAATCACTTAGTTTGCTTGTGCTAGACGAGGCAGCCTTCATTAATAAGATGGATGACATTTGGGTAGCTGCACAACCGACACTAGCCACTGGTGGGGACTGCATAGCACTGTCATCTCCGAATGGGATGGGAAATTGGTTTCACAAGACATACAACGAAGCAGAAGCTGGTATGACCGATAACGTTGGCGGAAAGATTATTGGATTCAATCCTATCAAGATTCACTGGTCACAACATCCAGATAGAGATGATGAATGGGCTAGGGTTGAAAGAAGAAAAATTGGCGATCATGCTTTCGCTCAGGAACATGATTGTGACTTTATACAGTCAGGTAATAATGTTGTATCATTGAAGGCGTTAGAGTGGTATACTGAACACCCATCAGCAGATGAAAAACTTGATGACGGTAAGAGTCCATACCTAAGAGAACCTGAAGAGAAAACATGGGTTGATAAGAACCTATGGATATGGAAGTATCCAAACTACAATAGACAGTACATCATATCATGTGACGTTGCTAGAGGTGATGGTAAAGATTACTCTGCCTTCCACGTCATTGATATTGAGGGGTACGAACAGGTTGCTGAATATAAGGGTAAGATCACTACAGATGCTTATGCCCATCTAATACTTAACACAGCAGTACAATACAACAATGCCTTCGTAGTTGTAGAGAATGCTTCGATAGGTCACCACGTTGTAATGAAAATTATTGAACTAGATTACAAGAATGTGTATTGGACAGTAAAGGATCTAGCTAAGATTCACGAATCCAATTCATCATCTCAATTATACTACGATCCATACAATCCACCTAAGAATGCTGTGCCTGGATTTACCACATCGTCCAAGACAAGACCAGCAGCAATTACTCGTCTGGAAGAAGATATAAGACAACATGAAATTATATTACATTCTAATAGACTATTTAAAGAGATAGAGACATTCATTTTTTATAATGGAAAAGAACAAGCATTAGATGGTTACAACGATGATTTAATAATGGCTCTAGCATTAGGGATGTATGTTAGATTCACTACTATGAGATTTAGTAGCGCTGATGAACTTGTAACGAAACAGTTGTTGGGTGGGATGGAATTTAATCAAACTCCGTATGAGTATGGTATTGTACAAAGTGATCAACAAAAGATAGAGTCCACTTTTATAATGGATCTACCTAATGGACAGAAGGAGGATTTAAGGTGGATGTTATAAAAACTTTGGCCGGAAGAGTAGAAGATGGGGTGAAAGCTGTTGTCCATTCTGGTTATAGAAATGAAATCAGAGAACAGATAGAAACTTCTAGGAAAAATTGTGAAGAATTGGAGTCTAGAGTATCTCAACATTTTGAAAGTTTTGTAAACTTCAAAGACCGTTCAACCATGTTGGAGTATATATTAGATCACACTTCAGTGATTGTTTGTATGATGGATTTGAAAATGGTGTATCGATTTGCTAATGAAAGATGTTGCAAGTTTTTTAAGAAAGAAATGAACGATATTATTGATCACACAGTAAAAGAAGTTGTGGGTGATAAGATATGGGAAACCATTAAAGAAAAACATGAAAGAGTGATTGCTGGAGAAACAATTGTACATGAATTTGTTGGTGATGTAAATGGCAATAATGTAGATTTTGTGGTTCAATATTACCCATACTTTAATGGTGGCCCTGATCAAGTTGGTTATATTATGATTGCATCTGAACTCACCTTCTGGTGTCCATTTAAAGTGAAGTTTGAGGGCAAAACTGGGGATAGGGTATGACAGACGCTATGGGAGTCCCATCTTGGGAACGGGACCAAAAATTGGTCTTACATGAAATGGGACGATTGAGCACTTTGATAGAGTTGCTTAGAACAGACGTTGGTGATTTAAAGGTAGAAATAGCAATGTTGAAAATCAAGTCAGGTTTATGGGGATTAACAGCCGGTACAGTGCCGGTAATCATTGCTCTTGGTATAAAGAGTATGGGTTAAAAAAAGGAAAGATATATGGCTAGTAAGTTTGTAATATATGAAACATATAAGATAGATGAATCTGAAAAAAATTATATAGGCAAGAGTTCTCTGGATAAAATTATGGGTAAACGACATCATATAGGTGATATTTATGGCATTAAAAGAAAAACAGTTTCACATAGAATTAACAAGATTGGGATAGCCGATGGCAACTAAATTTGATATACTTAAGAAAATACTAACAGGTGGTTCTGCACAATATAAAATCCCAACAGAACGCCCAAGTATGAGAACGCAACGACAAGTGTTCGATTCGTTTCAACGTGCCGCTCAATCAATTTATCAGCAAACCCTACAAGGTAGTGTTGAAAGATTAGAACGTTACAAAGACTACGAAGAGATGGACCATTATCCAGAAATCTCAAGAGCATTAGATATCTATGCTGACGATTCAATGGTTTATGGTGCAGAGGGTAGTGTACTTCAGGTTGTGTCTGATGATGAAAAACTTCAGAACGAATTAGAAGAACTGTATTATGAACGATTGGACATTGAGTTTCATCTATGGACTTGGATTCGTAATATGTGTAAGTATGGTGATCACTTCAATCTACTAGACTTAGTAGAAGGTGAAGGTGTGCTTGGTGCAATTGCCCTACCAGTATACGAAGTTAACAGAGAAGAAGGTTGGAATAACGACCCGAACAGTTTGAGGTTCAGGTGGCTGGCACAAGGTAATACATCGTTTGAAAACTACCAAGTTTCTCATATGAGAATCTTAGGTGACGATAGGTTCCTTCCCTATGGTAGAAGTGCATTGGATTCTTCACGTAAAGTTTACAAACAACTGCTCATGGCCGAAGATGCTATGTTGATTTATCGCATTACACGAGCACCAGAACGTCGCGTATTCTATGTTGATGTTGGTAACATTCCCCCAAAAGATGTTGACACTTACCTGCAACAGACCAGAGACAAGCTCAGACGAACACCAATCATTAATGAGTCTACTGGTAACCAAGATTTACGTTTCAACCCTGAGTCGATCTTAGAGGACTTCTTTGTTCCTGTAAGACAAGACAGAGGTAGTAGAATCGAAACACTTCCCGGTGGAGAGAATGCCGCAGCTATCGAAGATATCCAATACTTACAGAACAAACTATTTATATCGTTAGGTGTTCCTAAGTCATACCTTACGGCAGAAGAAGATTTGGCTGGTAAGGGAACTCTGGCTCAAGAAGATATCAAATTTGCCAGAACCATTCAAAGAATTCAAAAGATTGTAATATCAGAATTAGCTAAGATTGGTTTGATTCACTTGTATCTTAAGGGATATGACGAACAAGCAATCTATAATTTCAATCTACAGTTGACTAACCCATCGACAGTAACCGAAATGATGAATCTTGACTTGGTAGATAAGAGATTCAGCACAGCACAACAGATGGCAGACTCACCATTGATATCTAGACTATATATTCAGAAGGATATCTTAAAATTAACCGACAGCGAAATTGTAGACATTAAAGAAAACTTGGTTAAGGAAGCTGAAGAAACTCGCATCGTTGAAAAAATTAAAGAGGGTGAAGATCCTATGGGTGGTATGGGTGGTATGGGTGGTTTCGGTGGTGAAGAGGGTGCTGAAGAGGGTGGTGAGGAAGAAACAGAAGAACAACCTGCCGAAGAAAGCGAGGGCTATTCGTCAATGGCTAAGATGACACCTTATGATCCAATTGGAACTGATGAATTAGAAGGGTATCCGAAGTTTGATAGTTTTGAAAACAACTTTGAAGCCTCGACAGATACCATCACAGATCCAGAACTAAAGGCGTCTTTAGAGTTGATTGATACGAAGAAAAAGAAGAGAGCTAAGACCGATCCTTTCAACAAAAAGATTACTGAAATTATGAAATTTGATGTGAACGTTAAGAAAATAATGGGCACACTAAAGACACACAAAGATGAGAACGTTATTTCTGAAACTGGAAAACTATTCTTTGTGACTAAAGATTAAACATTTAAGAAATGTATACCATATTTATTATAGGTGAGAAGGCATATATCAACGGGGTTAATGAATGAAACATAACAAAAGTCGTAACGTTGGGGTGTTGTTTGAATCCCTTATACATAACGCTATGTTAAGAGTAGCAGAAAATGATGTAGATGGGGCATCCAAGATCATTTCCGTAATCAAGAATTATTTTATGGAAAACACAGAAATCTCCAAGGCTTACAAAGTTTATTCTCAGTTATTGTATACTGAGTCTAGTAATACTTTTAATGCCTCTAGATTTTACAGTAATCTTATTAAGGAGTATAACTCTTTAAACTTCACAAAAATTAATGCAGAGATTTCTAAACTTCATACTGATATTTCAAAAAACTTCTCACTGAAGGAAGTATTGAATGTGAAGATTCCTAATTACAAGTTGTTCGCGAGTTTCAAGATTATGACTGAACAGACCGATCAATATATTTCGTCTAAGGACCAAATGCATTGTGATAATATCATTTTAGATCATCTTGTAAACAATAAGGAACTCGAAAGAGTAAAAGAAGGGTCAGGTAACATTGATATAAAAGACATTGGTCAGCTTGATGCTGAACAGTTGGCTTTCGCCATTGCCTTAAAAGAATTTCATAAGAAGTATGGTAACTCACTGGTAGGTGAACAGAAAGAATGTATTGTTAAGTATTATTCTTCTCCTACGTCTACCTTTAATAATTGGGTGTTCAATAAGCTCGATGGTGTTTTAGACGAAGTATCTCACGCTTGTCTTAATATTGAGGATGAAGCTGTTAAGGAAAAATTAGTATTAGTAAATGAAAGACTTAAGAAAATCAAAGAAGAAAAAACAATCAACAGTGACTCCTTCGTAGAAATTATGATGGGTTTCGAGTTGTGTGATAAACTAAAACATATTTGATTAATATCTGCAATGGGGAATTAAAAGGAGTATTTGAATGGCAAATTTAGTGGAACGATGGCAGGCGGCCGCTGACGAGATTCATCCGTCACATGAAGGCCCTCAACGCGGGCAGATAATGCAACGATTCGTCGATGCCGGCCATTCCGGCGCGGAGGAAGTCCATCCGTCACATGAAGGCCCTCGAAACGGGCAGATAATGCAACGATGGAATAAACAATTTACTGAAGATAATCCCCGTGATAACCCTATAGGTGTAGCAAATACGATAAATCCTCATTTCGCACCTACACGCGATAAATGGCAAGATGGTTCAACCCGCGAAATGAGAGACAAAAACGCGTCGATGTCGTTAAATACACCGACAAATGAAACGGAGAACAGAAATGGGACAAAGTGATGCACCGCCATCCGAACCGCCGAAGAACTTATTAGACAGATGGCAAAGACTTACTGACGGTAGCCCTCGTAGTAATCCTGCTGCTATTGCAAGAACAGCTAATATGAGTGTAAATCCGAATCGAATGAAGGCTTCTATCTGGGATGACCTGTGGACTGATCAAGTGCCAATGCCGGGAAACCCCGGTGAGGCAACAGAACTAAAGGCTCTCGGGAGGGTTATGGGTGGCGATATGACAAAGATAGGCAACTCAGATGCTATGCCAGCAACTAATAACCCAAAAGGTATGTTATTGGATAAGTTTTTTCATGTTATTGAGAGACTGTCGCCTGCAACAATTACTTCAGCAATACGACAAAACTTTCGTATGCCTTCAGCAAATAGAACATTTACAACACGTCTTGCGGATATGAAAAAAGATGCACCTAATAATTAAGAAAAATGAAAATTATATTGAAGGAGAATTTAGATGTCAAATTTATTAAGTAGGTGGACTTATTACTTTAGTGGCTTAAATTTATATACACGCAGGAACGCGGCGACTGTTAACCCAAATTATGATCCTCAGCGTGGACAGAGTTGGGGGACACCTGCTAGTGGTGCTGCCGTACTTCAGTCGATGAAATCCTCATCGAGCGGGTCCGCTCACCGATACGTCGGCGGCGCCTTCTCCGCCGGACGACGGTAGTGATTATTATTAAAAAATAAAATAACATACTAATGGAACAGAAGAAAGAAACATCTGTAGTAGGAACAGTTGCCGGCCATACGAAACCATTAATGGCTACTTTTGATGCTACTTCCAAGAGAACTCCAGCTCAAGAAAAGGAAATCAAAAAGAGAAAGAAAATTATGAATAAAACAAAGACAAAGCAATTTGCTCCATACACTATTGATGAACAATCTCATAAGATTATTAGAGATACCGTTTTTGAAGTTTTGCTTAACGAAATGGCTGGTGATAATAAATCTGCCTATGTTATGAATATGTTTGATGGTATCAACAAGCAAATCGGTCTTAGTATGGGGTATGCTAAGACCTTTATTGTTGACGCTCTGAAAATGGGTGACCTTAAGGGTGCCAAAAAATTGTCATTCCGTCGAGCACGAACAGAACTTAGCCACATGCAGAAATTGATCGATGACATGCAAGCACTGGTAAACAAGATTCACGAAATGAGTGATGAACCAGAAGTAGAAGAAACAAATGAGGTCTTACCGGCGGTTGGTGCAGCTTTAGGTGGACTTGCAAGAGGTGCTGCTGCCGCCGGCGCCGCAGGTTTAGTTGATGGTGATGACGAAGTTGATGTTGAAGGTGCAAAAAAATACCCTGGCGTCACAAAGAAAGCTAAGGGCGCTGTTGGTTTTGCCAAACATTCCAGACAAGGTACCGGAGCAGCACGTAAATTTAACAAAGGTGTCCGACAAGCTGGGAAGAAACAAATCCGAAGTGGAGAGTAATTGAAAATGACAGAAATAACGAATAACGGCCCAGATCTTCTTCATAACTTTCTTTTGTTTGAGTATGACGAAGTAAAACCATCACGGAACAGTGATGGTATCGTCAGTATGAAAGGAATTATTCAGAAGGCTGGTGCTCCTAATGCCAACAACAGAGTTTATCCTCGACCAATTTTGGAAAGAGAAGATAATAAATTTCAAGAGTTGATTGGCGAACGTAGAGCACTTGGAGAATTAGACCATCCAGACTCACCTATTGTACAACTAGAGAACGTATCACATCTAGTGACTGGTACTAGTTGGGAAGGTGATGATCTTATTGGTGAAATCGAAGTACTAGATACACCCAAGGGACAGATCCTTGGTAAACTAGTAGAAAGAAAAATCAAGTTGGGTATCTCGTCCAGAGGACTTGGTAGCACATCTAGAACAAACGAAGGACACGATGTTGTAGAGGATGACTTCAATCTTGTCACCTATGATATGGTAAGCAATCCTTCTACTAGTAATGCTTACATGCACCTGAAGGAATCGAGAGACTACAAAATTATCATGGCTCAGAATCGTATTCTAAACCTTAATGGTATCTTGGACGAAATATTAGGACTGTAATATGGAGTAGTGATGAAACTTAAAGATTGTTTGACAGAGGCTGGTTGGGCCGGGTCACCTAATTCTAATTATGCAGGCCGGGGTAACCAGTTTTCTGGTTTTGGTAACGGAAACATGTACCGCCCGAGTGGTGGAAATATTGGTGCAGATAAATTGACTTATACTCTAGATCAAGATATCGAAGCGCAGCTAATTAGCCAAGCAATTGATAAGTTGTTTTGGGAATATCCTGAATTGATCAAAGATAAAAAGATTAAGAGGATGCACGTACAAATGTTGTTAGGTAAGATTACATCTGGTGAGGTTGATAATCTTATAGATGTTGATAGGTTTATCAAGCAGTTAAAGAAAACCAAAAAGATAAAAACAGTTTGAATGAAGGTGGTGGAAGAACTTCATTTGCGATTGTCAAATACTAGAGAGAAATTATGAAACTACAGGAAGCGCTGGGTGATAAATTAGCGTGGAAGTTATCATCGACGGCGAAAGCTCTTCTCCCAAAGTCTAAAGGTCAAGCAAAGGTGGCTATGGGAAATCCTAAGAAGTCTGCACAGGAGATGAGAGTACTGATTAAGCGTTGGATTAAAGATGTTAGTGAGCGGAAGATGTTGATGAATGCGGCTGATGAATATGAATCGGCCCTTGCTCAAAAAGATGTGAAAAAGAGTGCGTATTACAATGCATTGCTCAATGACATTATTCGCAAGCGTTATGAAAATACACCGAACGATGATCAGTATGAGGTATAACTGATGATAAAATTGCAAGACCTGGCAGAGGAAATCGGGTTGGAGGAAACCAACAAGAATACCTTGGCCACTCGCAGATACAATAAGAAGAACCCTGGCAAGGTCAAAGCATACCTGAAGAAAACTCAGGATGACAGAGTTGCCAGGAATCGTGATAGACGAGCTGCAGAAAAGAAACATGGCAAGGCGGCCCTAAAGAATAAGGATGTCCATCATACAAATGGAGCTCAAAGTGGTAAGACAAGGATCGTAGACAAGGATCATGGCCCTGATCGTAAAGATGGAGTTGACGACAAATGAAACTAACCGAAGCAGCTACAGGCCAAGATGGCAAGCTAATGAAAGCTCTAGTTAAAGCTCTACAGAATGCATATCATCTAGCTTATTGGAAACCCGACCGCAATATTAAAGGCGCCTTTGGTGCATTTGAAAAGCGCCAGGCCCAAGGTGAAGATCGAAACTTCAGTACAGTTGAAGTCGTCATCAACGGCAAGAACATATCCATGGCTTTTCCTCCTTGGAATAATACTACCAAGAGAAATAACCCAGATGGTTGGAAGAAGCGAAAAGCGATGACTGTAAAGACGACTGTTAATGATTTTGACGAGCTGATTCAGTTTGTCAAATCTAACTTAAAGAAAATGCTAAAATGAAACTAACTGAAGCGGTGTGGATGGGCGGCAAACTGCAGAAGTCTCGGTCACGAAGTACAAAGGCGGAGATGAATAAGAAGGAAGTTATCCTTCGCATCCAAACCGAAAAGCCTGCTATTAATATTATGAGCAGAGTTGGTAAGAATGAAAAGATAAGGATCAAACCTAATGGTGTTGCGATGATTGGTAATATGGAACTTGGTAAAGTTGAGAACGATACCACCAAGGGAGAATATAGAGTCGCAACCAAAAATGAAACAAGCGTAGATTACAAAGAGCCCAACATCCTTAAAGTTAGAACTCAGACCAGAGAATAATAGATGAGTAGAGCCAGAGCATTCGCTCAGCAGGACACAACACTGTCGCAGAAATCAGCTACAGGAAATACTGGATTAGCACCGATCATTCAGGTTGGTAGTCCATATTATCCTCTGGATAGTAGGAAGTATTGGCAGCGAGGCCTAATCAAGTTCAGTCTATCATCGCTAACTGGCACTCAAATTGTGACAGACCAATCAGTCCCTGACCCAAGAACAGATAGTTCGGTTACGGCTTATCTCTATATGTTCAATGCTGCAGCTTCAGGAGATGTGGCCACATCATTTGATATTGATATCTACCCACTCACCAGGGAATGGAATGAAGGTACTGGACTTGATCTGGATGAATTCTCGGAGACCGGTCAGGCAAGTACAGTAAGCGCACAAAGTGGAGTTGCTTGGTCTACCTCCGGTGGTGACTATACAGAGGACGCTTCATCAGCTACCATGAACTTTGACCATGGTGAGGAAAACCTAAAGGCTGATGTTACTACCATCTTTAAGGATTGGATGAATGGTAACACAGGAAACTTTGGATTGGTCCTTCGATTACGCGAATCACAAGAGGCAGCCACAGGTTCACTATCAGCTCAAGGCTATGAGCCTAAGAAGTTCTATGCTAGAGAGACCAATACAACTAGACGTCCATATATCCAATTGGAATGGGATGGCGCGGTAAAGGATGATAGGAATTTTATTGAATTCAATGGCTCAGGAAGCCTGTTCTTCTATAATATCCAGAATGGTCAACTCAAGGATCTGGATGGCATATCAGCCTTCCCTGGTGACATAACGCTGTCGGGATTGAGTGGTACATCTTATTCAGGTATCACCACGATGCTTACAGCAGCTAGAGAATCAAAGGGTGTATATAGGGCTAACATTGCAAGTTTCCCTTTGACTGCAAATAATTATAGTGCATTTAAGGACAACTGGTATCTATCGGCTTCACCAACTGCTAACTATACATTTGTATTTACAGCGATAGATCCTACATCGGGTTATGATAATTTTGTTACATCACAATACAGAGTTAACCTCAGGAACCTAAGAGGGGAATATGAGAAGGGGACCAAGTCGAGAATTAGGGTCCACGTTAAGGATAGTGCAGTATCATACACAGCGTTGACTGCTGGCACGACAGCTATTAATAATTTCACCACTACTGATGGTACATATGAGATCAGAGAAAAAGCTACAGACTTGGTAGAGGTGTCAGCCGTCAACCTGTCTTACGATAAGAATGGAAATTTCTTCGATATAGACACCAATATGCTTTACATCGGTGTGGAGTATAAGGTTGTATTGAAGATGAATTTCCGAGGTGAAACATTCTGGATGGATAAACCCGATGTATGGAACTTCACGGTGAGATAAGAAATGAAATTACAAGAAGCAAGAGAACATCCGGTAGAAAGAAAAATCAACCAAGCGTACGATAGAAACAAGATTGAATACGAGAGAGATTATAAGATGGATGATTT
>Ga0098044_1001283_pt1 | contig 13187 bp, 9 predicted proteins | sample 10_taG_FD_75053 | JGI IMG/M metagenome (GOLD analysis project Ga0098044, IMG submission 75053) | Marine viral communities from the Subarctic Pacific Ocean - 10_ETSP_OMZ_AT15264 metaG | ecosystem: Environmental > Aquatic > Marine > Oceanic | place: Pacific Ocean | collected 2015-01-16 | reverse complement strand
TACGGCGGCAGTAACCGGCTCAAAACTGCTTCCTTACGCTCCTGTGAAAATCGCGCCACTCATATTCTCAATCCGCCCATCTGGTAAAAGTAGATGGTGTCAACTATCCTGCCAGAGCGGGCAATACCACGACAGACAACTACAAGCTGAAACTGGGTTACGATTTTGGTGAGTGGCAATCATTGCTCAACATCGCTTATGAAGATCGCCTTGGCGCTTCTACTTCGCCCAACACCTATTTGCGGGACAGTAGTGGTAACCCGGTTTACAGTGGTAATGTGGTTCAGGATGGCTGGGCCATCAATTTGCCTGCCGGGCGTCTTGGCGTCAGCGAGCAGGAGCGTGACAGCCTGTCACTGGGGTTGCGTCTTCGCGGTCCGCTGTCAGAAAACGTGAACTTTGAAGCGAATGTGAACCAGTTTGCAGTGCTGCGCGATCAAAGCCGCTCCTCTTTACGTAACCCTGCTGATCCGGCATGGACAGCTGATGGTCAGGTCAATGACTTTGGTGATACGGGCTGGCAGAGTGCTGAAGCGAAACTGACCTTCTCGGAATTGGGTCTGCCTGGTCTGGCATTGGTCACAGGTGCCCGGTACGAAGCTTACGAACTGAACATGGACGTTTACAACTCGCCGGATTATGACAGCGCAACTTTTGGTGCCTATACCAGTCGTAGTGGTGGTGAAACAGAAATAGCCGCAGCCTTTGCCCAGTTCGAATGGATCATGAATGAGCAGTGGGATATGTCGCTGGGCGGACGTTATGAACGATTCCAGAGCAAGAACGGTTATTACTCTGATGACAATGCCGCTACTGCCACATTTGATCTGGTACAGGTGCCGGGTAATACGGATAGTGCCTTTTCACCTAAATTCTCTGTAGGCTACCAGCCAACCAGCCAGTGGCGCCTGGCTTACTCACTGGGCAAGGCTTACCGCTTCCCGATTGTTGAGGAGCTGTTCAGTCAATACCAGGCCTACAACTCGGTCAGTGTCGCCAACCCTGGCTTGAACCCCGAGAATGGTCTGCACCAGAACCTGATGATTCAACGTGATATTCCGGGTGGTTCGGTTCGGGTTAACCTGTTCACCGAAACCATTAAAGATGTGATTGAATCACAGTCTGAGTCATTACCTGGCGGGCTGTCAGTCCGGACATTTATTCCGCTGGATGAAACCGAGACACATGGCGCAGAGTTTATCCTGAATGCCAATCAATTCCTGGTCAGCAACCTGGATTTGCGCTTCAATATGGTTTATACCGATTCTGAAATTGTGTGTAATGAGCCAGATCCCAGCATCGAAGGCAATGTCTATCCGCGTCTGCCGCAGTGGCGGGGCAACCTGCTGGCGACTTACCACATTAATAATCGCTGGGATGCGGGGCTGAACTATCAATATGCCTCTGACAGTTTCGGCCGCGCCGACAACACCGACCGTGAGGATGAGGTTTACGGGGCGCAGGATGGCTTCTCCAGAGTCGGTCTGAAATCCACCTATCGTTTTGATCAGGGTATTGCACTGGGTCTGGGCATTGATAACCTGACCAATGAAACGTCTTTTGTTGCACACCCATGGCCGGGGCGTACTGTTTATGCGAATGTTTCTTATGATTTCTGATGTTATTAAACGTGTTAAATCAGCTTGTTCCCTGCTGACAATCACGGGACTGGTGTTGTTATCCGGTCAGAGCATGACCCAGATTGCATCGGCACAATCGGCATCACCTTTTTGTGAGCAGTTACAGGGTGATCAGGGACAAAAGCCTGTTTCAGTTCATTGTGGTGGCGCACCCAGTGCCACCATTGATGCTGACGGCATACTTTGGGTCAGCTTTGTGCAGGATAAGCATGTTTATGTTCAGCATTCTGCAGACAATGGAGAAAGCTGGAGTTCGGCAGTGCAGGTAACACCCGAGCCCGAAGATGCCGAATTTAATGGTGAGAACCGGCCCAAGATCATCGTGACTAATCCTGGTGATGACAGCACCAGTGGTGTCAGCCAGGGTGACGACAAACAGGTGCTGCTTTCCTGGACCACCAAAACGTCTGCCAATTTCACGGGTGAAATCCGCTTCAGTCGTTCAGGAGACGGAGGACACAGTTTTGATGCACCCCGCACCATTAATGACGATAACCTGATGACAGGCCATCGGTTTGACAGCCTGTTCCTGACGGAAGACAACACCTTGTACCTGACCTGGATTGACAAGCGTGACCTGGAAGCTCGCCTCGAAAATGGACAGGAATATGCCGGTGCGGCTATCTACTACGCGGTATCCAAAGACCTGGGCAGGACGTTCAGCGACAATTATCGAGTCTCGCATAACAGTTGCGAATGTTGCCGAATCGCTGTAGCTCCTCATGGTGATGGTGAAGTCGCCATTCTGTGGCGTCAGCTCTTTAATACAGAGATTCGCGATCATGCTATTGCGGTGCTCGGCGCTGACGGTGAGGTGACAAATCTTCAGCGCGCCACTTATGATGACTGGTATATCAATGCCTGCCCACATCACGGGCCGACCATGATTTCAGCGGAAGAAGAGGGCACATATCACATGAGCTGGTTCAGTGCCGGGAATATCCACAAAGGGATTTATTACGCCAGCCTGAACCTGGCTTCCGGAGAGCCTGCTCAGCTGCAGCAGGTCGATGGTACACCCGGAGCAGGGCACCCATATCTTGCCAGCCATGACGACACACTGTATCTGGTCTGGAAAGGATTTGATGGCATGAACACACCGTTAAAATTGAAAACGTCAAGTGATGGTGGTGCCAGCTGGACGGAGGAGACAGCCCTTTACAGTACAACGCAGGGCAGCGATCACCCGCTGCTGGTGACAACGGATGAGGGGGTGTATTTGAGCTGGTGGACCCAGGAGATGGGCTACCTGTTTCGCCCAATCAACGCACAAATGAAGGCAGAGTGAATTCATGATGATCAATCGTAAAATTAAAATCATATCCCCGCTTTCTATCATGACAGCATTATTGTTCCTGGTACTGGGCAATACAGCCCTGGCGGATAATTTCAAACCGTTCACCACGGAGAGCTTTGCAGCCATTAAAGAACAGTATGCGGGCAAGCCATTTTTTGTCAGTTTATGGTCGGTCGATTGTCCTCCCTGTCGCGTTGAACTGGACATGCTGGGTGAACTGGTAGCAGCTGATCCAAACCTGCCGCTAGTGCTGATCTCAACCGACCAGATAGACGAGCGCGACTATGCCAATGATATTTTGCAAGATGCCGGTCTGGCTTCAACCCCTTCATGGATCTTTGCTGATAATTTCACGGAAAGATTGCGTTTTACCATTGATCCGCAGTGGTTTGGGGAGTTGCCGCGCAGCTATTACTATGATGCCGAACACAATATGAAGGCTCATAGTGGCATTATGACCCGAGAAATGCTGGACGATTTTATTGCAGAATGACGATGAATTGAAAACTGAAACGTCCTGAACCAGAGAGTTTCTGCTCCAGGACGTTCCGGTTTTCTGTCAGGGTTGAGTCAGTCTGACTCAAAAAGCTGGCAAGGAATCGTCAGGCAATGAGGACAGCCCCACCTGACACCCACACTAAGACTGAGGAGGGTAATCAATACCCAGCTGTTCCAGATAGGAGTCATATTGCTCAGGATCATAATAGTACTCACGCATTAGCGGGCGCATCTGATCCATGATTTCCTTGTTCAGATGAATGGCTGGCTGGTCATCCGGTCCGATAACCGGCTCGTAATTTTGACCCTGTAACTGAACATTCTCAAAATAATCTCTGGCTTCATTAAGCAGATCCGGATCCATCAATAAGTCAAGCACAGTCAGGGCGACAGCTTTAGCGCCATTTACGGCTCCCTTATGGGCGATCGGTGTGGCCATGGCCATCGCTGCTGTGACGTGGTGACCAATGGTATTTGGTACATTGGAAGGGTAGCGGATAGTAATGGTTGGAACATTCCACATAATATCGCCGATATCATCAGAACCACCGCCCATGGAAGGACCACGTGTTTCAGGTGTCGAAAGTGGCGATAATTCTGTGACGAGGAGGTCTTCCTCTTCTTCAGGGTCTACATAAGAGACAAATGAGACAGTGTTCTCGCGTTTTACTGCTTGTGCAAATGCTTTGTCATCTTCTGTCCACTCTGGCAGGCCGACCATCTTGAAATTCTCATAGGCAGCCTCAGCCATGGGTTTGTTGGCATGCTGTGGTGCTGCATAACCAAGAATTCGCCGCTCCACCGTCGTTTCTGTGGCCTGTGCTGCCGCCTCGGAAATGGTATTGCCAATGTCAAACAGGTTTCGTACACCTTCGAAGGTAGTGTCGCGGAAGTAATACCAGACGGATGCTTCGCCAGGCACGATATTAGGCTGGCCACCACCATTGGAAATAATGTAGTGCGACCGCTGTGTCAGGGGTAAATGTTCCCGGCGCATATTCCAGGCATAGTTCATGATTTCGACCGCATCCAGGGCACTGCGTCCGGACCAGGGGGAGCCGGCGCCATGGGCAGTTTTGCCGTGGAAAGTATATTCAACTGAGACCATACCATTACCACCGGATGGTCCCCAGGAAGTGCTCAGGTCCCGGCTGACGTGGGTGAAAATATTGGCATCGACATCGTCAAACATGCCATCACGAACGAAAAACGCTTTGGTTGCCAGCAGCTCTTCGGCAACACCGGGCCAGATCATCAACTGGCCTTCGATATCATGCGCTTCCATGATGCCTTTCACAGCCAGGGCTGCAGCGACAATGGCAGGCATGCCGGAATTGTGCCCTTCACCGTGTCCCGGTGCGCCTGGAATGAGTGGTTCTATTGTGGCAAAGCCGGGTTTTTGGGATAGACCCAGCAATGCATCAATATCACTGCCCAGTCCTATTTTCGGGCCACTATCCCCCCAGGTTGCCGTCCATGCGGTAGGGATTCCAGCGGCACCCATTTCAATAGTGAAACCGTTTTCTGCCAGAATGTCAGTAATATAACGGGAAGTTTCGAATTCCTGGAAGCCAGGTTCTGCAAAACTGAATACCGAATCCACCATCTCCTGAACAAGTTTGGCATTATCATCTATATCTGAAATGGCGACGTGCTTCAGTTCTTCCAGGTCTTGAGCGATCAGGTTCGTGCTGGCAATCATGCTGCCCAGCACAACAGTGGCAAGCACTTTTTTTTGGAATCTGGCCAGGTTATGACAACGACTCATAAACGCATCCTCTGTGACATTACATGGTTTTGTATAGGTACAAACAGTTTAATCCGTATTTTGAACATGAGTGCCATTATGCGGTTGCCAAGCACTTCAGGATTTAAAATGCAGGATGTGTGCCACCTGGCAATGTCAGTAAAATCAGGGGGGGTATTATGAGATGGTGGTAAGTTAGTAAAATAAATGACTTATTTCAGGGCGCCTGAATGACATAATAGTGCATACATATCTTTTGCCTGATGTGTTGTCATACGACAATTCAGCGGGACACGATACGAGCTGCCCGATATAATTTCAGCGCCGGAATTAGTGCAACAACAGCGGTTGCTATCAGCAGTGCACCGATAAAGAACATCATATTGCCACTGATAGGGTTGGCGCTTATGTACAAACCGTAGTTCTGGCTCAACCAGGGCTGGCTGATGATTGCGGCGATTGCCGTGAAACCCAGCCCAAGCAGTGTTCCTGTCATGGCTATCAGGATGGCTTCAGCTTCAATGCTTAACAACAAAGCCCCTGACGAGACGCCAATTGAGCGGAACAGACTGACCTCCGGGTAGCGTTCACGAATACTGGCCAGCAGCATGGTGGCCAGTCCGAGAATGCTGGCCAGCATGACCAGCACAGAGATCAGCCGAAGCAAGCCTTCCACATTTGCCATCATCTGCCATAATTCAGCCAGGGCAATGCCGGGTATGACGCCTGTTAGCGCTTCACCGGGATAGTTGTTGATGGCCTGCTGCAGCGTAAAGACCTGGGCTCTGGAATGAAGCCCGATCAGGGTAGCCGTGATATCAACAGGTAATGTTGTCACTGTGGCTATCCCGGTGTTTGTATCTGCGGCCTGCTGACTGTCATTATTGCTATGCTCATGCTCATGCTCATGCTCATGCTCATGCTCATTGTGATTATTGACGGCGACGTCATCATTAGCATGATTGGTGTGTTCATTCGGAGCGGGTTGATCATGATTGTGACCTCCGGCACCATGCATGGCAGCCAGTCCACTCAAGGGGATGTGCACGGCCTGGTCGGTTGGCGTGCCTGTGGCAGCAAGAATGCCACTGACCTGAAAAGGGTGATTGTCATGCTGCGTGAAACTGACTTCAGCGATGCCATGGGAAAGCACAATCTCGTCACCCAGGCTGTACCCCAGATCCTTTGCCACATCACTGCCTAATACAACGTCGTGAGAGCTGCTAAATTGCTGGCCTTGTGCGAAGGTCAGTGCCTGACGGTTGCCGAATTGATAGTGCGCAAACAGGGTGTTATCCGTTCCTACTACGCGGTATCCCTGATGCGAATCCCCCAGCGCGATGGGGATTTGCCAGGCCACCCGGCTGTCACTGGCTATGAGCTGGTAAGTTTCGCTGCTGATACCGTTGCCGGGAGTGCCTATGCGAAAAATACTGTAAAGCAGTAAATTTATCGAACTCGTTCTCGGACCAACGATCAGGTCAACGCCTGATACGGTGCGGTTAAAACTGTTTTGCGCCTCGCTACGGATGTGTTCGACAGTACTCACGACAGCGATACTGATTGCCAGTGCGATCACCGTTAAAATGACGCTGACCCGACGTTCGATAAGGCTTTTTATGGCAAGTTTTAAAATCATGCTGAAGCCTCCGTGGTGTCTGGAATGGCCAGTGCCTGATTTAACTCATTCATGCTTTCGCAGCGGTTGAAGTGACTGATTAACTGTCGGTCATGACTGACAAAAAGGATAGTGGTGTCAGATTCAGTTAAATCATTCAGCAGCAACTGCATGAATGCATCACGTGCATCTTCGTCCAATGCCGAGGTCGGCTCATCGGCGATCAACAGGGCAGGGTGATGGATCATGGCTCTGGCTATCGCTACTCGTTGCTGCTGTCCGACACTGAGCTGATCAGCGCGGCGACGCCATAAATTTTCTGCGACTGACAGCCTTGTAAGCAACTCGGATGCTCTGGCCCGGAAAGTTTTATCAGACAGTTTATTCAGCTTCGCAGACACTTCCAGGTTGTCCAGAATGCTCAGGTAGGGGATCAGGTTAAATTGCTGAAAAATGAAACCAATCTGATGAGCACGAAATCTGTCCCGTGCCCGTACTGACATAGCTGCCAGGTTCTGATTCAAAATATTGATGGAACCGGCGCTGGGTATCAGCAACCCTGAGAGTAGTCGTAATAAGGTAGATTTTCCCGAGCCGGAAGAACCTAGCAAAAAGCACCGCTCACCAACAGGCAAGGAAAATTCGGGTATATCCAGTGTTAAAGATTCGTTGCCTGACCAGGCATATTGAAGGTGTTTAACGTCAATGGCTTGAGATGAGACCTGGTAATCAGCTTTGGAATTCATTGATGCCCCGCTACTTGGCGACTACTAACCTGGCGACTGTTATATTAGTGACGAGTATATATATTAGTGACGAGTATAGTAGTAACGATTAAATCAGTGACGATGTATGGCCAGGGTTGGATAGGAAATTGCATGATTAAACAGTGCGACCTGATTAATTGTTATACAATTGCACGGAGCGATACAATGAGATTACTGTAATTAAAGCCCAATGCATAGATCAAGGTGAAAAATTATGTTCAATCGCTTAACCATGATGGCGCTAACGTGGTGCATTTGCACAACAGCTGTGCATGCCGCAGATTACAGAGACCTTGACTGGCTGGAATTATTGCCAGAACAGGAGCGTATGACGCTACTGAACCAGGGGCCTATTGATCATGGCGGTGAAACGTCCCCGCAACGCCAGCCGGCACTGGGGGGTAATAACAGTTTGAGTCAGCTAGAGGTGGAGGCCGCCTGGACCTCAGTCAATGTGGTTGATGAACTGGCTGAACAAGAGGTCAGGCTTCCCGGTTTTGTGGTACCGCTGGAATACAATGACAATCAGGATGTCATTGAGTTTTTCCTGGTTCCTTTTTTTGGCGCATGCATTCATGTCCCGGCGCCACCCCCGAACCAGATTATTCATGTTAGCATCCCGGAAGGTTTTGAACTGAGTTCAATCTACGAGCCGTATGTGGTTGAAGGCAAGGTGCAGATCAGTCTGACCGAAAGGGAGCTGGGGATCTCTGCTTACTCGATAGTGCCCGATGCAGTCGTGCCATATGAACGCTGAGGGTGAACGTTAGAATCAGCAATCAACAATTGAGACAGGCACTTCCAGGACATGAACGGCAAGCCCGCCACGGGCAGTTTCTTTGTAACTGTCTTTCATGTCCCTGCCTGTTTCTCGCATGGTCGCAATGACCTGGTCCAGCGACACATAATGTTCACCGTTGCCGCGCAGTGCCATTCTCGCGGCACTGATGGCTTTAATGGCTGCCATCGCATTGCGTTCAATACAGGGGACTTGTACCAGACCTCCGATTGGATCACAGGTCAGTCCAAGGTTATGTTCCATGGCAATTTCTGCTGCGTTTTCGACCTGTTCCGGTGTCGCTCCCAATACTTCTGCCAATGCGCCGGCGGCCATTGAGCAGGCGGAACCGACCTCACCCTGACAGCCCACTTCAGCACCGCTGATGGATGCGTTGGTTTTGTAAAGAATGCCTATGGCACCAGCAGTCAGTAGAAATCGTCGTACATCATCGGGTTCGACCCCGTCGGCAAATGTCATGTAATAACGCAGTACTGCTGGAATAATACCAGCGGCGCCATTTGTTGGTGCGGTAACCACACGGCCCCCCATGGCATTTTCTTCATTCACTGCCAGGGCATAGAGCGTCACCCAGTCCAGTGTCAGTAGCGCATCATCCCGAGACAGCCCTGATCGGTTTTTCAGCTTTCTGTAAAGGTGAGCTGTACGCCTTTTGACTTTCAACCCTCCCGGCATGATGCCTTCTGAACGACAGCCTTTGTCAATACACTCGTTCATGGTTTTCCAGAGTGTATCCAGCAAATGGTTGATCTCGTGCTCGCTGCGCCAGACACGTTCATTTTCAAGCATCAGGCTGCTGATGCTGCGCCCACTTTTGCGGCACATGGCAAGAAGTTCTTTGGCCGAAGTGAAAGGCCAGGGCTGGGCGATCGGGTTTTCGACCAGTATCTGGTCGCCACTGGCAGATTCATCAATGACAAATCCGCCGCCAACGGAAAAGAATATTCTGTGATGTAGCGCTTCATTGTTTTTGTCGAAGGCTGTAAATCGCATGCCATTCGGATGAAAGGGGAGGACTTCATCCCGGTGCATGATCAGGTCATCACGATAGCTGAAGTTGATGGTGGCATCATCTGCCAGCGTTAGTAATCCAGACTCCCGCACTTCATTCACCCGTTGCTCAATGGAGTCGACATCAACCGTCTCTGGTGCTTCTCCCTGCAAGCCCAGAATAATAGCTTTTGGTGTGCCGTGGCCGGCCCCGGTTGCCGCCAGTGAGCCATACATTTCGATCGTTATACGAAAACAAGCGGCTGACAGGTTATTCTCATACAGTGAGTTTGAAAATATTGCAGCGGCTTTCATTGGGCCGACGGTATGAGAGGAAGAAGGACCAATCCCTATTTTAAACAGGTCGAAGACACTGATTGCCATTTCCTACTCCGTTACCAGAATTCAATTCTTTCAGTTTCAAGTATCAGTTTCAAATATCAGCTTAAGTCACCAGCCATTAACCTGCCACCAGACTAAACCATTCTCTGACGTTATGCAGCACCCGTTTGCTTAATCATAGCTTTCTCTTTAAAGCAGGTGGTTATCGCATCATGGTGGCCCGTTATTGTGCGCCAGTGCTTATAAATAGTGCTGAACAATCGTTACATTATAGTGCCTGGTATCACGTCTATGCGCGTAATTAGAGCAACCAGTGAATTTCAAGTTGATAGAAATTTGAACCAGGTAACAAAAAGTAAATTGAGCGAACTGATTTTTACGGTACGCATACTGATTCCTTTGCTGGTTGCAGATTCACTGCTATCCATTTGTAAATAATGAATAATATAAATTTTCCATCGCTCTCATATCTGACATGGAGCCCTTGTTGCAATGAAGTTGAACTGAAGCGCTCCAATCTGGTTCTGGCATGATTGGCATACTTAATGCTGTCACACCTCTGTAAATCTATTAGTGAGTCTTCGTCAGTTTGACCAACCCCTGATGAACGACAATTTAATATTCATTGTGCTGGAGGATGTTATGGCGAGTCATACGGATCAATGCGGGAAGGCGAGACCAGTTCAGACAAAGCTGTCACTATCAGTCATGATTGCCAGTTTGATGTGGGCTGGAGCCAGTCCTGAGCTCCGTGCTCAGGAAGCTGCAGATACGGAAATTGAGTCTATCATGGTGACCGGTTCTCGTGTCCAGCGAGATGGTTACAGTGCGCCTACTCCTGTCTCTGTTCTCAGCGAAGAAGATATCGCCATGGAAGCGCCTGCCTCCATTGCTGACTTTGTTAATACAATGCCAGCCGTACAGGGGAGTACGACATCTTCCAGTTCCTCTGGCTCGCTCAGTAGCGGTGCCGCAGGTATCGCAGCAATGAACCTGAGGGGGCTGGGTACAGGCAGAACGCTGGTTCTGTTTGATGGGCAACGTTCAGTGGTATCGGCTTCCACAGGCCAGGTTGATTCAAACACGTTTCCACAGTCCCTGGTGTCCCGGGTTGAGATTGTGACCGGCGGTGCCTCCGCTGCATACGGTTCAGATGCGATTGGTGGGGTAGTGAACTTCATTCTCGACCGTGAATATACCGGCTTCAAGACAGAGGTGCAGTACGGAGAAACATTTTATGACGATGATGCGAACCATAAAGTGGTGGCGACAGCCGGTTTTCCCTTCGCTGATGGTGATGGCCATGTTTTGTTAAGTGGAGAGATGTTCAACAGCGACGGCGCCTTTGATACCGTGCGTGACTGGAATATGCATGGTTATCAGGGCATTTTGAACCCGGATCGTAATGTCGCTGGCCAACCGCACTTCCTGGTAGGTGAGGGTATTGGTATTTCTGCCTATACACCCGGTGGATTGATTACTTCCGGACCATTGAAAGGGACTTATTTTGGGGTTAATGGCAGCGTAAACCAACTGGCTTACGGAGAAGAGTCGGGCCAGTGGATGATCGGCGGTGACTGGGATTATGCAACATCAGGAATGCGTGGCTCGCATTCATTGGCTGCTGCTGATGAGCGGGAGAGTGTGTTCGCTCGCATAAGCTACGACCTGACACCTACTACGAGTGCATTTCTACAGGGCTCATGGGCTGGCTACGAAGGTGAAAGTTATTACATCAGTCCAACTGACCGCGGGCGCACCATTTACGCGGATAATGCTTTCCTGCCGGCCTCAATCAGTGCCCAGATGAGCACACTGGGCCTGGACTCCTTTACCATGGGAACCAGCAATGAAGAGTTCCCGATTGCTGGCAGTAACAACGGTCGGGAGACGACACGGTTGGTGGCCGGTATTGAAGGCAGTTTTGATGTCATGGACCTTGGTTTTAACTGGGATGCTTATTATCAGAACGGTGTCACAGAAACTGATGAACATATGTTGCCGATCTATAATTTTGATCGCTTAACCATGGCCACTGATGCTGTATTTCATCCTGATACGGGTGAGATTGTTTGCCGCTCCTCAATTACTGACCCGGCTAATGGCTGTGTCCCAATGAACCGCTTTGGAATTGGTGTCACCAGCCAGGAATCAATCAATTACGTCATGGGCCGGCCACGTCGACTGCAGGACTTTACCCAGAATGTTGCAGCAGTGAATTTCAGTACCAGCGATATTAATGGCTGGACAGGGCCGATATCTCTGGCATTTGGTGCAGAATACCGAACCGAGGAAATGGATGGTTTTGTTTCTCCTGAGCATAGCTCTGGCTGGAAATACGGTAACTATAAAGTGACAGCTGGCGATTATAATGTTGCCGAGGCCTATATAGAGACAGTATTTGGTATCGTTGAAAACCTTGAGTTCAACGGTGCCGCCCGTTACACCGATTACAGTACATCGGGTGGTGTAACGACCTGGAAGGCCGGATTGACTTACGCTATGACAGATGATGTGACATTGCGTGCGACCCGCTCCCGTGATATTCGTGCGCCTAACCTGAGCGAGCTTTATGATGCTGGTACGGCACGAACCAATGCCGTGAATATAGCGGGCGAATCAATGCCTTTCATTCAAAATCTTCAGGGCAACCCGGTTGTTGCACCGGAGGAAGCAGATTCTGTCGGTTTGGGTCTTGTTTACCAGCCGTCCTTCCTGCCCGGTTTCTCAACCGCTATCGATTATTATGATATCGAGATTAACGGTATCATCAACTTCGTCGGGGCTCAGAGTGTAGCTGATTTTTGTTATCTCAATGGCGTGCAAAGGTATTGTGACAATATCAATTTCGTCGATGGCCAGTTATCTACCATTGATCTCTATTATGAAAACCTCAACAGCATGCAAGCAGAAGGCGTTGATGTTGAAGCGACTTACCGGTTTGGTGTCGACGAGCTTTTCGGTAGTGGGGCTGGAAACGTCACATTGCGTGCCCTGGCGACTCATTACATGAAGGATATTGAAGACAACGGTGTTACCGCGATTAACCAGGCCGGTTCAAATGCAGGTAGTTCCCCGGACTGGTCATACCGAATGACCGCCAGTTACTCTCTGGACGACTTCAGCATGAACCTCACCGCGCGGGGTGTTTCGGATGGCGTACTCAGTAATGCTTACACCGAATGTAGCAGTAACTGTCCGGCAAGCGCTTCGCCGTTTTTCACTATAAATGATAACAGCGTTCCCGGTGAAACCTATTTTGATGCCTATCTGGCAAAAACATTTTTGATGGGGGATTCTGATGCCGAGCTGTTCATTTCGGTAAAAAACATACTGGATACTGACCCGGTACTGATCGCATACCCGGCCAACCAGGGTTCGGAGAATCGACCTGGATATTTACCCACCAACCGTTCCCATTACGATGTGATGGGGCGGTCTTACCGGATCGGGGCCCGATTCCAATTCTGACGGTACACACCAGAAAGC
>Ga0098044_1001281_pt1 | contig 13199 bp, 8 predicted proteins | sample 10_taG_FD_75053 | JGI IMG/M metagenome (GOLD analysis project Ga0098044, IMG submission 75053) | Marine viral communities from the Subarctic Pacific Ocean - 10_ETSP_OMZ_AT15264 metaG | ecosystem: Environmental > Aquatic > Marine > Oceanic | place: Pacific Ocean | collected 2015-01-16 | reverse complement strand
CTAATTTCTCGTACCTAACAGCATAAGTACCGTTATCACGAAGAGTAGTAATACCAGGAAGATTAAGTGCATCTACCTCTTGTGCGATTACACCAACTTCACTACCTTCTTTACCAGATGCTTCATTCCAATCAAATGTATTACCACTAATAGATTTGACTTTATCTAGTGCTTGTTTGATTGGTGAAATGTTATCTTTAAGTCTTCTATCAGATGAATAGTAAGCAGTAATATCACCCCAAGCAAGAATGTTTCCAATTAATGATGAATTTCCAATCTCAATTCCAGTAGCAGTAGTTTTTAATCGTGCAGCACCTCCTGATGAAGAATTATAGAATAATTCTACTTCATGATTTCCACCGTTATTAAATCGAAGACCTATGTTACTAGCAGCTCCATCAGTTATTTCAACTTTTTTATTACTCGATAGATATAATCCCGAAGAAGAACTACTAGTATGTTTAATAACACTATTAGTTGTATCATGATAAATTTCTAAATCTAAACTATTTCCAAAATACAACTTATCATCATCACCAAGGTGAATATGACTAGAGAATGTAGAAACACCTGTAACTTGTATACCACCAGTATTTGCTTCTACTCTTGTAGTACCATCACCATCTTTAAGTGTGGATGCATCAGGCAATTGCCAAGTATTATCACCTCTTAGGAACTTAGAACTAGTAGCACCACTTCCTAATCTTGAAACACTAATAGTTCCAGTAGAAATATTAGATGCATTTAATGCAGTTATATTAACACCACTACCTGATATATCACCTCCAGTTAGATCTCCAGTTACATTTCCAGTTAAATTACCAACAAAATCAGTAGATCTAAGAGTACCAGAACCTGCATTATATGTTAATGCGCCAGCATTTGTTTTAGGATACTGTGGACCTGTAGGTCCAGGAGCAAATAGTGGGAAACAAGTTGTATCAGTAGATTCATTAACTAATGTGATCTGTGCAGCAGATCCTGTTACAGTACCTGTTATATTACCAATTAGATCTCCATGGAATGCTGTAGCAGTTACTATACCAGCAACATCTAGTCCACCAGCAGTTATTATTGTATCATCACTAAATGTAGTAATACCAGATACATATAAACTTGTAACATCTAATTGATCATATACGGTAACTCCAACTCCGGAAGTTGATAAACGTAATCCATTATTATGATACAAATGTACAGGACCATCTTCTAAAGCCTGTAGCATTACTTCACCAGCAGTAGAATTTAAGATTTTAACATCTTTACCTTGTAATCTTAATGTATCGGTAGCAACAATTCTACTATGACTATTCGTTGAATCATAATATATGCTTAAATCATTATCATTACCTAGTGTAATCTGACCATCATCAACAAGACGAAAATCTGCACCAATACCAAGATTAACTGTTCCTCCAATACCAACTCCACCACTAACTACTAATGCGCCAGTACTTCTACTTGTTGAAGGTTCTGTTGAACTAATTTTAAGTCCACCATCATAAACTACACTATCATTAAATTTAACCTCATTATTAAAGGTTACAGGACCATCAAATTCTGAAAGAAGTTGACCTGAATCTCCACCTTCTACTACAAGTCTTTCTTTAATAGTAACTTCATCAAACACTGCACTTAATCTTGCAGGATCTTCACCTGTAACAGTAGGAACTGGAACATCAAATGAAATTTCTTCACCAGTTGCAGATGAAGTTTTTCTATTACCAATATAGAAGTCACCCTTACTATTCATACCAGTATATACAACAACACCAGCAGATCTTTCTTGTGATTGAGAAAGAAATTCTTCTCGCTCGGTTAAAGTTCTATTTTGAAGTTGTGGAAGTCCAGTTGAATAGTTACCAGGACCATATCCAAGATATTCAAAGGTATGACCAGATGCGCGTAGAATAGACGGTCTACGGAACTCAACAGGAACTGGACGTACTTTTTGAATGAAAGATCCAACTTCATGAGTTGAAATTCCTGTTCCTAAAACACCACGCAATACTGTAAGTTCATTACCACTAATTCCAGTTAAAGTATTACTAGAGATTCTCATAATCTCATTATCAATTTGGATATAAGATCCAAGTTTAAATCTCTTGGCAGTTCCAATACCGGCAGATGGGCTACTTACTTTGAGTTTTGTATTATCAGATCCTAAACCATCAAATTTAAGTGTCTCATTACAATATAGAGACATTCCTCTAGCAGCAATATTTTCTTCTCTCTTATCAGAAATTCCATCATTTGCTGATAAACCATGTTTAAGAATATAACCATTAGCTGCTGCTGTGGTTATATCTGTACTAACAGTAAACGTCTTAATACCAACTTTAGATTGTACCAGATAATTTCCAAGATTATTATCACTAGAATCAGTAAGTTTAAATCTATTACCAGCAACTAGTCCATGAGCATAAGGACATACAATAGTTGTAGTATCCGTAGATGAATTATAGGTAGCAGATGTAACAATTCCAACAGCACCTATAGAAATAATAGATTGTCCTACACAACTATTAGGATCTCCTACTGTTTTTGCAATAGAAATTTGATTCTTTGTAGGAATAGATACTGCTCTATAATAATCAGTAGCAGTTGTTCCTATACCAGTAACTTGAACAACCATACCACTTTGCAAATCAATACTTCCAGTAGGAAGAAGAGATCCTGTTAATCCAGCAGTTGCAACAGTATATTTTGCGTTTGCAGTAGATCCTCCTGTTACATCCTTATCAATAAATAAAATATCTCCATCTTGATAGCCAGAACCAGGAGATTGAATATCTACCACATTAACTGCACCACCAGAAACACCTACAACAGCAGTAGCACCATCCCAACTAGATAATCCAACTTCATTCCAAAGTTTTACATTATAATATGTTCCTGTTACATGTCCCGAACCACCAGTAATAGTACCAGTTACAATACCAGATAATCCATGATTCTTTGTTAATGTTAGTATTGCCTTACCACTACTAATAGCACCTTCAGATGATACTGTAAGATCCTGATCTAATTTTTTAACAAATATTTCAGATGCTTTTCTTGTAATACTCTTTTTAAGATCACTAGTTTGAACATTTCCTAGAGGAGATCTTAAAGCAAATGATTCAGCAGATAATGGACTATCATCAATATTATCCCTATCTAATTGAGGATACAAATCAACAACATTCTGACTATACTCATAATCAGTAAATTCTGTTGGAATTGTAGTATCAGCACCTAAAGCATATGCATGATAGATACCATCCTGTTGTCCATCAATATATTCAGAAATTACTTGATTTCTATAAATATAAAGATTAGATTGCAAATCATTTCTTTCAAATCTAGGTAATGATGTAGTTCTATTATTAATATTATTAGTCAATGCAGGTCCAAGTGCTCTACCAGTTGTATATGTAAATTCCATATCATTAGGAACTGTTACAACTTCATAAGTTCCATTATATCCACTACTGGCAGCACCAATAGGATTAGATGAGTCAGTTACATTTTTAACAATAATCTGATCACCAACATCTAAATCATGTGGAAGTTCTGCTCTGACACTAACTGTTGTAGATGAGAATGTGCAGCTACCAATGAATCTTGGATTCCTATCATATTCATAATCTGATAATGAAATTGAATTAAGACTAAAATCAGTATCTGATCTTACACCAGTTGTACTAGATTCTTGAATAATAAATCCACTTTCTGGATTTTTAGAATTTGGAAGTTCTTTAGGAATTACAACTCTTAATTTATAAATCTTTTCATCTAAACTTCTAGAATCTGATATTCTTTTTATATAAGAAGTTTCTGTACTTGCATCCAATCCAATTGAAGTCTGAACACCAACTTGTGTTATAGCAGTATAAATGTCATTACCTGCATTAGTATTAATATACCATTGATCTTGATTAGCATCCCATTGAACTGGATGCCCAAGATCTCCAGCAACTTTATCACTAACTCTACTTAAAATTCGAAGATTCGTTCCACCATAAATGGTAATTGGTGTACCATTTTCGGCATCAGTTTTAGAAGATGCTAAAAGTATCCTATTATCATCTCCCTGATCAATTACATAATAAATTGTTTCTGGTTCAAGATTTTCTGGTAGATCTCCATCATCACTCTTAATAAGAACTTTCTCTCCTGTAGTAAGAGTATTAGATAGAATAGAAAGTCTATTCGATGATGGACCTGATGTTACTTTATATTCCTTTACACTACTTGTAATATCATCACTCATTAAAATATTTGCTTCACTTGTACCATATCCGGAAATAGCACTAAAATTTACGTATAATTTATCTGATACTTTTGCACCAACACGATATCCTTGTGTTAAGACAGGAGGAACAATATCTTCATTGGTATATCCATAAAGATACAATCTCTTATTATTAGCAACAGAAGTTGTTACCCCAACATCTATTCTATTCCAATCAATATTCTCTTCTGTAGTTGTAATTGCTTTAGGTGCAATAATATTAGTAATGAATGCTTTATTATCTTTTGTAAATGCATTCTTCTTGAATCCTGTGGCAGTAAGAGATAATTGTCCAAAGTTTGAGTTGGAGTTAGTAATAGATGCATCACCACCAGTATTTGCGGAAAAATGTCTATTATATCCAATAGCAAATACTGAAACTATTTGAAGAATAGCATCATTTGTAATTTTAATATGAGCATTTTCCCATCCATTTCTATAAACAGCATTAGAATCTAAATGATAGACAGTAGCACTATTTGAAGATGATGATTCATTAGCAAGAGAAGCTCCGGTTTTCTTTGTGGTAGAAATGCCTTCATATGATCTATTAGCCTTATTATATTTTACAAATGCACGATCATCTTTCTGTAATGATACACCAGTAAACTGGGCAACAACCATAGATCTGAATCCTGATGCTTTACTACCATCAGCTTTCATTCCACATAATCCATAAACAGAACGTAATGAACAGTTAAAGATATATGGTGAGGAACCACTTACAGTATCAGTTTCAACTGATACCTGTGCACCAGATGCACTTCCTGGTGTTGGTAAATTCTTTCTAAATTCTGGCAGTAAATATGTAAACTCTTTTGGATTGGTTGCTGAAACACTCTGAACCATCGTCGAGATATTATAATCTGATGGAGAAACTCCCTCAATCTTAATTGGAGTTCCTTCTTGGAATCCATGCTCCGTAGAAGTTACAACAGTAACTTGATTAGTTGGAGTTCCTCCACTACCTGCTTCAATAGTAGAAATAGTAATTGGATCAGTAGCAAATGCACCTACAATTTCCCATTCTGGTCTTTGCTTCTCAAATCCATATGGATCAGAAGGATACTTACTACTAATATCTCTACCAGATGCTATATTATATGCATTCGAAAGTTTCGCATAATACATATCAAGATCAGTGAGATTATAATTAGTCACATCATTGACACCATCTGCATACTCAAAACAAGTTAGCTTATGGTGAGAAAATATTGGTTTTGACTTATTATCTACTGAAAAATCTGCTGAGTCTGTATATACTAATCCATTTTCATTTCCATCAAATACGGAGAATTGCCAAAAATAACACCCACCAGTGATTCTAAAAATTGCAGAATCTGCTACATTAACATCAGTTGGATTAGGTACATATAACGGGCGAAGTTTAGTCTTTCTTAAATCTAGACCAACAACAGATGTACCTCTAGGTACAACAACTCCACCATAAACACTATTGAACTTATAAAGAATATTATTTGCTTGATTTAAATCAAAATTAGAATCTAGTTTGAGTGTGAGAGTATCCAATGCCGCACTTTCCGATCCACCATCAGGAGAAATTACTTTTGCAATTCCACCAACATTTCTCAGTGCATATCCAGGTCTATTATCAATAACATGCTCACCAGGCATCAACAGAATTGTTGTTCTCTCTATTAAATCATTACTATTTCCTTTCAAATAAGAGAACCTTGCAGACTCAACTAATGCTCGTTGTAAAGTTTTAAACGGTTGAGCAAGTGAATTACCTTGATTACTAATACTATCGGTAGAATCTAAATCGCTTGGACTCACATAAAGAATACGACCCTCGGTATTCTTGATAAAATTATCTAATTTATTCAGAGGCATGGGATTATGACTACTAAAATATTGCTATATTCTATTTAGTTAGGCAAATGTTCCCTTATTTATTTTATGGGCGAGAGTGGATTTGAACCACTGTAGGCAGAGCCAGCGATTTTACAGACCGCTTCCATTAACCACTCGGACACTCACCCTGATGCCACAAGTAGGATTCAAACCTACAGTCTACCCATTACAAGTGGGTTGCATTATCGTTATGCTATTGTGGCTAACTGGAATGGCTGGGCTCGAACCAGCGACCAGAGAGTTAACAGCTCCCGACTCTACCACTGAGCTACATTCCATCAAGCGGGATAGATGGGACTCGAACCCACGACCTTCGCAGTGACAGTGCGATGCTCTAAACCTGCTGAGCTACTACCCCAAACCTTATTCAGTTTCTGCAACATCAACATATTTAATCATTTCTGGATCTGCGTTATGCGTAACAACTTTCATTACATTCATAAACTGTTCCGTAGTATCACATTGAACTGTTTTACTACTTCCCTCATCACTAGTCAAAAAAATAGTCTTTTTACAAATATCTACTAGAATACTCTCAACGCATTCAATGTCCATATGATTCCCTTAATTACTCATCAATTATACATTATTCTATATTCAATGTCAAGTTTTAATTCGATAATTCTATTATTGCATCCGTCGTAGCTGTTTGATCTGAAGAACCACCAACAGTTTCTGCTCTCATATTCTTACATCCCCAATTCATCAATTCTTTTTCTAACTTTTTATCTTTGACTATATTTAATTTACCCCTCACAGTATTCATTTCAGATCTTAAAGTTAGGATTTCACCGTAAATATTAGCAATTGAACTTGCTAAAGCAGCACAATTTCCAAAGGTAGCATCGTGTGGTCCAGCTGAATTTTCAGGTCCAGAGGTCTTAAGATCAAACCTACCATTCGTACCTATACCAGCACCACTCCCATCAGTATCCGATCCAGTAATAACCTCACTCGCATCCATATATACAACATCTTCTGGTGCATTTGAATATCCATATCCAACATTTACATAAGAACCAGTATCAAGTGCTGTTTTATTATCAGGATCAAAAGGATTTTCTACTGCATAATTAGGAGCTGAATTTACATTAGCACCGGCCATCTTATCATATATTTTAATCCATTCTACTTCTTCTTTTATATTAGTCCATTGTGTTGTTGTTCCAATTACTGGACTCCCTACCTCAGCAGTAGACCAACATCCTTTTAATCCAGAAGCAGTAGAATGTGCAGCACCAGCAGCAGTTGATAAAGTAATTATTAATCGTTTTTTCTCATCAATTTGACTTGCAATTCCTATTAGTTTTCTATCAGTTATAGCAGTAAAATCTCGCAAAGTTTGTGCATCACCCTCAAATTGAGACTCCTTTTCAGGAATAACACGTTCATCTTTAAGATTACTTGCTACCTCCGTAGAATCCTTAGTCCAGGTTCCATCCTCCTGTTCAGTAACAGTAACCTTCTCAACTTTTTTGGGAGCATCAATATCTGAATTTCTATCATATACAGTATCAAACTGTCCTTGATCTCTTTCAACAATTTTAAGGGTATTATTTTTTAATGCATCATCCATATCCGTTTATTCCCTATTTATTCAGATTCTAGCACAGAAATTCTTTCTTTTAACTCTTCAATCTGTGTTTGCTGTTCTTTAACTGCACCAATTAATACTGTAGTGATTTTTTCATAATCAATTCCTTTCCATGATTGATCTTTAGTCACTTGCACATCTTTAACAATTTCTGGAATAATCTCTTCAACCTCCTGTGCAATCAATCCAATTTGTTTACCATCTTTTCTATGACCTATTTTTAAATAATCTGATGGAAGAAGTTCTTTTCTCCATTCATAAGAAATTGGGTTTAACTTCAATATAGTATTAAGGGAATTATTGTATGGAGTTATATTTTTCTTAATTCTTATATCAGAATGACTACAATGAATACATGCTAAAGGTGTATCATTATGAAACCAAAATCCTCTAAGTTCACCAACACTAGCATTATGAATTTGACGCACTGCAGTAGTTTTATAAAAAGGCATCACCTTATATTCTCTTGCAACTACAGATCCTTTAAGAACAGTATAACACATTCTTAAGGCACCCATGCTTATACATGTTCCTATTTTTATATCAGCTCCAAGTATATTTCTTACACCAGTTTCTAGTCCTAAACCCAAGAAATTCCAAGTTAATGGTGTTGGTATAGCTGGTGGTACTGCTATTGAAGGTCCAGCAATTAATGATGCACTATATGGAATAGCACTAGAACCTCCACCAAAATGCCCTTTATGTGCTGATAAAACTCCACCTCCTGGTTCTGTAAACATTTTAGGGAATATAAGTCCACCACCAACAATGGAATTAAAAACATCTAAATGTCTAACTTCTATATCATTCCAAGCCATAATTTACCTCCTATTTGCATGTCTTTGTAACTCCATCAATAAAAGACTTAAGAAATGATGCACCAGAGCCAATATTTAATAATTTACTAATAGCATTTAACGGTGATCCCTGAACAATATCAGTAGTCATAATATACAAACACCCGTGACCATTTAAAGAAATACTATCAGAAGCTGATAAACATACTTTAGGTGCTCCCAAAGTCATTTGTTCACCCGCAACTATTGTTATATGATCGTTTGCTTTCAACATAAATGATCCATCACTACCATCACCAGCAGTTTCAATATAAATGTTCCTAGCTATTAATTTTATGTTACCTGCCTCTGCATTAAGTACTATATCACCATTTTCAGCAGTAATTGATTTAGATACAACTTCTTTTTCATCTTCAGATTTTTCAGATACAGGCTCAACTATTCCACATACTTCATGAGATGAACCAGGAATACGTTCAAGTTGACTTCCATTTTGATTATAATGTCTATAATGCCCTCCTTTTAAAGCAATAGTAAGTTCTGCGCCATCATCTTTATCCTCTGGACCAGTTGGTCCAAAAGTCATCCTTCCATATGGATTATCAGTTACAGTATATTCTGGTAAAAATTTATCTTCAGCCATAATTTATTTACAACCTATACAGGTATCAGTAGGGCAATCAATAACACGAACAATATTTCTTTCAGCTAAAGTAGCAATAGTATCAGAATCAGTACCAATATCTACTGAAACAACTGTATCTGGAATTTCTTGATCTAAATCCTCTCCAAGTCTAGTAAATGATAATAGTGGTTTAATTTTAGCACCTGCTCCAGTCTCACTATTTATAGTTATAGTAGGAACGACAGTTAATCCACAAGGACTATTTAAAATTTGAATACTTATAATCTGACCTTGTTCAGACATTTGAACACTTGCTTCCAAATTTGGAATATCAGGTGTAATAATCACTTCATCTTCAACAGTATATCCAATACCTGTAGACATTACTTGAAATTCATCTAAACATATAATATAATCATTTACCTGATCACTATCTACTGTATCTATTGTATCTACTGGTGTTGGAATTCCAATACCAAGATTAGGAAGTGGTAATGTACCAATTAGTGAATCTATATAATCTTCTTCCGGTTCAAATTCATTCGTACCATCTGGAGCATTTAAATATCCATTTCCAGGATTAACCATAATAATTCTTATAACTTCACCTTCATCATTAATTTCAGTATATGCAGAAGCATGATTACCTCTATTACATGTATCCATAAAGGTTACAAAAGGAGGACTTGAATATCCAGAACCACCAGAACCTAAATTAACACCCGCAATCTTACCAGCCATATCAACAACAGCATTTCCAAAAGCACCAATACCACCTCCACCAAAGATTTCAACTTTTGGAGGACCACATTCATATGCAGCAGTATTACATTGAGTGATATTTGAATCAATTGTTCCAGCAGTATCACCTAATTTTGTACCAAAAATTGATAAGTTATCAATATAACCTGTTATATCACCAGAAATATCTTCTGCGTCAGGAATAGGAAGAAAATTATCAAAATTATCTTGATCTGCTGGTGTTGGTCCTTTAATAAATGGACTTGCTTTAAACTTCTTAATTTCAGGACAATTTGGTGTTGTGCATAAGAAAGATTCAAATCCAAGAACAAAATCAATTGCTTCAAAAATTGATCCTGCTATTTTACCAACTCCACCTAAAAGATTACTAATCTGATCTAAAACTGGTCCTAATGCTTTATCAATTGCAGAAGCAACATTATTAACTAATGCATTTGTAAATTGTTGAGCTGCACAGAAAGGAATATTTACAACTTTACCAATCAATTCAAACAAAAAGTCTTGAACAAGATTTGCAAGACCTGCAATAATATCCTTGAACTTACATAGAATAGTATTAACAATTTGTCCTATTATGGTATTTTTCCAAACTTTAGCAATTGTTGGGAATAACATATCAACTATTGCTGAAATTGCTGATCTAATTTGATCTAATAGAAAATCTCGTGCTCTTTGAATTAATGATTTAAGAACCGACCCAATAATTTTTGATGTATTCTTGACTAATCTTTTAATATCTCCTACTTTATTAGTTGCATTCTGAAGATAAAAATTTCCATGCTTTTTAATTGCTTTGAGTGTTTCAAAAAAATTCTGAAGAGATATACTAATTTTAGATAATTCAGATTTACCACATGGATCTGGCAAAGGTCTGTCTTTGTTTACTAGCGCTACAATCTCTGCATAAGCAGGAGTATTATATATTATTTCAGCACCTTGAGCACCTTTAGATGCTGATGATTTACCATCTGTCTGTTTTGTCTTGGATTTAGGATGTCTCTTTTTCAACTCCACCTTAGCTTCATCAAATTTTTGTTGCGCATCTTCAAATTGTTGACGCTCCTCAGCTGACCATAAATCACTACTTCTTTCATTTAATTTTTCAGCTGTAGAAATTGCCTCTTTAGCCTGCTTAATTAATGTCTTATCTGATGGTTTATTTGCTGAATCTGTCATGCGAATATACTTTGATATGTTTATTTATTCTACATCAGTAACTGTAACAGTTTCTGAAGTGGTCTCTACTGGTGGTTTGAATGTGGATTCATACTCCTTAGATGACTGTTCATTCAACAGTACAGATTTTGATGATTTTGATGGCATATCTTCTTTAGTTACATTGGCTGGAGACGTTGGTTTTACTCCCCCTACAACTTGAATTGCATTAGGGTTCATTTCACTATTAAATCTATTAACTCTTGCAAAAGAAGTACTTCCATCTTTAGATTTTGTAATCTCAAAATCAACGAGATTATTTCCTAAAACATGAGTAATAACAGGTACTTGTTCTGACTCATCCATAAAAAATCCAAGAACCCATTCACCACCCCATATACCTATCGATCCACCACTATAATTACCTTGTGAAGTTGGTTTTGCAACAATTGCCCACGGTAAATCCTCATCTGGAATTAATGCATTCTTTGGATGTTTACCTGGTATTCTTACCTTAACACGATTACCATGAGATTCTATCCAAGTTGCTCCTTTTACAAATTGATTTTGATCAGGAGGCACTTGCCCTATAAACCAACTATATTCATGTGTAGCATATCCTAGATTACTTTTCATTATTTACCGTTTTTAGTGTATAGACCGTAAGTATCACGAATTAAAGTCATAGAAGTAAATGATCTCAACCTATCAAATGAATGGCATAAATTAAGAATCAAATAACTTCCACTCTGTACAGGATCAGAAGAACCCATTTCTTTACCATCTGTTGATAGAATCTCAAAATTACATTGAATCACATCACCTGCTTTTAATTCTGGATTACAAGGAACTTGTAAAGTCACCATTTGTGTAAATAACGAATTATATCTCATAGTAGATTGTGCTTGCCAATCTTTTGCCCCAGTAGTCTCTTCACCTGAAGGAGTTGGATCAAGTGTACCAACATCTAAAATATCATAATGAGTTCTAGTAAAACTTTTTACAGATGGTAATTCTGCAGATTTTCCCAAAGATGTATCCAAGGTAATAGATTTAGAACTTCCTTGATTTTTTCCACCTGCTTCATTAAGTTTACAAATTATCTCTTCCTCTTTAAATGTTTTTGGATTAAAGAAAATAGTACGATTCTCATAGATACCAGATTTTAGAGAATTAATTAAACTTTGATTCTTAACAACAGAAAAAGATAATATTTTAAAATCATTCTCATCATTATCCAAATTAGCTTTTGATACACCTGACTTATAATATGTTGCAATAGGACCTTGTGATATCAAATCATCAATTGATTTAAACTTAAACCCTTCTCTAGTTTCATAAAAGAAAAATCCAGGATTCCCCTTATCAGGCATAGATTTTGATGCTAACGAACAAAGTACATCAAAAACAGAACTACTATTTCCAACAAAACTATAAGAATTTGCCGTCGAATCTACTTCTACATCAGTCTGTAGAAATTGATTTACTAATATCTTAACATTATTACTAATTTTTCCAGTATATTTTTGGTAAACTGTTGATTCTTGATTAGAAATTGCACCTTTTGATACTATATCGAGAATAACAGATTCACGTTGAGATTCTTGATCCAAATTCACTGCACCATTTACATAAAGTGGCTTATTAGTAAAATCTAATTTTCCCAACTTACCACTAATTTTAAAACTTAATTCCTCTCCACCTGTTATTGGTAAAGCATTATAAATTGATCCAGATCTTTCTTGTTTATCATATGCTTTCTTATATTTCATAGAATTACCAGTATCTTCAAAGACTAAATTTGCCGTAATATTAGGTGATAGCAAACTCTCATAATAATTTACAGTTAAAGTTTTACCATCTATACGTTGAACATGTCCATCTTTACCAGTAATAGTAAGTGGAAAAATCTTCGATGCTAATGCTGCACTTGCTTTTGACATTTATCTACGCCCCCATAATGCTGAAGCTTTAGGACTTGCTACAGAAGTATTTCCTTTAGATACAGTAACAGGTGTTATAATTGGCATTGGTTCTGCAACTGGTTTAATAGCAAATAGAACTACCACATCTCAATCAGGATCAGATTCAATATTACTTGCTAATAATGAAGAT
>Ga0098044_1001279_pt1 | contig 13218 bp, 18 predicted proteins | sample 10_taG_FD_75053 | JGI IMG/M metagenome (GOLD analysis project Ga0098044, IMG submission 75053) | Marine viral communities from the Subarctic Pacific Ocean - 10_ETSP_OMZ_AT15264 metaG | ecosystem: Environmental > Aquatic > Marine > Oceanic | place: Pacific Ocean | collected 2015-01-16 | reverse complement strand
CCGTAGCGCATAGTCACATGATATACGTCAGAACGAGTGTTGTTGTCATACCATGCATCCATATCAGGCATGGCTCTCATTGCTCCGATGAAGGCTTCTTCGCCAAGGAACATGTTAGCTACACCACCAGTGGCGGTTAAAGCACCAGCACCGGGGGCAGTTGCCGTAATGGCCTCTGAAAGAGAGTTATCAAGGAATAACGACTCAAACAGATCAAAACCAGCAAAGCGACCTACATAAGCTGTACCGTTCATACCTTCACGGAGATGAGCGTTAGAACCATATACGTCTTGCTGAATTACATTACTGATCGTCTGCAACTGGTAAGTTACTTCAGGATCAACAAATGCACGGCGGTTTCCTCGCATTACTTTTGCCTTATCCAAAGCAAGTTTAGCTTTTTGGATATCAGCAAGAGCAATTACTCTGGTTGTTCCAGTACCAACGTAGCGATGGTTAATGCCATTGATGGTATTAGGATCAGTAGTAGTCTGGCTTGCTTGTAAATTAGCAATATCAGACTCTTTCTGCTCTAGTAATGCACGGGTTAGTTTTTGCACAAAGTTACTTTCCGCAACACTGACATAGAAACTATCGTGACGGAACTTCTCGGGAATTTTGAAGCCCGACTGATAGTACTTATCAATAGTCAGCGTAAAGTTACCTGTGGTAGGATCATCTAAAGTGACTTGCGCCCCTTCAGAATAGTTTCGCACTGTCATTTCTGACAATGTGGGGATGTTTAGCGTATCGCCATCTGGGAACTCAGTTATCCAACGGACATGAGAATCCAGCATAAGCTCCTCTTGCAAAACATCCTTTACCTCATTAGCCCATACATTTGTACGAACTAGTTGAGAGTTATTAGATGTGTCAAGTGCCATCTTTTTTCTCCATTAGTTTGCAAAGAAGTCAACACCTCTTTCCGCTGCCTTATTAGCCGCTGCTTCTATCTGTAAACGAAACTGTGGACTACTGTAGAGTTTAGGATTCTCTTTCCTAACTTCTCTACATTTTGCCCATGTTAAGTCTCCTTCAAAAGCAACAGGAGGGGCAGCAGAGGCGTCAACACCGGGAGTATTGCTCTGCGGATCTTGTTCTACAGGGACAATACCAGTGATGAATTTAACCATAGAATCTGGGCTGGTCTTACTCAGATCATCAATGACACGTTTTACATTGTCATCTCCGTTTATGGCTTTTGTAACAGCTACCTTTACTTTAGTATCGGAGCCGTACAGTTCTCGGAGTCTATCCATTGATACACCTACATTATTAGCTAATGTAGCTGCGTGTTCTCGTTTGGAAAACTCCTCACCAACGATCTTCGCAACATCGTCCGTTTGAATACGAGGTTCAACCGTAGCTTGTGGTGGGGCAGGGGCTTCTGCACTCTCTTCGATATTGGAACTACGAATTTCGTCCAGAACTTCATTAAGAAGTTCTTTTCCACCTTTGTATTCGTCTAAGTCAGACTTCAACTCGTCAATATGCATATTGGCGTGGTGGTATGCTTTTGCTAGGTCATTAGCAGTTTTATATTTCTTATCGTCACCGACTAGATTGTGGATAAAATCTTCCTCTTTCTGTTCGGCTACAGGCTCTTGTTTTAGGTTGTCACCTTCAACTTGTTCAAGAGCATCGGTCAATGCTTCAGCCATTTTCTATTCCTTTTAATATTTCTAAAAGTCTACGTGCTTCGTATGCCTTACCATCAGCAAACGCTCTCTCTTCTCTATACCCTTGAGTAAATACATTGTCTATGCAATCCTCAAGTAGTACATTACATAGGAAGTCCACCAGTTGCGGGTTGCCCTTGGCTTGGGCTAGGACTGTCTCCCTGTCCTCCTTCCTCGGTAAAAGTCTCTGTACCAGTACCGGACTGATCGCCAACTCCGATTGGTTCTCCTTCTGTCTCCTCTTGGATACTTTGAGCTTCTTCTTGAGCAATAGCTTGAAGTCTAACGTCTTCGATAACTCCGGCATATTCTTCAACTATCCCTTCATCTTCTATATTAAGCTTTCGCTCCCAGAACGAAGCAAGTTTACTACCATCTACATGCGCCCTTACTTTAGGATCTTGTAATGGGCCTTGCATAAATTGCTGCATTTCAAGTGTCTCACGATTCCTTCGTGTCCAGTGTCTTGCGCCTATAGCTGTAAATTCTCCCCTAGCCAGAGTGTTCTCCATAGACAGTGCAGTTAATGCATCAGCTTCGGAATCTTCCCCGAAGATTTCCATATACTCTTCAATATCAAAATTAATAAGCATCAATTCAAATGTCTCTTTGAGCATAGTCTCAAGCATGCGTTCAAATACTCTTGCCTTATCGACAAACATCATTGTAGCATTTTGATCTAACTTACTAACCTCAAATGCTGTCTTCTCTCCGGGTGTTCTAATACCTCTTGTTTCAGGAGGCGCACCAGCCATCTCTTCCATCATACGATGGTAGTTAGCTATTTGATTATCAGCATTAAGGGCAGTAGAGTCAGGGACAAGCATACGAACATCGCTATCAATACCGCCATAATACACTGCTCCCGGTCTATAGCCTTCTGAAGGCTCCATTACATCATCACCCTTGACAAATATCACTGGCTGTGCTATTATATCAAATACGTCAGCTTTTAAGTTTTCTAGGTGATCTATCCTATATTGCATTCCTACTAGATTATCTAGTGGACCTTGCGCCCATGTGTTATCAGGACGAATACGCCATCCTGCATGATGTATACCATCAAATCCAGAAGGAGCTTGTGAGGGTTCATTTCGGATTACATGTGCCTTATCCATGACATATACAACCCGGTTACGCTGTGTCTCCCCTGTAGTAGGGTTAAACACATCCCCGCGGTAGATAAGTATTTCTGCCATATCCTGCTTGAAATACTGATCGAATCCACCGTAGCCGTCCATGTTAATGCCACGATTTTTTACTACCTCTACCCAATCATCAAGTCCTTCTGGATGCCTAGTAGATATAGCCTTATCTATCGTATCTTGCTTAAACCCAGAATCAGGGTATGTAAGTGGAAATTCTTTAATATCCGATACATGGAATAGTTTCTTTTCTATCTTTAAACTCTTCTTAAATTCCGCTCTAGGATTAAACACCATATTCATGGGTGAGACACGATTCCAAGCTGGACCTTTATAACGTACTCGGCCTTGATTGTCTCTCTCTATGATATAATCAACGGTAACGAAACAATTACCATAGTCAACATAATCGTTAATTAACTGTCTTCCAGTAGTTTCCCTAAATTTACGTTGTTCTAGTTTTACCCTTATCCACTTCTCCATAGCAACAGATACAGCATTATTAACCGATCTTGGTGGGGGAAACTTAAAGAAGTCAGGCATAGAAAGAGATGCCTCAAAATACTGGCTTTTAAGGGTATCTGCAATCTGCGTTAATTTAGGTTGATGAGTTCTATTCTTATGGGGGAGATCAGCAGCACTAGTGGCATCTATATCTGTCGCATAAGTAAACTTACGTGCTTCTTCGTTTAATGTAATAGCATTACGTCTTTCAGTATTATATCTCTCCCATAATTCCGAAATACGAACAGCTACATCATCAATATCGTCTAAGGTGAGAACGTAGCCACCACTTTTTGCTTTACTCATGCTGCTACGCCCCCGAACCTGCTATGGAACTGTAATACATTATTGGAAGGTTTATGCCTTCTTTGTAACGGTTTTACCATTAAGTCTACACACATCGCCCATGAATCTTTAGTATCGTCGTGGAGTGGATTAACTGATATAAGTTCATCTTCTAGAACTTGACAATTACCCCCACGATAATGGTAAATAGCTCCTGATTGATAAAGAGGTTCCAGTATCCCATTTACTCTTGCAAATTTGCCCTCCGTATTTGGTGGGATGTAGAGATCAATGGGTATTCGTATACCCATCTCAGTTAATCTATCTGCCAAATCTTGTGCAACGAGTCGAAAACCTGAAACTGCTTCAATACGTAATTTCTTAAATAAGTACTTATCGTATGCATTTCGTATTCTTGTTAGTATCTCTGAAGTCTTACCCGACTTAAATCTGTCAATATCGACTACATACCTATTACCGTCTTCGTCAATTGCCCCAACAGTAATAACAGTATAGTCAGCCGAATCCTTTGTAGATGCAGCCATATCAATAGCTGCGTACATCCAAACAGGTCTACCGTTTATAGTCCATAGCCCTGTAACATATTCTACTTCGTCTTTCTTGTAGTATTTAAATAACTCTCTAGCTATAGGGGCTGTTGACTTATCATTTGGATCGTTATAGTACTGGGCATAGAATTGTGTAATCTCGCCTGTGGCCTCATACACTGCTCTTTTTTTAGCTAACACCGTTGGGTTAAATCCAAAGTACTTGCCATCTTTTCTTTGTTGACGAGGCCAGAGAAATTCACCATCTAGTTCTACATTGTCCATCATAACTGTAAACATAGGTATTTCTGTTACAGTTACTTCCCCATTTTCATCTTCTTCAGGGTCATCGTATGCCATATCCATCATAATTTGATAAGCATCTTTAGGATGATATCTAGTACCAACAACGAACATAGAACTGTCGGCACTCATAATGGATGCAGCTTGTGCTGCCCACGAATTTACGTCCCTACGTCCAGTTTCAGTATTATTCTCCGGTACAACAATATCATCTAGTATAAGTCTTTTGCAATGCTTACCAGTAATAGTCTTCTCTAGACCACAAGTCATAAGGGTGGAATCTACAACACCCTCTGTTTTTCTATATGGGTGATCTACGACTATATATGTCTTGTTCCAAGCTTCTCTTCTACCTTCTTCGGCATATAGTAGTTCTGGGAAGTACCTACGTGTAATCTTACTATCTAAGATAGTCTTGATAAATCTTAACTGCTCCTCTGCCTTCTCAGCAGTTGCGGAAGCATATATAATGGTAGTAGAAGGATCACGAACAATTTCCCAAGCTGCATAAAAAGCTGCATGGCGTGATTTACCGTGATCTCTGGGCCATAATAGTAGTCTGTTCTCACTTATATACTCCTGCGCCCAATGGCACATTTGTATGTGGCAGTGAGCCATAAGTTGGTACGGCGCAACAAGCTTGATAAATGCTTCTAAATTGTTAACAGCAGCAGATCGGACTTCTTGCTGTACCTTAGTAAGGTTATTATTACTGTAAAGCGAATTAGCGTCTATCCACTTCATTTGGGGAATGCCGTATTGCTCCACCCCTTTTCTTTACGTTTTCTGCGTTCCCGCATTGCTTTTACAGGCTCTGTTTTAGGATGAAACTTAGCATGGGGAGAAGTAGTCATTTCTCCTGTAGTTTGATCACGATGCCCCGGAGTATATTTAGCTCCAAATAGGTTAGCTATACCCTGAGAGATAGCACTGGGTTTATCTTTTTTAAGTTCATCCCTAGCCCCTTTTCTGGATTCGTAAAGTGTTGCCATCTGAGCATCTTTATTACTTGTCTCTGGGCCACTGGGTTTGTACGTAGATATACCCCTTGATTTACTACTTCTTTGCCAATGTTTAGGTTCTGGACCTAGAAATGGCCCCTTATTGGATTCCCCACCTCTTTGCGCTTTAAAGAGTACGGGTTTTACACGCTTGGACTTAACACCGGAGTTCTTACTACTTGCATTACCATTTTTAGAGGATGGTGCATCACTTGCAGGGGCTGTAGAAGTAGGGCCAAGCTTTGGGGGCATTTCCATAGAAACTACGCTTGCAGACACTTTTGGGGAGAGCTTAGGGGATATAGCTTTTGCTAGAGTTTTACCGTAGCGTCTCTGATCCGCAGCAAAAGCCATATTCTCTCTTTTTACGTGTTGCATTCTTTGGGAGACTTTAGCTTTAATTTGTTCTACATGAGTAGGGAACTGTTTGTTGTACCACTGATCTGCTTGGCGTAGGTATCCTTTACCTGTTTCTACTATAGAGCTTAAAAAAGCTTTAGCCTCGTCTTGCTTCTTATTCTTGGGAACTTGGAGTGTAGTCACATTCTGTATTGAAGTGTTATAATCGAAAGGTCTTTCTATCCTTACCTTACTTACAGGAGGTACGTGTACAGACTTAGGTGGTCTAACATTTTTATTACTTATAGGAGAGCTAGGTTTAGCAAGATGTCCGGGCTTTGGGACATGGGCTGCTTCTGGGGAAGGGGTAGCGATATACTCCTGCACTGTCCTTGCCCCTCTTATAACTTTTTGGGCTGTATCTATGGCAAACTGCTCGGGATTCGATTTAGACCGTGAGATTTTTATATCGGGGATACCTTTTATTGCCTTTACTACTGCCTTCTTAGCTGCTTCACCTCTAGGTGGGGGACTTACTTTTACTCTGGGTGCTGTAGTTAATGCCTCAACGACTCCTAATATCTGCTGTTTTGCTTTCTTGCCCTTTTTAGTTGGCCCAGCTTGCATATTTTTTATATCTTGCCAAGTCCAAGAGTATGGGTTAGAAGGGGCTATATTATCACCCTTTTTCTTCTTTTTTTTCTTTTTATACTCACTAGGTCTTTTTACACTGCTAGACATTATTCGCCCCCACTAATCTCAAACCTACTACGTCTGCTACTCTAGCTATATCATCCTCGACTTCATCGTCAATACTAGCTTGGATTTTAGCTTGACGCTGGACTTCTGCCTTACTAGGCGCTCCTACCTTACGAGGTCTATATTTACCTTCAGCTATCCATTTAGCTGCTGCTGTACCTTTAGGATCAAGTGCCTGTTCACACATATTACTGATAGCATCAGAGCGTAACTTAATCTCTACCTCTGCAAGCCAATCAATAAGGATTACATCCCTGAATCCTTTCCACTCTTTCTTAAACCTTTGCCATTCACCCCAAGAGCCAACTAAGTCCAATGCTGCCTTATATTCCGTGGGGTCAGCTATCTGTACGAACCGCTCACGCCATTCATCCAGATCCTCTTTACCAGCAGGGTTGTACTGCTTGAATAGTTTCTTAGTAGGTCTTCGGGATGGATTTGTCATTACCACCCTCTACCTATTATTCCTTGGCGTCTACGCGCCCTATAAGAACTTCTACTACGCACTCCTAAATCAACTTTATTATCTGTAGGCTTTGTACCCGTAAGTGACTTATTAAGTTCACCATATTCTGGTCTAGGTAACACTGGTACTTTTAATGGATTAACACTACCGCCCTCGCCGCCATAGGCAGGATCTTTTTGAAAATCTGCCATAGCAACGCCGGGATTAGTAGGGTTAGCCATCATACCAAACGTAGGGCTTACATAGCCTACATCATATGTTGTATTTTTAAAGAGTGAATCCTCTTTTTGCATAGATTTCAAACCTTCTGCGACAGCAAATCCTGCACCGGGGATTGGTATAGCAATCCCTGCAACAAATCCCGCCACATCTGCTTCGTTAATACCTATAGTATTAGGGTCGAGATTTATAGCTACTTCTTTCATACTCTGGGGATCGCTGCCCTCAGTAGTTCTATCATAAAGTTGCTGGTCAGTCAGTTCCTCATCTGTCTGGGTAGCAGCTTTAGCTTTTTCTTCCGCTATTATAGCATTCTGTAAATTTGCTGTTTGCTTATCCGATAACCCAGATTTGCCTCCGACTAGTGCAGAGGTAAAATCAACTGCCTTAATAACACTTTCCTTTGCCTCAATAATACCTTCCTTAATAGGGTCCAAGCTCCAATCTGATCCCCCCACACCACCTTTGGTAGCCTGCCCATTTTTTTGGGAACCTATTACTAAGTGACTAGGAACTGCTACCGGGCCATCCCCGGGATCTTGCCCACCATACGGATCTCCGGATGCATGTCCACCATACCCATGCTCTCCGGGTTCTCCTATTTCGTCTAGAGATGCAAAATCAGATTCAGCCATTATGCTTTCCTCTTGTGGTTCTTGTTATTATCTCTGCTTCTATTCTTCTTGTGGGAGATAATACGAGTACCACCTTTGTGGTGATCTACTTCAGGTTTACGCCCCGGATTTCCTGCTCCGCCCTTAGTCTTTGTGACTTTCCCTTCTCTGATGGCCTTTCTTCGTGCTTTGTTCCTAGCCACTCTCTTCTTCTTCTGGTGAGGCTTTTGATTTTTCTTGCGTTGCCTAATAGTCTCCTTGGACGCATTTTCCTTGTACTCGCCTCTCTTAGCCATTACTTTATGCCTAATGTTACCTTATTTGAGTATGGACTACGTTTCTGTTTCTTAGGTATATTTTTTATTCTATCATAAATGGGATGTCTGGTTACTTCACCTGTTTCAAAATTAATAGGAGGGTTTAATACCTCTGCTACTACTCCAACGCCACCTAATAATTTACTTCCTACACGGGATGCACCTTTTGCTACATTTGTTAGGTTTAATTTTGTATCAGATATATTAAATATAGGCTTAGGTGCTGGTACTCTATTATACCTACCTTGACCTTCCCCAATTAGACTTTTTTCTGTACGACCATGTTTTGCTATAAACTCGTTACGGGTTGAATCGCCCTTACCTACATACTCAATAGCTATAGATTTTTTACCTAATTGTTTTAGAGCATGGACTCTGTGTCGCCCTTCATGGCCTGTCATCTTAATTGTATTTGGATCACTTTGGGAGAAATAGTTTTCGTACCTTAAGCCAATAGGGGTATCAAATTTTCCACCACCCTTTAAATGTTGTTTTAAACGTGGTATATCCCCCTCTATACGACCATACTTATCTAGAGTTTTTCCGTAAGGTTTATAACCTTCAGAAAATGGAAAAGCAGCTTCTAGAAAATCCTCTGCGGGCATTTCTGCCACAGTTGCCCTTGATTTGGGGCGAAAAGCCTCATCAAGCAGATCGTCTTTTACTTTTTGTGTATATGGTTTAGTTAGTTTATTGAATCTAGCGTGTTCTTGTACACGTTCTAGTTTTCTACCTAATGCAAATAAAGGGTTTTTAAGATTTATGGAACCCATTACTTTATGCCTAATGTTACCCCATTTGAATATGGGTTACGTTTCTGTTTCTGTTTTTTAGGAATCTCTGCTATCCTATCGAATACAGGATGTCTACGGACCTTCCCATTAGATATGGGAGGAGTTAGCAAGTCTGCTACTACACCTACACCACCTAGTGCTTTACCAGCAACCTTTGCAGCAGTACCCCATTTAAATCCACTTTTAGATACTTTAGGACCGGCAGCATCCCAAACACCTTCCCAACCTTTGGCGACTGCCCGTAGATTAGGATCTGATATCTTTCTAGCCCTTTTCTTAGTAAATTCCCATTCACGATTTTTATTATCGACAACAGAGATGTCTGATGCACCTCCTTTAATTACATACGGCTTACCCGGAGGAGTTCTTAATTGTTTTCTCCTTTGTTGGGCTACATCAAACTCAGCTTGGTCTTTTGGACCCATTTTTATTCTTTCAGGGTTTAATCCGGGGAAATCTTTGTTACGCCGATCCATTAAAAAATCTACATCTTCTTGAGGTAAATCCTTTGTGAGCGATGCCCATTCTCCCATGGAGGCACCACTCTTTACAAACTTATTATACCCATGACGTAGAGTATCTAGGTGCCTAGAAGGAAATGCTTTAATTTTACCCACGTCTATTCTCCTATTTCTTTTTCTTCTTGGAAGTCTTCTTCTTCCTCTTCTTCTTCTTTTTCTTTTTACTAGGCGGTCTACCCACCTTGCTGCCATACGTACCTTTGCCGTAAGGCATTACTGAATCTTTTCGTTGGAAGTTACACGTTGGAAGTGCGAAGAGTTTGCATTAGTGGCATTCTTAGCCTCTGCGTCCATCTTTAATGCTTCCCACGGAATAACCGTACCGTTGGGTAGTACTATTGCATGTCCTTGGTTATCCATCTCTATCTCCTTATTACCGTAGTGAGATCCCGAATCTCGTTATGTTTCCTGATTGTATTACTCTAGACTTTTCATTTGCTTTTCTATTTTCTTTTATTTTCTGCCTTAAAGCCCATATAGGAGTACTTCTAATTGCATCCTCAGTCCGTCCTGCATCTATACGGGCTTTTATTTCCATTTCAGTTCTATGCTGGTCAATAGCTCCTATTGACGAGGTGGGTAAACCAGATTGTGATGCTTCTATAGTTTTTTGTAACCTTCGACTTAACTTTATATTACTCATTCTTCAAAGTCCTGTACTAGTTCTTTTTGCCTACCACTATGCGTATCAAGGATAACTTCCTCAATAGGGGGTTTACAGTCACATTCCGATCCACACGTACATCCTTCTCTACCGCACTTGGGGCATATCTCGTCATCTTCCAGCGGGTACAGGTATACACTCATTTCCTAGACTCCTAAAGGGCGGGACGGGCGAATATAGATAACAAGCCGATAAGCGGGATAAGGATACTTGATCTTATTTGCTTCATCCTAATCGCCCTAGTCCCTTATTCAAATAACGTAGCTGATAGCATAACCTATGATCATACCAGCTATTACGCCTTTCCAGTGAGAAAGTATAATTGCCTTCATATCATACCTCATCATGTGATTTCAAATACTTTAGGCTTTAGTTCTTCAGGGAGTACTTTATCTATAGATATCTTAAGAATACCATTATCCATAACTACGGACTTAACTTCTACAAATTCAGCTAGGGGGAACATTCTCTGGAACTTTCTTTTAGCTATACCATGCATAAGATAGTTCGTACCTTTAACCGCATAGCCCTCTTCATCTACATTCTTCCACTCTCCAGATACTTTAAGGATGTTATTATCCAGAGTTATGCTTATATCTTCTTTCTTATAGCCAGCTAAGGATAGGTGTATCTCAAACTTATCCTCATCCAGCTTTACCATGTCAGTGTGTGGGAACTTCTCCCTAGATAGGTTTGTGAGCATATCACTCCACATATAACCATCTACTAGTATATTAGGCACATTTATCCTTGTAAGCGTATTCATGTGTGTTCTCCTTTGAGCAACTGGCTTGCAGCCTTTCGCACTACAAGCTTCTATTTACTATTATAATGCATATATAGCACCTTGTCAAGTCTTTTTTTTAAAATAATTGAATTTTTTACTTGACAAGTCTGTGATCTGTGTGTATAATGGTATTAGTACCCCAGGGTTAATATATACCTACACCCCCCAAATCAGTAATTTATTACAGAAATTCTCAAAGGGCCTCTCTCTGGCGGTGGAGGCCACCCATATCCCCACTACCCGCCTTGAGATATATTGATTTCCAGACAAAATGCATTCCCTAGGATGTTATAACATAACATATAGGGATAAATCGAGGGCGAGGGTTCCCTTGAGGGCAGGGCAGCCGTCCTAGTTTCCAGCGTGAATGGGCCGCAATCCATTGGTAGCCATCATATTCAACAAATGTATATTGTAAATCTGCCCGGCTATGCTGCCCGAATTGACAGGCCTTCGAACACGCACCAATTCCAGCGCGATATCATCATATATAGATAATATACGATCATGGCAACAAAACGAGAACACCCGGAAAAACCCTCATATTCACAAAATATAAACTATAGCCTACAAGGCCCATAGCGCGTCGCTCAAGCACGCATAACTCGAGCCTACCCCTACTATATAATTTAGACCTGCCTATCTGACGGCTTATTACGGGCCTTGTAGGGCTATCGCTACATGCGAGCTATTCGCAACAACTAACCGATATGCATAAATTGCATGGCAAAAATAGGGCTATATAGGCTAGGATACTTGGCAGATCTGAATAACACATAAGTTGTGTACTTTGACCATATGGTCAATCCCACAATGATATTGTGGGCATTGCTTATTTTCATGGAGCTTGACATACATGCAAAAAAGGCGCATAGTTCTTTTTGAGACGGGGAACAATCCCCATAACCCTACTAACAGTAAGGATATTATTATGACTTCTACAGCATTACCAACAATGACATTGCAAGGTATCAACGCTGCGACAGGCAAGGCGGTAACGGAGGAAGTAGCATTCAAGCTATCCTCCAACTCTCTGACTGCATCCTGCAAAAAGGTAGTGGCAGACGCGAAGAAACATGCGAAGTCTGATCAGAAAAACGAGGACAATGACGTTCGTGCCATTGCCTTGGTTTCGGTCAAGGTCATTGCCGAATTGGCGAAGGCTAAAAAGATAATCATTCTGGACAGCGTGCGTGCGACGATTTACAGCGCTGCTGGCTACGATCCCAAGTCTAGTGATATCGGCTATCGTAAGATGGCTAATCGCTCCAAGCGTGGCATTCAAGCTGCTATGATGGCATACAACAGCCCGGCACATAGGCTTGACGCGCTTGGCAATTTGGAGGCGCATGCTAATCAGTTGAAAAGCACTTTCGTTTTCAAGGATGATCAAGGAAATGTGATCAATAAGAGCTGCGCGAATACCTTGGAGTTCAACGATAAGGCGGAGGACTTCACGTTTGTCGGTCAATCGGCTTATGACAATCAGATGCAAAAGTTAGGCCTTGCCGAAAAGAAAGGTGCTGACAAGCGTGAGAAGGCCGGAGCAACTGGTAGCGAAGTTAAGCTTTCACCCGAGGAAAAAATACTACATGGTATTACCGCTTGCATAACCCTAACGGATTATATTCGCGGCATGACAACTGCCAAAGGTAATGCCCCTAAGCTTGAAACCCTCAGCTTTGAGCAATTCGAGTTGGTGCAAGCTGCGCTCAATCTTGAAAGCGTAGTGCGACAGGCTGTTGGTCTCAAGCCGGACCAAGCCTTCCTCGATATCGTCGCAACTAAAACTCAAGCCGCTAAAGAAACGCTGGCTGAAGTAGCCTAGTTTTAGAAACCAGAAAGGATAAGACAATGAGACGCCCGATAGTATCACGCAACGCTATGGAGACACATCTTAAGGATGTACAAGAACGGTTTAATCTGCGCTGTGATAATAACCCAGATTATTATTATTATGTGTTCATGTTCTTAACGCACCAAGAACATAAGTCGCTTGACGATATAGGAAAAGAAGTCGCAGCGCTTGTCGCGGAATGCCTTAAAGATATTGATGATGATGGCAATCATCCCGTGCTGGTCAATGAATTGCTAGCCATCAATAATGAGATGATTGAATGGCTGGAAGATCTGAATTAATAGTTTCCTCCCTAACCTAGCCGGGTGCTTACGAGCATCGGGCCTTTTTTTTGTCCTTTTTTTATTTGCCTACCTATTGAGAACCATTCGCAACTAGCCTGATCCAATACAGTAGATCAAAAATAAAATCCGGT
>Ga0098044_1001278_pt1 | contig 13221 bp, 12 predicted proteins | sample 10_taG_FD_75053 | JGI IMG/M metagenome (GOLD analysis project Ga0098044, IMG submission 75053) | Marine viral communities from the Subarctic Pacific Ocean - 10_ETSP_OMZ_AT15264 metaG | ecosystem: Environmental > Aquatic > Marine > Oceanic | place: Pacific Ocean | collected 2015-01-16 | reverse complement strand
CCAAAGGTTTCAGCACCCATCATTCCTTGTCGGGTGTTATCACAACATGGGCAACCTTCTATCAGTGGGCAAGCATCATGTTCCATATACGAACATTCTTCACAGTATTCGGCTCCAAAGGTTTCAGCACCCATCATTCCTTGTCGGGTGTTATCACAACATGGGCAACCTTCTATCATTGGGCAAGCATCATGTTCCATATACGAACATTCTTCACAGTATTCGGCTCCAAAGGTTTCAGAGCCTTTAGCCAACCTGTCAATTTTCTTTTGACGCCGACTCGTAGCCAATATATTGACAAAGCCAATACCAAAGAATCCGAGGCCAAGTAAGGTTCGGATAGTTAGATTTTTCCCTGCAACACTCGTCAGCCGAGTATCAAGAAGACTTGACCGCCCTGCAAGAATAGAAACTCCTGCTACAACATCAAAAAAAGCACTCAAAACTCCCATATTAACATCACCTTACCTCTAATCACGCAGTAAGACTATAAGAAGTTGCGGTTGAGTCATCAGTGCGTTGGTTTTATGTAGTGGCATCTCTTATTCAAGGTGTGAAAAGAATCAGTTGCCCCTTGTGTAATGGAATTGGATGGTCAATCCACCGCCAATGGAAACTCAAATGTATACTTTGTGATGCTGAAGGGTGGGCTGTTTTATCAGATTGTTTAGATTACTACACACATATAGAACCCGACACTCAAAAAGTAAAACTTTTAGAAGCGAAACAGACCCCTCAAAGCGAGGTGGATGAAGATGAAGATTGTGAAAAGGGTGACGATACAGAATTTACGATGGAACCTTCAGAAAGCGAAGGCTCATATATGGTCTGACGGATTGTAAATATGTGTCAGCCCATTCTATCGAAGTCGCAGGGAAAACCTTTGAACATAAGGACACTCTCAAATCCACATTCAAATTATGGTGGAAAGGTGAATCTTGGAAAGGAAAATACCGAGTAGGTTCTCCTCTTTTACCTCGCCTTATGTCCTATTGTATGAAAAACCGACTAACCCTTTTGGTAGATGGAGAACAATTGGGGCAAATTGATACCGAATCGGAAGCAGATTACGATGATGATTTTGAAAAGAATACTATTGAGCATAAAAGCGAAAAAGGTGGAGGTGAGGTTCTACAAGGATTTTCCCTGCCTTCCACTACGAGTAAAAGAGGTTACGAAGTTGTCGAGGTGCGTCCTTCAGACGAGACTCCCGAATGGAAATCTTACGAAGAGATTCTCGCTAATGGCGGCCCTTATGACCACGCTCGGATGGAACAACAACACCTTTTACCCCTGATTTCAGAAAAATTAACTCATGGTTACAAAAATATTATCGTAGAATGTCCCACAGGGTCAGGGAAATCGGCTTTATCCTATTGGCTCCCTCTCGTTTTCGACACTCAAGCATACATTTCCACACCCCTAAAAGGTCTTCAAACTCAATATGTCAATGACCACCCATTTATGGCTTCTGCGATGGGAAGAGGAAATTATTCGTGTGCATTGGATGAATCCGACTTAGAAGAATTGGATTTAGCGGGGTGCAACGCTTCTAATGCTCCTTGCCGAGTTGTAGAGGGTTTCGATTGCCCTCACGCTTTGAAGAAGGAAGATTTAGAAGAAGTAATGATAGGAAAGCAATTTGAAACGCCGTGTTCCTACTATGGTGCTTACGCTGAAGCCCTAAAGAATCGTTGGTTCATTGGAAACACTACCTATTTGACGGCTATGCGACTTTTCGGAAAACCCGTCTTACCAACTCGACCATTACTTATTGTTGATGAAGCCCATACTGCCTCCTCTATTATTGAGAAATTCTGTGGCTTCTCTCTGAGTCGGAAAAGAATCGCCCGTCTACTTTACGGAAAAAAACCTACAAAAAAAGAATTGAATGCAAGTAGAAAGACCTATGATTTTCCAAGTATATCCTCTATGAGAGTTGAAACTCCCAATGACCAAAGAAGGTCTGATTGCATTAAAATTTTACTCATGCTCAGAGCGTTGGTAAAAGAAGTAGAAACCAACCTCAAACATAGAACCTACAAACCTGATGAAATGGGTGACGCTAAAGCCTTTGTTCAGCATTCATACATGATGATGTCCGAGTTACAAAACAATTGGAAAAGGTGGGTTTACCAATTTGACGATGATGATGTTAAAAATGTCCTCAGAGTAGAACCTCTATCCGTATCAAAATACGCTGAAGACTGTTTCTTATCTCTCGGAAAACAGCGAATATTCATGTCGGGAACCATTATTTCGCCTGAAGTATTCATGGAAGAATTAGGGCTTATTCCTGAGGAAACAGTTTTTTTGAAAGTCTGTGAATCCACTTTCCCATCCAATAAAAGACCTCTCGCCCTATCGCAGAAAGGGGGCTTAATGATTTGGAACAAAGAATCTCAAGGAATCCAATTTTCCGATTTGAAGAAAACGGCTGATGCCGTAGCGAAGATTGCCGAACACTACAAAGGCCACAAAGGACTCATTCTTCCCTATACTGTTGGTATCGAATCTACTGTGGTAGATGTGTTGTCTGAACATCATCCTGAAGTGGCAGCCCGCTTAATTCAACATACGAAAAATCCGTCTGAGCGTGAAGGTGTGCTAAAAGATTTCAAAGAGTCAGAAGGTGATGGTATCTTGATTAGCACTTATGCCAATCAAGGTTATGATAACGAAGATATTCGATTTGTCATCATTTGTAAGTTGCCATTTCTTTCTCTTGGCGACACAAAGGTTAAACTAAAAATGAAAAACAATGAAACATGGTATCAAACCTACACAGTTAGAACCCTGTTACAACAATATGGGCGGGCGATGAGGTCTAAAGATGATTGGGGTCATGTCTATATTGTGGATGCTCACTTTGGACATTGGTTTCGCACTCGGAACATCGAAAGACTCATGCCTTCCTATATCCTTGATGCCATGAGATAAATACCACCCGTGTAAAAGAAGGGTATGAGAAATCGAAGCAGGACTCGTTATGAACGAGAATTGATTAAGGTTCTGAAGGGAGAATTAGGTGAACAGTGGTTCGGACACAGGGGCGCACACAGCGATGGCGTGGATGTTCTGATGTTCAAGTCATCTGATTTGAGTCCCATCATGTTTTGTGGACTACGATTTGAAGTTAAATCTAAAAATGACCCCTTTCCATTTTATCCTAATCCGAGGGAGAGGGACCAATTACAGTCGTATCAGAATATTTTTACAGAATTCGGGGTAGAAACTGTGTATGCTTTCCGCAAAGTGGGGGGTAAGGGTGAAAAATGGTCGTTTTGCCCTATTTCATGTTTTTCCCAATCCAAAACGGGCAACTCATGTGTTAGGCAAGAGGATGCAATACCCTTGCATACCTTTGTCACTACAATAGAGGATATAAATGGGAATTGTCAAGATATTAAGGTATGACGAAAGGCTCTTATACGATAGAGGCTCCTTGCACTTTCTGTGATAAACCAATTGATTTGAAATCAAGAGGTATGAAACAAGTGGGAGCCGAGCAAAATATCTACTGCAATAAAACTTGTATGGGGAAGGCTCAAACAAGGCGGGCTACACTAAATCTTCAATGTGCATACTGTAAAAACAACTTTGACACATTAAAGGGGCGTCATAGTGAGACTAATATTTTCTGCAATCAAAAATGTGCCTTTGCGGTTAGGAAGGATAGATACTTTTGGACTACACTCTATGTCCTTTCATCCGAAATGAATTTTGTTAGCGCAGACCAAATCCGAGAAAGGTTAAAATCGAAAAAGGTAGATTTAACTCCTATGCGGATAGCCACCCGTATTTCAAGTAGCCCTTTGATTGAAGTCAATAAAGAATCTGACCCTTTCACTTACCGAATGAAAGACGAGCATCGTAATAGTCCGTGGAAATGGCACACATCAAAATATTATCGGAAATTGGGTCTTTTAGCAAAGGATTACCATGCTAATTTCAACTGATGGTTAAGACGGTCCCTGACCCTCCACCCATCGGGGCTAATTTGGTTACAACAAAAAGCCCTGCCGCACCTGCGATAAACCACCATTTGTTTTCCATCATGTAGCCAAGAGTATTTCGCTCACATACTTGGTTCTCTTCGCTAAAAGTGAAACCTAAATTACAATCACATTCTCCTGTCTCGTCATTCCAAGTAGAATTTTCATCATTACACGCAGCACTCGTCTGCTTTGAAAAAGAACCATTTGACGATGTTTCAGGACTTTTGACTTCCTCTTCGGTTTCTTCAAGAGGGGCCTCAGGGTCTTCGCACTCCTGACCGCCACAATAAGGTCCGACCTTTTCACGGGTTCTTTTACGGGTTCTAACCATCAATGTAGCATTATTACGGTCTTGTTCTTCCCACTCCGACCACTCACTCCATTCTGACCATTCTGAAAACTTACAATCAGCATCAATACCTTCAATTACATAGTGCGCTGCTGACTTACCGTGTGCGGCAATCGCCTCTTCCATAGTAGGATAGAATGAGGATAAACAACAATCACCCCACATATCGGTAGCGGCCCAACCTTCAGGAAATTTTTTGATTATCTCACAAGGGTCGCCATATTTATCACAACCATGAGGATAATCCACGCAAGTATATCCATTGCCTTGTCCACTTGTCCCTGAATACGCTGCCTGTGTATAATCAGGGTCGTATTCGTTTGGAACGCCATCATCATCATGGTCTGAAGGAGAAGAAAAATCAATCACCCTGTATTCCAATGGTGAAGTGCCTATCCATGTCATTTGAATCACCCTTATGAATCAGCACGACTATATCAACGCAACGCCGACCCTACACCCAAAACTACACCCAAACCAATCAATAACATTGAATTGTCTTTGATGAATTGGACGAGAGAGTTTTCTTCTTCTTCTTCGACTTCTATACACTCATTGCTGCCTTTGTCAAATCTATACCCTGTTTCACAGTCACAAGACAACCCATCCTCTGACATCACCATTTTTTCTACATTAGCCACAAGATTCTGACAAGAAGTTATTTTGTTACAATCCGAAGTAGTCATACATTCACCCGTAGCGGCACAAAGAGAATATCCCGTATTACAAAAACACCCTGAAACCTCTACGGATTTCGTAAATTCAGGAACATTGTTACTATCTTTCCATATACTTGCTTGACCTGTGCAATTACAGCGATATTCATAGTGAGTATTGATTTCAGAACAACTGTCGGTGTCCTTCTCTTGGAGAGAATGATAATGAAATACCCCATAATCCATTGCATAGCCATCTGCTGCCTGTTCAGCATCCTCATAAGAGTCGTATGTTTCGACTGTCGAATCAGGTGTCTGCATTAACCAAGTCGAACCATCATACCATACTAATACCTCATCAGAAATATCCATGACAAAGTAGCACCCTGTTTCCGACTCGGATAGGCTTTCAAATAGAAGATTATAGTCGTCTACGGCCCGACCACTATCTGCAAAAAAGTAATCTGTGTTAGTAATTCTCTTATGGCTATCCCTCATTAGAAAGGAACAAGTCTGACGCAACTCTGTTTCATTAGCAAAAACACCCCTCCTAAAAGAAGCACTATTCAAATCAAAAGGAGACAAGGAAATAAGGCTCATAAATATCACCTCGATTGGTGATACCCATACGCTCCCAATGCGGCGAGCCCTCCGAGAATCCACCACTTAGATTCCATAACAAAACCTAAAGCATCTCTCTCACACTCACTCTCTGTGGCGTTAGCGGAATACCCTAATTTACATCGACAAACCTTTTTCTCCTCATCATAAATACTATTGTCAGGGCAAGATGCCTCCACCTTTCCTGAGGATTCTATCACAAGGCCATCATTACTCCCTGAGATTTCATCCTCTTGGACTTCGGCTTCTTCACTATCATCAGATTCACTGTCCTCTTCCTCTTCTTCGACATCCTCTTCAGCATCCTCGGCGGAATCTTCTTCTCCATCAACAGTGGCATCGTCTTCATCCGCTTCCCCCTCTTCATCAGCAGTTTCACCATCTTCCTCTTCCTCTTCTACCTCTTCCTCGCAGGGGGGCTCATCCTCAGGACAGCCTTCTCCTCCACACGGACAACCTTCACTTCCACACGGACAACCTTCACTTCCACATGGACACCCTTTCTGACCTCTTATAACCATGTTACCACAAGGACAATTTGGAGGGTTTTTTTTATGTTTAATTAGATAATTGAAAATACAGAGATAATCCTTTTCACAACAACACTCAAACCCTTTCGGGAGGGGTTGAGGAGTCAAATCATGACGGCCACCTATTATGAGAGGTGTGCCACCTAATGTATTGGATGAGAACACTTTATGAAGTGGTGATTCAAATTGTAATGTATTCAACACAGACATAGCAATCATAAATATGCGTCAGTATGACTATAAGAGGTTTGGCCTTAGTTTTTAGGGCTTAAAATAGTCACAAGAGTCAAAGCACCTAACCCTAAAAGGGCATACGGCGCATACTTTTCAACTAATTCACCGTAATTGAGAGGCTCCTCGTCTTGACTTCTCTCATCTAATACACAGACACCTTCTCGATAAACATAACCACTATTACAATGGCAGTAATTATCGACTCCCACATTAGAATTTGGTGGACAGCCTTTAGGGTCTTCAGATTGTTGGAGCGCAATATCAACGCACTCCAAACCGAATAAGTCAGTCATAAAACCTTCATTACACACACATTCAGACTTGGCTTCATTGTAAGTGCTGTTAGGAGGGCAACCATCTTCATCATAATCTCCATAAACCCCTCCGTTTAATCGGTCTATCGTTCCCATGATGTAACTATAAACAGCCTTTGCATCTGTATTACCTGCATACGAAGCACTCGTCACCGCTTCTCCCGAATCCATGTTTTCAGCATATATTCTCATATTTCCTGCATCGTGCATGATGTAATGTCCTTTGTAATCAGTTATTTTTCCTGATTCACCATACTCTGAGGGCTTATAGTATACTCCTTCAAGGGCTATTTTTACCCAATTATCATCTCCCGCTTTGTCGATTCTCCCATAATCAGTTTGATTGAACCGAGCCCCCCCTGATTGAATGACGATATTTCCAATATCTCCATGTTCCGAATCTATATCAAAGGCGATGTAATCTCCCATATCTCCATCAAGAATGACCCATGTTTCTCCTTCTGACCCCCCCCACGGGTGGAACCATCAGGCTCACTTGTCCAAATGATATTAGGGTAAGAATCTTGGATGCCTTCAATTCGTCCTACATTAGTTACGGCGTCACCACCTCGATTTTTTGCCATGCTTGACCCGACATTGGCAAGTGTAATTCCTGAAGCATCACCTAAAAGAATGAGCGCATCAGAATAGGCTGTGCGAATTTTGAGTTTGACTCTCCATGCAGGTTTCACCACTAATTTAGCCGCCCCGTCACCGCCACCACCAACATCTTTGAGTTTGAGTTGATTATCACTATTTTGCCAACTGTGTTCTCCTCGGATAGTAAAAAGGGAAAATGGGCTATTGAGGTCCGTAGAACCTATATTGTAGTATTCCTTCAATGTTTGAGGTCTACTTTCCGTAGTTTTCATACTCTTCAGCCGATAACCCCACGCCCACGCATCAGGGCCATCTGAAGAATCACTCCGAAATGATAAAATCTCACTCATTTTTTTATCAAATACTGAGAAATAATCCACATTATACCCCTCCACTTGGTTTGAAAGCCTTGAGAGCCACGAAACCAATGAATGCTAATCCATACCACATCCCATATTGGTTCAAATGTTCTTCGACATCCCAAATTTCCCCATTACCATTTCCACCATTCTCATCAGCCACACACTCTTCACCTGCGGCGTGATAACCTGCATTACAGTAACATTTCCCATCATCTCCTTGTGTAGTATGGGTAGGACACTCACCATCTGAATTAAGAGGTAAACTTTTAGCATCACATTCGGTTCCATCGGTATTCATTTCATACCCCTTTAGACAGACGCACGATTCAAGGGCCGCATCATAATAGGAATTATCCATACAATCATAGAGAAAACATTCAGGAGTATCAGACTGACTATCAGGTGTGGCAAGGTAGGTGTCACTTGATTTTTCATAATTGGCCGAAACATAATCAGAGTCACAAGCGCAGCGATAGCATCTCCTCCCGATACTGAACAAACCGCCACCCCCATATTGTTTGTATGAATTCTCAGGACACCGACCTGTTTCCACATATCCCAAATCACACTCCTTTTCACTCTCTATCCTCTCACGGGCTTCTTCGGTTTCTTGTATTTCCTGCCTATCGCAATTTGCTAACCAATTCAAACTTCTTGTTTTCAAATCTTCTAATTCACTACTCAAGAGGGACTTGCTATAAGTGCCGTCAGCATTCGGACTGATTTCGGAAGTAGAATCTGTCCAACGACCTACACAATTTGTGTATGCAGTATAGCGTCCTGAGGTGCTATCATGAGTGCCTACCTTCAATTCTTCCCACACGATTGACACCCTCATAGGTGAACAGCACCCACATTTACAGACATCGGCCTCAGACGACCATAGAATACCTCTCCCTGCACTCCACTCATCAGGATTAACCCATCTTGCAGGGGCTCGATTCACCATAAAACAATCTACATGAGTAGGCTCTTGGATGTGAGAACCAAAATACCCATCCATATCGGCCACTATACTATTGATAATTGTATTTCGCTGTGAGGTGGTAATTCGCACATTTGGGTATTGGCCTCCGATTACCTGAATCCCCCCTAATGTTGTTAAAGTGGCTTGAGAATACCGAGGGTCATTTGACCCAATCAGCATGGGCTGAAAGGCTGTATGTGTGGAGTGGGCCTCCGTCCATGTTCCATCACTCGCTTGGTTAAAAGCAATCTTTTGGGCTATCCAAGTATGATAAGTAGTGCTACTACTACAATTGGTGTAAGGTATCTGCCAAATCACCACTCCAATAATATCTCCTGCTTTTAATCCATTTACACTCCACGCAGAGATATTGGACACTTCTTGCGCTGTTAGGGACCAATGGTAGCAATCGTATACATTTGCCCCCACTATTCCACTCGATAAAGGTTGCATTCCTACTGTTGTAGAGGTGTTTGGGTCGAACCCTGATAAATCTCTCGTTGCGCCATCTCCCCCAAGAAAACTTTTACAGAATAATGTGGGAGGTGGGGGTGGTGCAGGAATCAATTCACAGCCATCTCTGTTGGCATTGACCCGATACCCTTCATCACACCGACACCAATTTCCATGAGAATGAGTAGAATTGGCTTCACAGTCCGAACCACTTTTTTCATAGAGAATAGATGCTCCTTGAGAAGCAAAGACTTGCCTCCCCTCACTCAACCAAGTCTGACTGAGTGTATTGAAAGTATCAAAATAGTCCACACTATCACCATTCACTATGTTTCAGGCCGACTATAAGAACACAAGCCTTTTAGGGCAGTTGGCATAGAATAAGAATATGTCGCTTAAAATAGCCATCAGTGGAAAAATGTGTTCAGGGAAAACAACCCTTTTGGATATGATTGCTGAATATCACGATGTAGAGGTCTGTTCAGGCGGCGCAAGTAATTCTATCCTTTCAGTGGCAGAACGGTTCTCATTGGCTGACCCTGTAAAAGAAGTGGCGAGAAATTATTTTAGAATGCCCTCAGACTACAAAGACCGCCCCCTTCTTCAACAGATTGGACAAAAGTTTCGGGACATTGAACCTATGGTTTGGGTGAATATTCTCATTGACCGAGCCAACGCTTATGCAGACCTTCAAGATGACTTAGAAGAAACTGATGGAGTCTGTATGATGGGTTGCGCTATCTGTGACGATGTTAGATTCCCAAACGAAGTTGAATCTCTAAAAGAGGAAGGGTGGATTACCATAAGACTCGATGTAGACGATGCAGAGAGAAAGAAGCGGATTCAAGATGTTTACGGTGAAGATTGGGAGAATCATTGGAATAATCGGTTTGAAATATCTGAAACCGCTCTTGATGATTACAATTTCAATTGGGATTTCATTTTCACCAACCCTTCTATCGAAGAATTGATACAAGCCATTCCCAATATCTACGATAGGTTCCTCTTAAGCCAAGCACCCCAAGCGTAGAAACCTACACCAAAGGCTGCCGCAAGCAAACCATATCGCTGCAAACCATTAAAGCCATCCAAAAAGGACTCTGCTCGGAGAGGATGAGCGTGTTCTCCATCCTTACCTTCAATATCGACAATACCCATATAACCCACATCACCTAACGCTTCTTGAAACTTGAACCAATCTAAATTCATATCATTCATCGTAGTCCCATTTTCATCAGACTTATTCATACCGTTATCTCTTGTAACCTCGTAGGGGTCAATAGAAGGGTTAGATTGTTTCATTGCTTTAACAATGGTAGCCGAATCAGGGAAAATCAATATTCGCACCCTATTGTGCAATACCTTCTCTCCATCTTCCTCTTGCTCATGCGGATAAACAATGAATTGAACGATGTGACTTCTCCCTCCATTCTTGTCAGAATCACGGACCTCTAAAAATTCATCAATTAAATCCACTGATGAAAAATATTGCCTTCCGTTGTAGATTTCGCCATTTTTCAAAGGATGTCCGTGAATAGTCCACCGCTTTTGATTGGGTGATAGACCTTTGGTAGCGGCATCCACAGCACTCTTTTCAGCAGGAATAATAGATATGGCAGATTCTTCGCCCTTGCTTGCCTTTCCAATATAGTAGCGGCCATTCTTTTCGTAGACATAACTCATCCATTCTTTTTCAAGATGGGTGTCGTCATTATGCTTCTTTATCTCTTCAATTGCTTGAGGTGTAAACTTGTTCCATTCACTTAGCCACGGAGAGGTCATAGACCTATTCTGCCGTTTGACTATAAGAATGCTTGGAGTAATTACTCTTGAATAACAGCGTAGAGAACCCCTTGCACACCGCCCTCATCATACTTTTGAGGCACTTCTTCTATTCTCACACCGAATATGCCATCTTTTGCTTCATTCAAACTATTTCTCCATAATTCGATATGAGCCTGAGCCTCTTCAAGTTTATCGTTTAAGGCTATCAAGTAAATAATGTATTGAGGATTGCCTTCTGACATAGGAGGGATAGCCATGACCAAATCTCTATCTAAATCTCTCTTCATCCATTTACCATACAAATCATGCAGGTCAGCGAATACATTGTAAACTGTCTTGTGAACCTTTCCTTCCTTATTGCGCCCTTGTAACTTACATTGTTTCGTGATAATACGCTTGAAGGCTTCTTTATGTGGGTTCATGTCAGAAATATCTCCATTTTGGAAATTGACCCACCTTTCCAACTTCAAAACAACAACATCGTCTTCTAAAATCAAATCTTCTTGCTCCTCATCCTCCTTTTTGATACCATCAGGGTCATCAGGGTCAGGGATAGGTAATGGTCGAGGAGGAACAAAGTCGTCATCAGGTATATCCACACACCGATAGTTACCTGTCGAAGCATCGTAAATCAACATCTGTCCTTCAGGACACTCATCATCACCTTCATCAACACATCGACCTTCAATATCAGACCACTTCTTCACTTGGGTAATGCTACCGAATTCGTCTACTTCAGGCATACACTCGCATCGTCCTGTCAAATCATTGAAGACAGCACCAGGCATTAAGTCGTCACAATCATCTCTTGGGAGGCAACCGTCTGTTAGAGGGTCTTTGTATAGTCCTGCGGGAGCAACATCACTCAGATTACCTTCATCGTCTACACAGTGTCCCGTTGCATCCATATAGAACCCTTCAAGACATTCAGGACATTCACAATCATCAGTAAACCAATCATATACCTTGTCTTCATCAGCACAATTTACACATTCATCTCTCTTGCCCACATAAATATAGTCTAATCCAAATAACTTTTCACAATCAGGAATACATTTATCGTAGCGAGGTTCACAATAATAGTCAGGAGGACATTTACGAGGAACGCATCTTTGACATTCTATATCATCAATAACATCCCCACTACCATCTTCTGCTACACATTCTCCTGCATCATTGAAATCATATCCTTCGGGGCAACACCTCTCTCGCATCCCCCACCACGGATTTCTAATAGTGCAGTTTGGACACCCATCATCATCATCGTCACCGCACCCATTCAAATCCATCTGCATCCACGACCCTGTATCGGGATTCCAAATCTCAGCCCACGCATGACAAGTTGAACCTAAAAATCGACAAGGTAATCCTAACCTATTCAGTGCGAGAAACATAACATAGGCTCTGTGTCTACACGCTCCTGCTGAGGTCATCAAATAAGCATCAATCATACTCGGATTCCCTCTTGGAATTTCATCGCATATCCAATTCCATAGCCATTCATACATCATTTCAAGGGTTTCGCCAATAGAAGATTCGGGAGTCACGCTTAATTTTGCGAGAACCTTATCAGCGTCAGATATTCCTTGACCTTGTAAGATTTGTGTTTCAGTTGGATTATTGGCATATTGTTTTCCTTGCCCCGCCACATAATATGCGAAGGTCAATTGAATAGAAAACAGTAGTTGAATATCTGTTATGAGGGAAAATGGAGGGTGTGAAAGAGTTACAGTAAAAGACATCTTACCATGAAGTGCGGGGTGATAATCCTTAACTTCAATATACAGAGTGTCAGCACTGTCTTTGTAAAAGTGAACCTCCTCAGGCGGAGTAATATCAGGTTTTCCACCGATAAAGGTAGCCCCATTGGGTAAAGCATCGGCGGAAACTGAAGGAATCCGAAGGAGTTTACCCCATACTAATTGTGAACATGGAAGTGGCAAAGTTTCATTCATCGTCCATCCTTCAGGTGCGGCAGGAACCTGTGCTACTTCACGCACACTTGACTGACCTGCGGAGATTCTAAACACATCTTTGATGGTGCTTGTCCTCCCGAAAAGAACCTGTTCTTCCGCTATACCTACAATTGACCATCCAAAACCATCACCGTTGGGTCTACTTGAATCAACAGCGTTGTAAGCATCAATCCGACTCATTCTCGCATCAGGAGGTTCTTTTTTAAGGACAGGTCTGCATTTAGGGGGTTGAGGTTCAGGGTCAGGGTCATCTTGTGGACACTCAATACGGATAACTTCATTGGTAATCATAGTATTGACTTCAGGAGGTAGTAAATGCAGATTCTTTGTGACAATCTCCAAAAACTCGTTAGGGATTATACACTCTACATCTTCT
>Ga0098044_1001277_pt1 | contig 13226 bp, 7 predicted proteins | sample 10_taG_FD_75053 | JGI IMG/M metagenome (GOLD analysis project Ga0098044, IMG submission 75053) | Marine viral communities from the Subarctic Pacific Ocean - 10_ETSP_OMZ_AT15264 metaG | ecosystem: Environmental > Aquatic > Marine > Oceanic | place: Pacific Ocean | collected 2015-01-16 | reverse complement strand
TCGGAATTCTTTCCATGTCGGGTCGTCTCTCTCGTTACATTGCCGGACAAGGTACATAGGGCTTGTCCGATGAGGGGGCCGTTCCGGCAGGCTGCCGGTGGGATTCCCTGATTTGCTACTAAAATGCCGCCAGCATGGCCAATGCCGTGCCGGGCGGTGATTTGATCTCTGATTGTGGGTAGCAGACGGCCCGACGTCAAATATTGAATTTGATCCGGGCTGTCCGTTCTTGCTTGCGCTTTTCTATTCTGCTGCCGTAGCGCGGCGGGCGTAGGCCTGCAGCGAGTCTACTTCCAGCTGGCCGTTGATGATGGCCTCGATGCCCAGCACCGCGGCGCGCGCGCCTGCGACGGTGGTGTAATAGGGCACCTTCATCATCAGCGCCGAACGGCGCAGTGACTTGGAGTCCTCGATGGCCTTGGCGCCTTCCGTCGTGTTCAGCACCAGCTGCACGGCGCCGTTCTTGATCTCGTCGACGATATGCGGGCGGCCTTCCAGCACCTTGTTGATGGTGCCGACCTTGAGCCCCTTTTCGTTCAGGTAGCGCGCCGTGCCGCCCGTGGCGATGAGCTTGAAGCCCAGTTCCAGAAGCTTGCGGCAGGGACCGAGGATCTTGTCCTTGTCGGCGTCCTTCACCGAGATGAAAGCCGTGCCGCTCGTCGGCACTTTTGTGCCGCCAGCGATCTGGCTTTTGGCGAAGGCGACCGCAAAGCTCTTGTCGAGGCCCATGACTTCGCCGGTCGAGCGCATTTCCGGGCCGAGCAGCGTATCGACGCCGGGGAAGCGCGCGAAGGGGAAGACCGCTTCCTTCACCGCGACGTGGTGATAGCGGAAGGGCTTGAGGTTGAAGCTCGCCAGAGACTCGCCCGCCATGATCTTGGCGGCGATCTTGGCGATCGGATCGCCGATCACCTTGGCGACGAAGGGCACCGTGCGCGAGGCGCGGGGGTTTACTTCCAGCACATAGATCGTGCCGTCCTGTACCGCATATTGCACGTTCATCAGCCCGCCGACGTTGAGCGCCAGCGCCATGGCGCGGGTCTGCTCCTCAATCTGCTTGATCGTTTCCTTGGGCAGCGAATAGGGCGGCAGCGAGCAGGCGCTGTCGCCGGAGTGCACGCCCGCTTCCTCGATGTGCTCCATGATGCCGCAGACGAAAACGTCCTTGCCGTCGCAGAGCGCATCGACGTCCACTTCGATGGCGTCGCGCAGATAAAGGTCGATCAGCACCGGGCTCTTGCCCGACACGACCACGGCTTCATTGATGTAGCGTTCCAGATGCGCCGTATCGCGCACGATTTCCATCGCGCGGCCGCCCAGCACATAGGAGGGGCGGATGACGACCGGATAGCCGATGCGTTCGGCAATGGCGACGGCCTCCGCGCCCGAGCGCGCAATGCCGTTCGGCGGCTGGCGCAGGTTCAACCGTTCGAGCAGCGCCTTGAAGCGGTCGCGGTCTTCCGCCAGGTCGATCATGTCGGGCGAGGTGCCGAGGATCGGCACGCCAGCGCGTTCCAGATCGTTTGCGAGCTTCAGCGGCGTCTGTCCGCCGAACTGCACGATGACGCCCGCAAGCGTGCCCTTCGACGTTTCCACGTCGATCAGTTCCAGCACGTCTTCCGCCGTCAGCGGTTCGAAGTAGAGGCGGTCCGAGGTGTCATAGTCGGTCGACACCGTTTCCGGGTTGCAGTTCACCATGATGCTTTCGATGCCGACTTCGGCGAGCGCGAAAGCGGCGTGACAGCAGCAATAGTCGAATTCGATGCCCTGACCGATACGGTTCGGGCCGCCACCCAGAATGATGGCTTTCTTCCTGTCCGACGGATCGCTTTCGCATTCGGCCTGGCCTGCGAAATCCGTTTCGTAGGTCGAATACATATAGGGCGTCAGGCTTTCGAATTCGGCGGCGCAGGTGTCGATGCGCTTGAAGACGGGGCGCACGCCCATGTCGCGACGCAGCTTGCGCACGTCTTCTTCTTCCTTGCCTGTCAGTTTGGCGAGGCGCGCATCGGAGAAGCCCATGGACTTCAGCTTGCGCAGTTCCTGTTTGTCGCTCGGCAGGCCCTTTGCGATGACGTCGGCTTCCGCGTCGATGATTTCCTGCATCTGTTCCAGGAACCAGGGTTCATAGGAGCAGGCGGCATGGATCTGGTCGAGCGGCATGCCGAGGCGCATGGCCTGTGCGATGACGAGGATACGATCCGGCGTCGGACGGCCAAGGGCGGCGCGAATGGCGTTCTTGTCGTCGCCTTCGCCCATGCCGGGCACGGTGATGTCGTCGAGGCCGGTGAGGCCGGTTTCCAGCGAACGCAGCGCTTTCTGCAGGCTTTCCTGAAACGTCCGGCCGATGGCCATGGCTTCGCCGACCGACTTCATGGCGGTGCCGAGCAGGGGTTCGGAACCTGCGAATTTTTCAAAGGCGAAGCGCGGGATCTTCGTCACGACATAGTCGATGGTCGGCTCGAAGCTCGCGGGCGTCACGCGCGTAATGTCGTTCTGCAATTCATCGAGCGTATAGCCGACAGCAAGACGGGCTGCGACCTTGGCGATGGGGAAGCCTGTGGCCTTCGACGCCAGAGCCGACGAGCGCGACACGCGCGGGTTCATTTCGATGACGACGAGGCGGCCATCCTTCGGGTTCACCGCGAACTGCACATTGGAGCCGCCGGTTTCCACACCGATCTCGCGCAGCACCGCAATCGAGGCGTTGCGCATGATCTGATATTCTTTATCCGTCAGCGTCAGGGCAGGGGCCACCGTGATGCTGTCGCCCGTATGCACGCCCATCGGATCGACGTTTTCAATCGAGCAGATGATGATGCAATTGTCCGCCTTGTCGCGGACGACTTCCATTTCATATTCCTTCCAGCCGAGCACCGACTCTTCGATCAGCACTTCGGTGGTCGGCGAGGCGTCGAGACCGCGCTCCACGATCTCGGTGAATTCCTGTTTGTTGTAGGCAATGCCGCCGCCGGTGCCGCCCATGGTGAAGGAGGGGCGGATGATTGCGGGCAGGCCCACCATCTCGAGGCCCGTCATCGCCTCTTCCATATTGTGGGCGGCGAGCGAGCGCGGGCTTTCGAGCCCGATCTTGTCCATCGCGTCGCGGAAGAGCTGGCGGTCTTCAGCCTTGGCGATGGCGTCGCGCTTCGCACCGATCATTTCGACGTTGAATTTTTCAAGCACGCCCATGTCGTCGAGCGCCAGCGCGGTGTTCAGCGCGGTCTGTCCGCCCATCGTCGGCAGCAGTGCGTCGGGGCGCTCCTTCTCGATGATCTTCGCCACCACTTCCGGCGTGATCGGCTCGATATAGGTCGCGTCCGCCAGATCCGGGTCGGTCATGATCGTCGCAGGATTGGAGTTCACCAGAATGATCCGGTAGCCCTCTTCCTTCAGCGCCTTGCAGGCCTGCGTGCCCGAGTAGTCGAACTCGCACGCCTGTCCGATGATGATCGGGCCTGCGCCGATGATGAGGATGCTTTTGATGTCTGGACGTTTGGGCATTACATGAGTCCGAAGATGATCTTGAGCGACGCAGCGATTGCGAGTACTGCTCCGAGGGCTTTTGAGGACGACACAAGGACCGCCTCAAAATACTGAAGGGTTTCTAAAAAGTTTTTTGCTGCGGGTCGGCTTACCCAGTTGCTTTCAATCAAAGTTTCGAAAGCATCGATTTCTGCAATAGCGGCGTCTGTATTCTCAATTGGGAGGTCGCGCTTATTGTGGTCGGCGGCGATCTCCTTCCTTATGATTGATAGGTTCCTTTTGATGCCGTCAAATTCTGGCTGATTGTCTTTGACGCTTACGTAACGATCTGCGGCTGGAACAGAATCCAGACTGTCGATTGGGACTGCGTCTAGCGGAACTGAGTTTTGAGGTCCTTTTGTACTGGGGGGCGGACTTGTCGTTGCAGTAGCTTGTAGCGTTGCGCCTTCCGCTAGCATGCCATCTGACTGCTCGTTAGTTGGATTTTCTTGCGTTTGAGGAAAATCACTTTTGTTTCCATCTGCGACATGAACACTGAGGTGTTCAGGGGTGTCATCTTCAAGGGAGTGTAATGGGGTTTCCAGCTCTGCTAAAAGTTGCTCCTCAAGAAATGGAGCGTCGTCGGCAAGGTTGTGTAGGAAAGTTCCGAGCCGTTTGGTTTCTGATTCTACGTGGTCGAGGCCTTCCCCGGTAATTTCCCTCACGCTTATAAGAGCGGGGTCGCCGTAGTCGTTCGAGATTAAACCTTGCTTGAATAGTTGATAGTCGGCCTTTTCGATAATTGCTTTGGATGTTGCGATTTCGCTCACTACCTTGGCCATTGACTCCGTCGTTGAGCGCCCGTGCGCAATATCTTTCATCGCAATCAAATAGTAATGATAGAGAAGAAAGTCTTTGATTTCCGCAAAGGTGGGCTCCATCGGAATCATGTCATTTCTTCCCCTCTTCAATCATCTGCACAAACCGTTCGAACAGGTAATGACTGTCCATCGGGCCGGGAGAGGCTTCGGGGTGATACTGGACGGAGAAGACGGGCTTGTCTTTCAGGCGGATGCCGCAGTTGGTGCCGTCGAAGAGTGAGACGTGGGTTTCTTGCACATCGGCGGGCAGGCTTTCGCGCGCCACGGTGAAGCCGTGGTTCATCGAGGTGATTTCGACCTTGTTGGTCGTATGATCCTTGACCGGATGATTGGCGCCGTGGTGGCCCTGATGCATCTTTTCCGTCTTCGCGCCCAGCGCAATCGCGAGCATCTGGTGGCCGAGGCAGATGCCGAAGACCGGCTTGCCGCTGGCCACGAGCTTCTTGATTTCGGGCACGGCGTAGGCGCCGGTCGCTGCCGGGTCGCCGGGGCCGTTCGACAGGAACACACCATCGGGGTTCATGGCGAGCACGTCTTCCGCCTTGGTCGAGGCGGGGACGACGGTCACGTCGCAGCCGACGCTTGTCAGGCAGCGCAGGATGTTGCGCTTGATGCCGAAGTCGAGCGCGACGACTTTATATTTTGCTGTCGGGGCTTTGGTGAAGCCTTCGTTCCATTTCCACTGGCCTTCATCCCAGCCATAGGACTGGCCGCAGGTGACTTCCTTGGCGAGGTCGAGGCCGAGCAGGCCCGGCCAGGCATTGGCCTTTTTCACCAGCGCCGGAATATCGAAATTGCCTTCCGGGTCATGCGCGATGATGCCGTCGGGCATGCCTTTTTCGCGGATGAGGCGCGTCAGCGCGCGCGTGTCGATGCCCGCGATGCCGATGATGTTGCGCGCCCTGAGCCAGCGGTCGAAGTGTTTCGCCGCGCGATAGTTCGACGGGTTGGTGATGTCGGCCTTCAGCACGCAGCCCTGCACGCCGGAGCTGGCCGCAAGGTTCGAGGTTTCGATGTCCTCGTCGTTCGCGCCGACATTGCCGATGTGGGGGAAGGTGAAGGTAATGATCTGACCGGCGTAGGAGGGGTCGGTCAGGATTTCCTGGTAACCGGTGATCGACGTATTGAAGCAGACTTCGCCGACGGCTTCGCCTGTGGCGCCAAGGCCAAGTCCTTCGATGACAGTGCCGTCTTTCAGCACGAGAAGGGCAGTGGGTTTCTGTGTGTTTGTCATGGGTGAACCCTCATGGCGCGCGCAGATTCTTCCTCGGAACTTAGCGTGGCTATCTGCCCGCGCCGTTCCGTGGCGGCCTTTGTCGTCACCTTCATATTGATACTCCAGGGGAGGGTGAGCCCGTAAAAACCTGCCGCGGTCGCAAAACCCCGTCAGGCAGACTCAGTGTCCCGTTGAATTTCGCGGAAGCTAAAGGATGCCCGCGCGCGCGTCAAGTTGCAGTGCGGCAAAATTAGATGAGCGTTTTCAATATGTTACAAGACATGTATCGCGGCGTGACAAATTTGCGCGTGAGCGATGGCTGGTTTAGCTTGTGGCCTCTATGAATCAGGAGAGTTTCGATGAGTGATGGTTTGCGCGCCCAGGTCATGCAGGCGATGAAGGATGCGATGAAGTCGGGCGACAAGGCGCGTCTTTCGACCATTCGCCTCATGCAGTCGGCCATCAAGGACAAGGACATTGCCTCGCGTACCGACGGTCGCAACGACGGCGTGCCGGATTCCGAAATTCTCGAACTTTTTTCCAAGATGGTGAAGCAGCGCCGCGAAAGCGCCGATCTCTATCAGAAGGGCGACCGCCCCGACCTCGTCGAAAAGGAGCAGGCCGAAATCGCCGTCCTCGAGGAGTTCATGCCCAAACAGATGGACGATGCCGAAACAAAGGCCGCCATCGAAGCGATCGTCGCCGAAGTCGGCGCCACGTCGGTCAAGGACATGGGCAAGGTCATGGGCGCGCTGAAAGCCAAATACGCCGGCAAGATGGATTTCGCCAAGGCGGGCGCGGCTGTGAAGGCGGCGCTGGGATAGGGTATCTGTCCCAATATGCGGCGTCGTCCCGGGACTTGATCCCGGGACCCATCTTTTATCCACAGGCCGTGCTCAGGCCATTCTCGCATTCGTCCCGTGCCCATGCGACAATAGAAAAAATCCTATAGTCGTGTGGTGCCATGAGCTTCCCGAAATCCTTTCTCGATGAGTTGAAGGCGCGTATTCGCGTCTCCGATGTCGTTGGGCGCAAGGTGAAGCTTATTCGCCGGGGTCGCGAGTTCGTGGGCCTGTCGCCCTTCAACAATGAAAAGTCGCCCAGTTTCACCGTCAATGACGACAAGCAGTTCTGGCATTGCTTTTCGTCGGGCGAGCATGGCGACGTCATCAAGTTTCTGGAAAAGACGGAAAATCTCTCCTTCCTCGAGGCGGTCGAGAAGCTTGCTGCCGAGGCGGGGCTCGAGATGCCCCAGCGCGATCCGCATCATGTCGAGCGCGAGCGCGAGGCGGCGACCCTCATCGACGTCATGGAAATGGCCGCGCGTTTCTTTCGCGACAAGCTGAAGAGCGGGGCGGGGGCAGAGGCGCGCGCCTATCTCGAACGGCGCGGCATGAAGGCGGCGACCATTGAGCGTTTCGGCCTTGGCTATGCGCCGGGGCTCGATCGCGGCGACCGCCATCAACTGATGAACTGGCTCAAGGGGCAGGACGTTACCGTCGAGCAGATGGCGGAAGCCGGTCTCATCATTCACGGGCCCGATATCCCCGAGCCCTATGACCGTTTCCGCAACCGTCTCATGTTCCCCATCTGCGATGCGCGGGGCCGGGTCATCGCCTTTGGCGGGCGGGCGCTCGATCCCGAGCAGAAGGCGAAGTACCTCAACTCGCCCGAGACGCCGCTCTTTCACAAGGGCCGTGGCCTCTACAACCTCCATATGGCCCGCAAGCCTGCCTATGACGCGGGCACGGTCATCGCCGTCGAAGGCTATATGGATGTGATCGGCCTTTCGCAGGGCGGCTTTGATAATGCGGTGGCACCGCTCGGCACCGCGCTCACCGAAGACCAGATCGGCCTCATGTGGCGCATGTCGCCCGAACCTATCCTTTGTTTCGATGGCGACAGGGCGGGGCTCAAGGCGGCCTTCCGGGCGGTCGAGCGTGTCTTGCCGCTCCTGAAGCCCGGCCATTCCTTGCGTTTTGCCCTGCTGCCGGAAGGAAAAGACCCCGACGATCTCATCCGCGAGCAGGGGGGCGAGGCCATGCGCGAGGTGCTGGATGCCGCCCGACCTCTGTCCGACATGGTCTGGGAAAAGGAATATTCGGCGGGTGTCTGGGACACGCCGGAGCGTCGCGCGGCGCTCGAAGCCCGGATCGAGGAGGTCATCGGCCAGATCGCCGACCCCAAGGTCAAGGGCCACTATGGTCAGGACCTCCGCGACCGGATTGCCAAGCTTTTTGGCCGAAATCAGGGGGGCGGGCGGTCTTTTCAGCCCCGCAGCGGCAATTTTCGTCGTCAACCCTGGAAGCCGGGGCAGAAGTTCGATCCCCGTTTGCAGCCCGTCACGCCCGAGCTTCGCCGCTCGGCGCTGGCCCGCAATGACGTCGCGGCAGCCCGGCGAATGGAGGAGGTCATCCTCACCGTCCTCCTCAATCATCCCTCGCTTCTGGAGGTCTATTGGGAGGAGATTTCGCGGCTTGAAATCAAAACCCCGGCCCTTGACAGATTACGCAATGAAATCATAGATATAGCGGCTCTAAATGCGCCTCTTGAAAGGGAGGCGCTGATGAACCATCTGATTAATAGGGATTTGAGCGAACCTGCACAGCGTCTGGCCGGAGGGGCGGCGGTTCAAAGCGACCGTTTCGCACTCGCCGATGCGTCCCCGAATGAAGCCGAAGCAGGCTTTGCGGAAATGCTGGCTCGCCATCATACGCTTTCTCTGGAAGCGGAATATCAGGCAGCGGTGCGAGCGCTTGCCGAGGAGATGAGCGAAGAGAACCTGGCGCGGATGCTGGACCTGCAAAGGGAACTGCAAAACGAGCGACCGGTTCTGGGCTCTGTCTCCGAGTAGAAGGATAGTTGGTTCGGGGCGCGTCGGGGACATGACCGATTGGGGACTGAGCCGAAAAGGATGATTGAAGCCGCGGGGCAGCGTTCGGGGAGCTTCGGACGCTGACGCGACTTGTTTGTCTGGTAGTAACGCTTTGCGGCGTACACCCGGACGGTGAAATTTCAGACGGAGTGCCTCTCTATGGCGACAAAGACGGCAGAACAGACAGAAGCACCGGAAGCGGCAACGGAATCCTCGCAGGACAGTCCGCTTCTCGACATGTCGGATGCTGCGGTCAAGAAGATGATCAAGCTCGCCAAGGCGCGCGGCTTCGTCACCTATGACGAGTTGAACAAGGTTCTCCCGTCGGAAGAGTTTTCCTCCGAACAGATCGAAGACACGCTGTCAATGCTTTCCGAGCTTGGCATCAATGTCGTCGAGAATGACGAAGCCGACGACAGCGCCGAAGGCGATGAAGAGGGCGACGAGAAGGATAGCGACGGCGACGACGAAGAGGCGCCGCGTTCCAAGGCGCTCGCGCTCACCGGCCAGTCCTCCACCGCGCTCGATCGCACCGACGATCCCGTCCGCATGTATCTGCGCGAAATGGGCTCGGTCGAACTGCTCTCGCGCGAAGGCGAAATCGCCATCGCCAAGCGCATCGAGGCCGGTCGCGAAGCCATGATTGCCGGTCTCTGCGAAAGCCCGCTGACCTTCCAGGCCATCATCATCTGGCGCGACGAACTTCTCGAAGGCAAGATTCTGCTTCGCGACATCATCGACCTCGATGCGACCTTTGCCGGTCCCGACGCCAAGAAGATCGACCACAGCCAGGCCGCGCTCAATGGCGAGGCCCCGCCGCGTGTCGAGCCCGAGGAAGAAGAAGTCGATGACGACGGCGAAGAGAGCGAAAACAATATGTCGCTCGCCGCGATGGAAGCGGAACTGAAGCCCAAGGTTCTCGAAACCTTCGACAAGATCGCCGCCGACTACAAGAAGCTCCGAAAGCTGCAGGACAGCCGCGTAGAAGCAGCGCTGAAGGGCGAAGACGGCGCCGACGCCAACGAAAAGAAATACGCCAAGCTCACTTCCGACATCATCGAGGAAGTGAAGAGCCTTTCGCTCAACAACAATCGTATCGAAAGCCTTGTCGAGCAGCTCTACGCCATCTCCAAGCGCCTCATGGGTCTCGAAGGCCGTCTGCTCCGCATCGGCGAGAGCCACGGTATTCCGCGCGAAGAATTCCTCAAGCAGTACTACGGCGAGGAACTCGATCCCAACTGGCTGCGTCGCGTCTCCCGCCTCAAGGGCAAAGGCTGGGCGACCTTCGCCAAGGACGGGCGCGATCAGGTCAAGGACCTGCGCATCCAGATCCAGACGCTGTCTGCCGAAACCGGTCTCGACATCGGCGAATATCGCCGCATCGTTTCCAGCGTGCAGAAGGGCGAACGCGAAGCCCGCATCGCCAAAAAGGAAATGGTCGAAGCGAACCTCCGCCTCGTCATCTCCATCGCCAAGAAATATACCAACCGCGGTCTGCAGTTCCTCGATCTCATTCAGGAAGGCAACATCGGTCTGATGAAGGCGGTCGACAAGTTCGAATACCGCCGCGGTTACAAGTTCTCGACCTATGCGACGTGGTGGATCCGTCAGGCGATCACCCGTTCGATCGCCGACCAGGCGCGCACCATCCGTATCCCGGTGCATATGATCGAAACGATCAACAAGCTCGTGCGCACCTCGCGCCAGATGCTGCATGAAATCGGTCGCGAGCCGACGCCGGAAGAGCTGTCGGAAAAGCTCGGTATGCCGCTCGAAAAGGTTCGCAAGGTCCTGAAGATCGCGAAAGAGCCGATCTCTCTCGAAACGCCCATCGGCGACGAGGAAGACAGCCACCTCGGCGACTTCATCGAAGACAAGAATGCGATCCTGCCGATTGACGCGGCGATCCAGTCGAACCTGCGCGAGACGACGACCCGCGTGCTTGCCTCGCTCACGCCGCGCGAAGAACGCGTGCTTCGCATGCGCTTCGGCATCGGCATGAACACCGACCACACGCTCGAAGAAGTCGGCCAGCAGTTCTCGGTTACCCGCGAACGTATCCGCCAGATCGAAGCGAAGGCGCTGCGCAAGCTGAAGCACCCCTCGCGCAGCCGCAAGCTCCGCAGCTTCCTCGACAATTGATTCTTCGTCCTGAACCCTCTCCCTCAGGGAGAGGGCAGGGTGAGGGTCTTTAATCTTCAGAACAACAAAGCCCGGATCGAATGATCCGGGCTTTTTGTATCTGGTCACGTCGTCGGCTGATGAAGAAGGGGCGTCCCTGTCATTCTTCTTTGGGCGTCGGCTCCTTGATCGTGACGCCGATCTTTCCGTCGGGTGAACCCTTGAGGGCTGCCTTTGGTCCAGAGACCGGGATGAACAGTCCGGCGGCGTAGGCCACTCCCGGTTGCCCGTAGGTTGCCATCACGCCGTTCAGTTGGGATTCTCGCGATGTGTACACGATCATGTAACGGGCCTTTGTGTCAGGTTTGATCAGGAATTGAACATACCGCTGTATGAAGGCCTCATCCCCGTTCACGTAACTTGGCCCTTGATATTCGGGAAGGGACGTTGGTTCCTTCGCTTCATTCAGGAAAACAAAGCTGGGCAGGAAAATTCGAAAGTAAGTGCCTCGGCCCGGATGTGTCGTATAGGTGCATACCTCTATTGCATAGGGCTTGTCGGATCGAGGTAGCTTGAAGGCTTTGTAATAGCTCTTGCCATCATTGCCGAAGTCGAAGACGGGATCGGCAGCCCCAATGTCCTCGACGCGTGTCGATGGATTGGCCAGGGGCATGAAGGTCATTGCCTGATAGTTGCTAACCGTCGGAATGAGTTGCGCCTGTGTGGCGTCAACGATCGCTGGATTTGTCGTGTGGTCGCAAGCAGCGAGAAAGGGGAGCGATAAGGCTAATATAAGAATCGAGATTTTCATTTCGGCTCTTTCCAAGTATGCGAATGAATGTTCGTCGATGTTATTTTCCTTTTTATTAGACGTGGTGATGGATCACCCGGTCAAGCCGGGTGATGACGCCTAATAAGAGAAGCCCTCAATTCAAAATGCGTCATGCCCCGGCCTGACCGGGGCATCCACGTCTTCACCTCCCCAAACCCCCACCCGGATCGCTCCGCTCTCCGACCTCCCCGCAAGGGGGAGGTGAGAGGCTTTTTTCTTCACCTCCCCCGGCGGGGAGGTCAAAAAATTCCCTTTGAATTTTTCGGGTGGGGGTCAGAACGCGAAGGCGACCCTTGCCTGCACCGTGTTGTTGTTCGCGCCGTTGCCGAACTCGCCGTCATATGAGACGCCGAGGCTCATCGAGGCGGTGAGCGCCGCGCCGAGGTTGACGCCGACGACTGCCGTATCACGCGCCATCGGCGTGCCGGAAACCGTGAAGGGTGTGCCGCCGCTGAAGGCCGCCGTGGTGTCAGGGTTCAGCGTGCCGAAGGCATGACGCCAGCCTGCCGTGCCGGTGAGCGTGGCGGGCGTGTCGGCGAGTTTGAAGTCGACCGAGGCGCGCGAGCCGAGCGTCGTCGTGCCCATGTTCGTCGTATCGCCGCTCACGGTGAGCGCGGCGGGGCCGCCCGTTTCCGTGTAGCCATCTGTGCGGACCGACATATAGGCGGCGCTCGCGAAGGGTTCGAACGAGACCATCTCGCCCGGGATCGCATAGCCCACTTCGCCGAAGACCTGCGCCGTCGTCGCATTGTTGGAGGCGGTCAGGTGGTTGGTCAGGATACCGGCGATGACCGTGCGCGAGGTGTCGATATTGTGGAGCGTGAAGGAGGCGCCGCCGCGCAGGCCGAAGCCCGAGACCTTTGTGCCGCCATAGAGGCCCATCTCGAAGCTGTCGACATCGGCAGATGAGGCCACCGCATTTTCATCGAAGCGCGAGCGCTGGTAGCCCGCGAAGATGCCGATGCGCGCGGCGTCGGACACCTGCTTGTCGACGCCTGTCACGAAGCCGCCCGACCGGTGGGTGAGTTTGGCGGCGTTGCCGTTGCCATTCGTGTGGCCCCAGGAGCCGAAAGTCTGTGCCCAGATGGCCGTGTTCTGACCCTTGAAGGGGAAGGCGGAGGAGCCGTCGCCCGCGTCGGCAACAACTTTGGGGGCGGGGCCCGCGCCCTGCCAGCCGAAGACCTTGCGGATGTGATCAAGCACATTGTCGCTGATGAAGTGGCTGCCGCCGAGCAGGCCTGTTTTCACGCCTGCGCTGATCTCGCCGGAGAGATAGTTGAAGGCGGGGCCCGCGTTTGCCGCATTGAGGCCGAGGATCGCGTTATAGATCGCACTGCCGCTGCCGAGACTATCCAGACCATTCGCCGTCGCGATTTCGTTCGGCGTGCCTGCATAGGTCGAGAAGGCCGTCGCATTGCGGACGAAGGAAACGTCCACCTTGTGCAGCGTGTAGCCAAGGACCGGCGTAACGAAGGCGTAGTAGGGGGCCGACACGCTGTCGAAGGTGCCGTTCACCGCCGAGGCGGCGTTGATGATCGTATAGGTCTGCGTCGGCAGGAAGGCGCCATTGGTCAGCACCACATCGCCGCCAAGGATATTCGACGTGTTCCCTACCGACAGCTGATCGCTGGTCGATCCATCGTTGGAGGCTTCGACGTTGAAGGTCGAACCGGCGTAGAAGACCGATGAGCCGCCGACACTCAGCGTGCCAACGCCGTTCTGGCCTGGCGCGAGGGTGCCCCAGATATTGGTGGAGTTGCCCATCATGCCCGTACCGCCGAGCGTTGCGCCGGCGAGGACGTTGGTGACGGCTGAGCCGTTCCCGAGAGTGCCGTT
>Ga0098044_1001276_pt1 | contig 13227 bp, 18 predicted proteins | sample 10_taG_FD_75053 | JGI IMG/M metagenome (GOLD analysis project Ga0098044, IMG submission 75053) | Marine viral communities from the Subarctic Pacific Ocean - 10_ETSP_OMZ_AT15264 metaG | ecosystem: Environmental > Aquatic > Marine > Oceanic | place: Pacific Ocean | collected 2015-01-16 | reverse complement strand
TTTGAAAGGTCTGGGAGGAACTGCAACAACTTTACTACTGCTCTGCTCTTCCCTCCTGGATATCTCAGTGGTGTCTTCAGTGATTTTAGCGTTCTTGGCATAATAAGGATTTGGTCTTTTTAATTCAGTCATGGGAAAACTCCACTTGCTAATATAATTTAGCACACTTTATCGGAATTCGCAACTCATCATAATCTCTGTGAGACATGCAAGCATGTTGATCTCTTGATCAGGTACAATGGTAATGTCCCTCATGTACTTTGCCATGATAAGAACTGCTTCTGGAATAGAAGCAGGTTTTAATACACCATACAAACTGTCATAAACCTTTCGCATAACAGAACTAGGATCATTATCCATGTGCTGTACTACCCAAGACTTGACTGTGGTAAACTCTTTTTTTGCTAACGCATGTAATAAGGAATCCAAATTAACATCGCTAACATCAACGAGAATAGCACTGTCAATGGATCCAGAACTAGCATACCGTTGACACTCATTAATAAGCCTACGCCAATCAGGATAGTAACGCTTAATAAGTTTCGCAATAACTTTGTCTTCAAACTCAACTTTTTCATTTTTCAAAATCCATCTTAAACGATCAAAAAATTGTCCCTGTAATGCTACACTCTGTCCATTCTTTACCCGAAAATCAACCACTGTACACCTAGAGTGCAATGGTTCAATAATCTTATTAATAAAGTTGCAAGTAAATATGAACCTGCAATTACTGTGAAACTCCTCTACAGCACTTCTAAGCGAGAGTTGTACATCGTTGGTCGTGTTATCTGCTTCATCTATAATAACGACCTTGTGGGACGCTCCAGAGGTGAGTGAGACCGTTGAAGCAAACGTCCTTATTCTATTCCTCACAGTGTCAAGGAACCTACCCTCATCAGATCCATTGATCATGATGTAGGATGCACCAATCTCATCACATAAAGCTTTAGCAATTGTAGTCTTACCTACACCAGCAGATCCAGAAAGAAGTAGATTAGGAAGTTCCCTTTGCTCTACAAATCCCTTGAATACATTCTTGATGCTGTCAGGTAAGATACAATCTTCAACAATGGTAGGACGGTATCGTTCTACCCATAAAAAATCATTCTTCATCAGTGGCGACCATAATACCTTTTTCTCTTAGATCGTAATATCTCATACGAATTTGATTCTTGAACCAAGCAGACCTATTAGGAGCAAGGTCATACTTTACTAACTCATCAAGAATCTTCAGAAGGTCTTGCTCCTTTGGAGTAAAAGAAATCTGAACAACTCTTGAATGATGGGTCATGGCTCCAATGCGACGTAATAGGTCAAGTCTAAATTAGTACTGTTCCATTCCGAAATAAGGTCTTTGGATACCTTAACACTGTAGTCACCAGGGAGTAAACGAATGTTCTCAATTTTAATATCCAGTGAATAATCACCAGTGCAAGAACCACTAATGGATTGCTTATAAGTATTACTGGTATCATTTTCCTTATCCTTTAATACTAATTGAACTTTACCATCCTTAGACTGGAATGTGAGATCTGGTAAACTATACACAGCAGATGCTTTCTGCAATGCAAGTAAATCATGCTCTGTTAAATTGAATTGTATATCTGCACCTGGAAAGCTTACATTCTTTTCTGGTGCTGACTTAAGGGTGATCTCAGGGTCAGAAAAATAATACTTGACAGCCCGACCATTGCCAACAATGCGAACAAAGTCATCACGGGAGAAGTCCAGTTGAGGATCGTTAAACAAAGAGATACCAGAAAGAAATTGACTGAGATCATATATTGCGAAGTCCACAGGAAAAGTTTCCTCACAGGTACACTTTGCGAGGATGTTCTCTGCGTTACTGATTGTCCTAAGGGTGTTTCCTGCCCTAAAGACAATGGAAGAATTGATGGTGGCAAAGTTTTTAAGGACATCTAATGTTGTTCTTGATAATGTTACTGTCATTTACTTGTCATAATCTACGGAAAAAGCGGTAGCTCCAGTCTGAGCAGCATCATGTGCTGCACGTTTGTCATTAAAGTGACAAAGTAATACAGCATAGTGGATAATCTTAAGGATATCCTTACGTGCTGTACCCTTCCTATCGTACCGTGAGGCATATTTCAAAATGTTAGACCTACAGAATGCCTCTGCGTCACCTACTGAATCAATCAAGTCCAATGTCTGAACATTTCCTGCTGAGTAGTGACCCCTGTAGGTATTGCTAATGTAATCAGAGACTTCTCTTAGAATCTCCTTCTCATCATACTTCATATTTGTTCAAGGCAACCATACAAATTGTATATCATCATAATAGCATTCCTTAGAACTTCCGTCAAGCTTCCTGACAAAAATTTTATCTTCCTTAACTCTTTCAACTCTGGCAGCACCCTCATGTAGGGATACAACACTGCCAATGAATCTACAATCTCCCAATTTAATCATTTAAATAATCCCTCTCAGTTTTGTATAATATGTCTGGATTTTTTAGAATCTCAATCCCAAGTGCTATTTCTGGGTAGAGCCATTCATCTAATGGTTGTGAACAGTTCTTCCAGTTGTCTGGATGAGCACAGTTCACAACTACCACAGAAAAGAACGCAGATATGTAACTAAGAATCTGATACATCTGTTGTCTCTGTTACTACGTCTGCATCAATCTTATCATAGAGTTCCAAGAATGACTGCTTAGTCTCCTCATCAAATCTATTTACGCAAACCTTGATTGCTTTAAGACGATCATTCCATATTGCAAATGCACGAACAATGTGTACTAGACGGCGAGTTGAGATAACTTCATCTATACCACCATCACGGAATGTCTTACGAATAATATCGGCCCAGTTAGCAAGGTTCTCACAGAATGCTTCATCAAGTACACCAAGTGAACTAGATGCCTTCTCAAGGATCTTCTGCTCAGTCTTAGCAGTAGGATAATCTTGCTCAAAGGTTAAAGCAAATCTCTCAAGGAATGCTTCATTGAGAACATTAGTTCCTATGAACCTACCATCATCAGACCCTTTACCTTTTGTATTGGCAGTTGCAATAACGTTAAATCCTGGTGCTCTACGAACATACTTACCAATCTTCTTTAAGAAAACTCCTTTACCTTCTAAGATGGATTGTAAACAAAGTATCTTATTAGATGCAAGGTCCACTTCATCCAGAAGTAAGATCGCCCCACGTTGTAGGGCTTCAACGACTGGGCCGTTATGCCAGACTGTCTCGCCATTAACAAGGCGAAACCCACCAATAAGATCGTCTTCATCTGTCTCTATCGTAATGTTTACCCTGATCAATTCTCTACCAGCAGCAGCACATGCTTGCTCTACACTAAGTGTCTTACCATTACCAGACAATCCAGTAATAAATGTAGGATAGAACATAGAAGACTGAATGATCTTCTTAACATCGGTAAAGTTACCAAACGGAACATAGTTTGGATCCTTATCTGGAATAAGGTTTTGCTCTACAGCAGGGATAGCAGGAAGTCCTTCATAGACTCTCTCTAGCTTCTCTGCTACAGATAGATTCCATGTTCCACGTGTAACTTTCTGGAACTGTGGAAGTCTATTAATTCTTTTAGTGACACTCTGAACCTTAACTCCAAAATGGTCAGCAGCATCTCTCACCTGATCGCTAGTTACTGTTTCTCCATCCTTTGATAGGAAACTAATCAGATCTTCATTAGTAAATTTAGATTGGAAAGGCATTTTTTTTGTCTGTATGAATATAGTATAGGGTATTTGAAAAGGAATGGGGAAGGTTGTGGACACTTCCCCAACTGGTCACGCTACATGAGATACAAATGAATTTAGTAGCTTCTTATTAGTGGACTTACTCTTAAGCATCTTCTTGAATGCTCTAGTAATCTCACCCTTCTTAGCACCTTCAGATACTTCAAACTCATTATCATCTTCAAGATCTTTTGAAGAGATAGCATAGAGAGCACTATATCCTTTTGGTTCTGGAATAATAGCAGACTTCTCTTTACGCCATTGCTTCTGAATTTCTTCATAATGACCAAAGGTTCCAAAACGAGCAACGAATTCAGATAGTCTCTTGGCAGGAAGTAAACGGAATCCAATTACATTCACACCAGGATTTCTATCACGAACCTGCTCTATAAAAGTAGAAGTTGAAGAATTCCACCCATCCATCTGACCATAAACTCTACCTGTCTTACGATCACGTAACTGACAGCGACCATACTCAAGACTACGAGCTGTTACATAATCCTCACGATCTTCTCTCTGAACAAGAGAACCATAGGTTACACTATTTGCTTCACCATCACTAAGAATACAAGCATTTACTTTCTGAAGATCATTATCCTTCTTAAATTTAGGAATAATATAATTCAACATAATAACTGCTTCATTCAATGGAGTACCAGATAAATTTAATCCTGGTGATGCTGAATAAGAAGTATTATGTGCAAAAGAATAAGCTTCTCTAAAGAAGTTCTTACACTGTCTATCATAATCCTTTGGATTAGAACGAGAAGAAACAAAATTCACCATATGAAAACGACCTTCATCTAAATGAACTTCATGTCTTTTTAAATTCTTACCATTAGAGCCTCTATTTCCATACCATCCATAATAAGGTTCAACTGCTTCTCCACTATCAATTGCACGTTGTGCTATCTGCCACTCATTAGTGAAAGCATATACTTCAAATGGGATCTGTACTTTCTTACAGAATGCAGTCAAGTTAAGGAGTTGCTTAACAGTAGCAAGTATCTCATGCTGCATAGAACCTGACCAATCAAGAACAAAGATCATACCGTGGTTCTTACCATCAGGTACAATATTAATTCTCTTGAATAGATCTTCATTATACTTATATGTGTGAAGATTCTTTGTATCTAATACACCAGTCCTAGCAGTAGAACTACGTGCATATGCATCAGCAGACTTACGGCACTCAAACTCTTTGACAAGATAGTTTACTTCTTTCTTATTTGAATTACGAAACTCATAATACTCAGCATCTACATCTGAATACCGACTCTGAAATTTGTATGCGTAATCTACTGGTTCTTCTCGCTCACCTGCATTCTCTTCAATCCATTCATGAACAACCTTCCAATCAACAATAAACCTATCTAAGTTAACCTTCTCAGGAATCTCAATATAAGTAATGTCTCTACCATAAGTTGTGTTGGTTAATGATTCAGTCCTTCTATCAAACTTCTCCTGTGTACTTCCTTCTTCATGATGCTCACCAGCACCGCCAGAAGAACTAGGTGTATCTAATTGAGCAGGATCTTGTCCACCTTGCTGTGATTGTGGGTTTCCTGTTGTCTGATATTCTTCCTCTCCACCTTCTTCTCCACCTTCTAAGTTTTGACCATCACCTTGACCACCACCTGCTCCATTACTGGGCAAAGGTAGTTGTTGAGTCTGTTCCTCTGCCTCTTTCTGTACTTCTACAAACCTACGAATATCTTCAGCAAGGATTAATACCTGATCAAATGTTTCAGTGTTCTCTGCACGTGTTACAAATACTTTCTCATCCTCTTCAAAAGGAATAAGAGCAGCAGCACCAACCTTATAGTGTAGATTGATACGGTCAATCAAACTAAACTCTGTTAGATCCTCATCTTGAATCTCAAAAAAGTCCAATGCGTTGAGTTCAGCATACCCACCATTAAAGCTCTTACGAAGACCAGGATACTTACGCTTCATTAATTTCTCAATGCGAACATCTTCAACAACATTCACATATGACTGGGGAACCTGAACCTTCTCAGTCCAGTCTTCATTAGGTGTGAACAATGCATGTCCAACCTCATGGCCAACAAGCATATCATATACAATGCTGCTTGCTTTGTCCCACTTAGGTAAGGTAAGTACTCTGCGATCTACATCAAACTGTGCAGTAGGTACACTACGATGCTCAACTACTAGATTCTCTGTCGCTAGTAGTCTGGCAAGATTTCCTTTGATTTCCTTGTTGGACATTCATCTCTGTTGCTGATGTACATAGCATAACAAAGAAATGGGTCATCCGATCAAGGCATGTGTCACTTCGTGAACTGTCTCCTCCATGATAGAATAGTTCTTATCCTTACTAACTGTAATGGTTCTATCAAACTTATCATCTAGAATAGTCTTGTGTGAAATAACAAATACGTTTGTACTATCATCAAAGTTACGTAGGATCCAACCAAGGTCAGAAGTACCCGATTGATCAAGCGATCCATCAAAGATTTCATCTAGTATAAGAAGGTTAGTGTCAACTGAGTTCTTTAGTTTAGCAATACTTCTCCAAGTAAGCAAGAGTGCTATATCAATACGTGCTTTCTCACCCTCACTAAAGGATTCATATGTAAACACATCACGGTATCTAGACTTAATAGTTTCTTCAAAGTGTTCATCTAAAGTAAAGTTGACATAAAAATCCATACTCTGGAGGAACTGATTGATCAGTTTATTCATCGTAGGAAGGTACGTCTTAATAATTCTTGTCTTGATACCACTGTCCTTAAGTAGTGTGGCAGCAACATTTAAGACATCACTTTCTTTCTTACCATCAAGATAAGCCTTCTTCACATCTTTCTTCTCAGAAAGTAAGCCTTCAAGCTTACTATACTCAGCCTTCTTATCTGGCGTTGCTCCTTCCAATTCTTTAATCTCCTGATCAATCTCTTTAAGACTATTTCTAACAGTCATTAACTGATAATTAATATTGGTTATAGTAGAATTCTTTAGATTAACTTTGTGTGATAGTGTGACAAATTTTTCATTTCTATTTTCTTCTTCTTCAATGGCCGTCTGAAGTTCTGCATATCCACTATCCATATCTTTGATCTTAGTCTCCAATGCACCAGTCATAGCAAACACAAAATTCTTCTCAAGATCCTGATGGCAGGTAGGACACTCATCATTGTCCTCAAAGAACTTATGTTCCTTCTTACATGAATTTAATTTGGTATTTAACTTGATCAGTATGGTATTTAATTGCTTCAATTTATCAGAACTCTTTGAGTACTCAGACATTTCTTCATTAAACTTACCAATTTGTAATGTAAGAGTATTGATTTCCTTATTATACTCATTCTCTTCGTTAAGAAATTCTACGATTTTTTCTTTCTTCTTATCAATTTCTGCATCAGTTTTCTTCTTCAACTCCAACATATAATTCTTTTGAAGTTCTATCTTTTCATCAAACAAATGAATCTGATAATCTAGATCCTTTATCTCTTCTCTATTCTCTCTAATTTTATCCTTCAACTTACTATTCATTACAGAGAATACTTGAATATCCAAAATATCCTCAATGATCTCTCTACGTTGCTGACCTGGTAAACGCATGAAAGGGATGAATGTACTAGATCCTAACACTACAATCTGTGTGAATGACTTGAAGTTCATCTTCAATACATTCTGTTCTAAATTCTTCTGTTGATCTACGGCCTTAGAATCCTCATTCCACATCTGACCATTACAATAGATCTCAAACTTATTTGGTTTGATACCTCTTACAATCTTATAATGATTCTTACCGATACTAAACTCTATCTCAACCATAGTGTCTTTCTCATTGACACTATTGATCAACATACTCTTACTAATCTTTCTAAATGGTTTTCCAAACAGCGAAAAAGTCAACGCATCTAAGATGGTTGACTTGCCTGATCCATTGTGACCAACAATCAGATTTGTTCGTGAACGCTGAAGATCTACCTCAGAATAAACATTCCCCGTTGACAGGAAGTTCTTCCAACGAACTTTTTCAAAAACAATCATGGTTTAGTTATCACATCAGGGGGTATAATAAATTCATCACCAGATATTATAGAAAATTTTTGGCCTTGTGCTCTACATGCATGAATTATCTGTTCTGGTTCAGTTTCTACAACTTCTAATTCTGGATTCTCTTCATCACTTTCTAACTGTATTACATACCTATCAGCATCATCCTCTTCTATAAAAATAGGTACAATCCTCTGTTCCTTTGCATCAAAGACTGAATATATTCCCTGTGGATTATCTTTTAATGTGATGACAAACATAGCACTACACTACCTCACATGATTCTATGTATAGAGACTGCATTAACTTTTTAAGATCGGTTTTATCTACCGACAAGTCAATCTCATCAATATACTCACTCAATAATGTGAGGGTGTCCTTCACTCTCAAGTCTACATCATCAACCCCTTCGGTGTCAACCAATGTTTCAACGATCTTAACATCATACGCTCCCTCTCTGTAGATCTTATCCACGAAGTCCTCAAATTGCGTATAGCTACGCTTCTCCTCAACAATAACCTTAACAAAACTATCCTTAAGATGATCTGTACTGACGTTGGTGTAATCGTTCTCCAAGTCGTTATAGAAAACTTTCTGAAAAATTTCAAACGGGTTCTTAATGTATCTAAGTTTATCTGTTTCAGTATCATAGATATGAAATCCTCTTTGATCTTTGTAATCGTTCCAGAACATCTGGTAAGGATTGCCTAAGTACTGAATATTTCCACGTTTTGATTTATGATGGAAATGTCCAGACCAGACACGATCATAATTTTTAAATACAGAAGCCTCTAGTCCACCATGATCAAATTTCATTCCAGGTGTCACCTCAAACCCATTGAGTTCTAAATGACCACATACTATACTAGCATCTGATTCTTCTATTGCTTGCATGGACTCTTCACTGTTTCCAGCATTGATCCAAGGAAGCATCAAAAATTTCTTACTACCTAATTTAAGTTCTGTTACAGATTTATATAGATGAAAATTATTATAGTGTTCTAATAGTAACTCAGGTGAATTGATTTTATTTGTATTCTTATAGTACGTTGTATGATTCCCAAGAATCATGTGTACATCAATCCCTTCAAGTCTGTCAAAATAATTTGCCTTAACCCTAGCAAAAGTATTATAGTCCATAGACTTTCGGTTATCAAAAGTATCCCCAAGGTCAAATACTGTGTAGATACCCTCTCGCTCAAGAGTTGGGAAAAATATTTCATCGTAAAATCTCTGGAAGTAATTCCAAAATGTTAAAGAACCTTTGCGACCATCTAGGTGCTGATCTGTAATGATTGCTATCTTCATTTAGATCTGTTTATCAAACTAATAAACTTATCTGCTGCGAATGTACCTGCGAGGCACACATCTATCTCGTCGCCATCCTTCCAGTTCTCAGTACCATCCTTTTTAGTATGAGCTAAGGCCACTGTAAGATCATCTATAATTTTCTGAGTAATCTTCATAGCAGTATCATTGCCCTTGAACAAGGTGTTGTCTTAATATTATATACTGCTCCACTCTCAGGATAGAGTTCTCTTAATTTTTTAACTACTGCTAATTGTATTTTAAGTAATGTCATGGGGTTTAATAATAATACAATTGTTTTTATAATCTGCTTTAAACTCTAGTTCCACATCATGTGGCCACATCAATTCCTCATATAAAGCATTGAGTCTATCCATGTCCTCATAGAGGTCATTGATATAATGATGGTTTTCATCAATCATCGGTTCATTTTAATTTCTATATTTTCCTTGATACTACCCATCTCAGCATGAGATTGATTCATTCCTTGCATATCACCAGAGTATGTGTCAGTATGCATCACCTCATCATAACCTGACTTCTCAAGAATCTTATTCTTAATCTCCATCTGCTTCTTCTCCTTCTGTATACGTCTCAGGAAAGCGTAATAGATTATCTGTGTGAAATATGCAAAAGGATTCTTGGACTTCTCTGGATCAAAATTATCTATGTACTGTAAGCAGTTCTCAATACCATCACAGATCATGTCCTCACGGAACATGTAGTTGACAAAATTTGGTTTGTATGATAGATGTGTAGCAATCTTGAGAAAGCACTCACCTATGTAATTGGGTACACGAGGACGGGGATCCTCTTCCTCACGTGCCTTGATAACAGAATTACGATAGATAGTAATCGCTTCTAGAAACTCTTTATTATTGACGTAATATTCTGTCTTCTTTTTCATTCTAGGCATTCTGTTCCCTTAAGTATAGGTGATTGTGCTAGAAATGTCAAGGGGCTTGACAGACGAAGACAAACGCAGTAGACTAACTCTGTCAGGGTTCAAGGGAACCTGTATCTAGCTTCTTTTATATAAGTCTTCTAATGATTTCTTAGTATTCTGGACAGATCCTAGTTTTCCCATATCACGAGTGAACTCCATTGGTTGTTGAGATTCCTTAAATGAATTAAGTTCCATTACATGCTTTGCAACAGTTATGGTATAGAAGTTTTGAATATTTTTATCTTCTACCTCAGTCATAGTAAGAACATGTGTCTTTGGTAAAACAAACATATGATCAAAAGTTGAATGAATCCAATCTGTTAAAGCAAACCCTGCTACTCTAATATTCTTTTTCTGTTGATCTATAACATGTACTTGCATTGGATTTTCCAACACAAGATTATCATCATCTGGCATATAAGAGACTTTAGATATAAGTTCTTCTCCAGTAGTGAGTTTAATTGTTGCTATAAATTCGTCTTCCATATTAGGATGCTTGAAGGTTTACCTTATAAACTTCATACTTAAAATTTTCTTCGTTGTATATATTTACTCTTTCATTAAGATGTCTTAATGTATAATTCTGACCCCCTATGTTATCGGCAATATCATAGAGGGTTGCCATCTCTTTCATTCGTCCTTTTCTGAGGACTCTACCAATGGATTGGAGATTTCTAATTCTGGACTTGGAGGGACTGGCGAAGACGATGTTGTGCAACCGCCTAATGTTAATCCCAGTACTGAAAGTGCCATAAGAGGCAACAATAATCGCATCATTTTCTTGCTCGGTAAGTTGACGTACTTCTTCACGATCTTCCACTTCCGTGCCGCCGTGAACAAAGAAAACCTTACGGTCTTCATTAACATTACTATTTATCAAATCATATAAAGGCTCCCCATGCTTCTCTATATAATTGAACAACACAAGTGTATTACCATCCAAGTCTCTTACCAAATTTTTAATTAAATTATTCCTTCCTTTATGTTCAACTAAGTAATCTATCTCATCATGATATGTTTCAAAATGTTGCGGGGGGTGTTTACAAAGCAGTACTTTGATCCTAAATTTACTTAGGTAGCCTGATTTAATGAGATCGTCAGTTTTGGTTACACGATCACAAGATCCGAAAAGGCCTTCAAGTACCCACTTGTGAGTCTTACTACCATCAAGTGTACCAGTAAATCCAAACCTATACTTAGCATTATGCAACTTAGTCATAATGCCAGTCAAGGATTTACTTTTAAAAAGGTGTGCTTCATCACCTATAACACAATCAATATCATCAAAGTATCTTTTAGGGAATTTGTAAATTGATTGCCACGTAGATATGATAATATTCTTATCAGTATTTTTATCCTTACCGCCATATATCTTATGAACAAAGTCCTCAGCACTCCATCCGTAATCAACGAAGTCGTTGACCATCTGCTCCACAAGGGATGTAGTTGGGACGATTATAAGTATCTTCTTGTTGGTGGCGCAATAGTATCTGACGAGGGAATAGATCATAAGAGACTTCCCAGATCCCGTTGGACTAAGAAGTAATTTCCTATTATTTTTTATAGCCTCGTAGACTGCTTTGTATTGGTAGTCACGAGGTTTTATTTTGGATATTTTATCCATAAAGGTTTTAACACCTCTAGGTGACACAAAACTATTATCTTCAACTATGTCACCATACCACTCATCTTTCTCATGATAGATCTTATACTCACGTTCATCAGCCCATGACTGAAGATGATCTATCAATCCACAATACAAGGCACCAGTACCAGGAGAATACAAACGTATAGTACCATCCCAATGTCTATATCTAGGATTCTTTTTTAAATACTTTGCTTCAGGAACTTCAAACGTAAAGTAATCTGCTAGTTCCCTATGGACATGTTCTTCATCAGAAGTGATGGTAACATATACCTCATTCTTCTTCTTTACTAAGAGATGTGTCATTACTGTCCATTAATAAATTTCTCCCACTCAATAGCACTCTTGATTTGGAAACCCCTATTTGATATTTGTTTCATTACCTGATCTAACCAATAAAGCATTTGATCTAGGTATTTAATTTTCGCTTCTAGGTTGATGACTTCATCATCAGACTCTACATAAACTTTCATCTTTTCAGATGTCTTGATACTATTGCCGAATGGTTTTTCAGCATAGGTCTTAGCGTCAGCCTCTCCTCCATAATACTCACGCTTCTCTCTAACAAGTTTGCGAACTTCAAATTCAAGTGAGGTTTTAATCTGAGATATATCAGTGTAGTGGTTTAAGTATTTATTATGCTGATACGGAATGTCAAGAGCCAACTGTGCCAGATCAGCAGTGTATGATTTATTTTTAAACTGGAAGTCTACATGACTATCCTCTGTCCAGTCTGTCTTTAGTTGTTCAAATTTATTACGAAGGGTTTCAAAGTTCATGTAAGTTTCTTAAAGCTTTCATCAAGTAATTCATATTTCTCATACTTGAATGTCACATCAGCAGAAAAGTATTCCACATCTCCTACTGTAGCATCAAATGGTACTCCTGACAAGCTTACAGGGAATATGTTTGTAAACTCAACGATATGATTAGCATTATTGTGGCTAGTCATAATAAACAAACGACCATTTGAATATAAATCAGATTCTCCAGGAATCAATCTCTCATCTGATAGACCATATTTCCTAATCCAAGAATGGATTGAATGGTAGTTTTTTAATTCCTCATCAATAAGGAATCTGACTTGTAGGTCACCAAAGTTAATTCCTCCACTACCAGCAATAGGTACATTCCTATATGGTGTCTGCACCTCAGCAAATGGTATTGCAATCTCTGGTATAGAAGCAGATTGACAAAAGAAATCTACACCATGAAATATCTCTAGATCTAATTTAAATCCAACTGGTGATAAAAAATTTCTATTTGTCGGTTGTTCACTCAACCATTCAGCTGCCATATCAACTTCCCAAGCTACTTACTATTTATCCCTGTACTGATCGGGTGCTCCATTACCCCACTGTATCTGATATTCTTCATCGGTCATTTCGGGATTAACTTTCTTCTTTTTCATTGCATTGAAAGATACCACGGCAACAGTAGCTACCGTGGCTATTGAAGGAGTCACGTATAATAAGATCTTCTGAAGCATCCCTTCCTAATAATGATATTCGTCTAATATGTCCAATGCACTATTTAGAGCTTGTTGTGCTGCCCATCTTTCTTTTGCATTCATATCATGG
>Ga0098044_1001274_pt1 | contig 13235 bp, 30 predicted proteins | sample 10_taG_FD_75053 | JGI IMG/M metagenome (GOLD analysis project Ga0098044, IMG submission 75053) | Marine viral communities from the Subarctic Pacific Ocean - 10_ETSP_OMZ_AT15264 metaG | ecosystem: Environmental > Aquatic > Marine > Oceanic | place: Pacific Ocean | collected 2015-01-16 | reverse complement strand
TTCCGCGCTCCCATTCACCGTCGTCTTGAGGTCGCAAATCACGCCAGAGTTCTCGTCAACAGGCAGCGCATCGAGGCGAGCCTTGCACCTGACGCCCGTGTACTCGTCGTCCCAGAAGCAAGAAGCCTCGTTTCGACAACCGTACTCCGGCAGCAGTAGACTCGACGCGACCGGGTGTGAGCTGATCGCGTCCCTCATCGCCTGGATCTGGTTGAACTCGTCAGGCTTCAACACATAGTCCGCACCATGCTCCTCGATCATGTACGCCCACTCATCCCTGACATCCTTTTTCCTGCGGTCACCCTCGGGGCCAGACACATAAAGCAAATCGAATGAGTCGCCCTCCAGCACGGCATGATGCACCAGGGTGCCGAGCCGCATAGCAGGAGACTCGACGGGGTTCGCTTGAGCCCACTTCAGATGAATCGGCGAACGCTTCAAGAGCGAAAGATTAGAGTTCGAGGCGCACTCGGTTTCGGCGTGATACGCCTCCGAGCTTAAATCAAAGTTCAGAATCGGATTCATTTTTTATCGCCTTGTTTGACGCCCTGTAGGTGCTGGCGGATGTAGACTAGATAATCGCGGTTATTCTTGAACACAGCTTTGTTTTTTTTTGGCTTGCGCTTCGATGGGTTCACCTTCCTGCGCTTCCGCTTGCTCATCTGTTTCTCGCTTCAAACCTCTTGCGCCGCATCTTCTCTAATAGTCCCCGGAGCGGACCCTTCCCTTTGGGTGTCTCAAAGGGAATCGTTACATCCTTACCGGCCATGCGAGACGCCCATGCATCGATAGCTTCGGTGCGCGTGATTCCACATTCCTGGGCGTACATTCCAATTAAAACACCCATTGTTCTGTCGTGCGTCTTCTCTCTTTCCTTGAAACCTGAGACGGTCTCCCTGAGATCGTCATAGCGTTCTTCCAGTTTCAAGTATTTATCAGATACTTGGGCGTCATTCTGTTTCCGAAGTCGCGCTATCTCTTTTATCAGTGAGGATTGTTCTGTGAGTCTGCGCTCCAGCCCTATGCGCTTTTTGCGTTCCAGGGCGTGGAGTTTTTTTATCTCACCCACCGAATCCTCCAACTTCGCAACCATCTTGTTACTGGCTCGCTTCGCGTATCTACCTCTCATCGACCTCCTCATCTCCCAGACCAACGAGTTCGCGAGCTTCAGCCAGAGCAGCTGGAGTCTGTTGTGATTCGTCATACAAATGCAGGATCGGGAGACCCGTGATCGCGACCTGGCGTATGCTCCTGGCTTCGAGCCCCAAGCAGTACGTGCGATCCTCGCCTTTCCACATCCCGTCCGCATAGCGCAGGCCATCGAGCAGCGGGTGATAGTGCGCGTCGAAACCCCTGCCCCGGATCAGCGTGCAAGCTCCACCCCCAAACACCGGGTACTCGCGCACCTCATTCTTCGCGAGCAGCATCTCCTTCAATGCGTCGGTGTAAAATCCATACGGATGCGTGTCCCAAACCTGAGGCAGCTCGGCACTGAACCCAGGCCACTGGGTCCAGAACACACCATAAACGACCGCAGCGTTCACGGCCCACATACGCTCCAATACGCCAGGCCCGATAATCACGTCGGAGTCCACCATGAACAGCCCGTCAAATCGATTGTGTAGCGGGTGCGCTTCATCCATAAAACCCTGACGCACGCGAGCCACAGCATCGATCTTGTCCAGCGTCCAGCGTGGACCATCAGACTCGGGAGGACGCACCTCCTCATGCGTGAGCTGAACGTTGAAACGATCATCGCGCTGCGCTTCGAGACCGCGCTTGTGCAGCCGATATAAATCGCCCTCCCGCTCTCGGGTCGGGCCACCAGCCAGGATGCGATATTTCTTAGCCATAAGCGTCTACTATCATGCGCAACTCTCCCACCTGAGCTTGAGTTGCAAAGGATGCTTATCCACTCGGGGTCTGTTAGAGGTCGGAGTATCCCACGAGCCGCCACCCGCTTTGGTAGAGGCAAGTATCCATCCGGCTCCACGGAGAGAAGCCCCGCCTTCTTCTGGTAGCGTGTAGGTAACAAATTTTTTATAGCCTAAAGCTAGGCCAGCTCGTCGAACCGCTCCGTATAAAAACGAGCAAGCGTTTCTCGTGCCATCAGTCGCCACTCGGCTCACTTCCAAAGTCCAGCCGTCGTCAAGAACCCTGGACACGGGACGCGACGTAGAAGCCACTCCGCAGATAGTTCCTTCTCCCACTGATCCCACAGTCGCTACCCCGACACTAAACTTGTGACCTACAGGAGGCAGATGATGCCGATGGTGCAGCTTCACAAACGCTTTCGCCTCGGCAAATGTGATCGGAACCGCGACGAGTCGCGCTTTCTCCTCGCTCGTCATGCCACTAACAGATAAAGCATCGATGCCGGAATCTTATAACCATACTCGGCTTCCACCTCAACATAAAAAAGCACCGAGTTGCTCGTTGGATCTTCCTCGGTACCATGCGGTGCGCTTCTGGGGGACCAACCCAGTACACCAGCACCCCCGACAGAGACAGAGATGATTCTGCTCAACGAGAGGGGTTCGTATCTCACTTCGATGCAGCCTTCTTAGACGCACGGCGCTTTGACTTCACAGGCCACTGAGACCACATATCGGCAGCCGCAATCATTATCGTGCGCTCAGGACTCCTGGGCTCGTAACGCTTCAAGGCAAACGCCCTGAGATCCGCGATCAGCTTGGTGCGGTACGCCAAGGTAGGTTCAACAGGCATTCAGACCTCCAAAATTTTTTCTTCGGTGTGTGAGAAGCTGCACGAGCACGGCCCCGCCGGATGTCGGCCGGGGGGGGTGCTGCGGATCGATTGGTTCCCGAGCTGCGCCGAGCCCAGAGGGCGTCTGCTCAAGCAGCAGACGTTCCCTCGATACTAAGGTGTTGCTGTTCATGGACTTACGGATCCCTGAGAAAACTGAGTAACAGTTTGAGTAACCATTTGAACCCGAGCTCGGCCTGGTTCCGGTTGGTTTGGGAACTGGGTTGGCTTTGAGCTGCCGGTTCCGAACCCGCCCACCTCGCGCCTACGCGCATAGAGACCGATGTCTCTTTTAGCGCTTTCCCAACTCATTCCTCTTCCTCTACGATCTCAGCATCCTGTATCCTCTCAAGCTCTTCGAGCGCCCCGAGGAACGTCTCGTTAGGGCTCACGTTCACTTGCACGGCCACGATACCGTCCTTGCTATCCCCGAACCGGCTGCGGTCATACTTGCTCGCAGTCCACCGATTGGTTTCAACCTTCAGCCTAGCAGCTGGCACCTCATCTTTATCTGTGACGTTGTGCGCGATCTCCAGAGCTTCCTCGACCAAGTCCTGGGATATGGTCTTCATGTTCGTATTCCATCGCTCTCTGCGTCCCTCTTCTGCGTCGAGCCATCGATAGAACGTGTCCTTGCTGAACGTCAGGTCGAGCGCCTCGATACATCGCAGCACGCTCCTGGTCTGCACGTAGACATCGAAGATCACCTCCTCCCCGATCTTATCGAGCGTTGCTATCGCCCGTCTCGTAATCTTCTGTCCTGGCATTATGCGTGTACCTCGATGTCAGCTCCGAGCTTCCCCAGCCCATCATGCGTTTTCGTATTCACTTGATACGTTTGCGTCTGTCTCACCCACGCCTCTTGGGCGACATCGAACAGAACTCGTAGCGCGGTACCGTCGCCTTGCTCGTACAGCGTCTGTGTCTCCCTGCGCTGGCCGCTATCCTTATCCTTCATCCGAAGTACTGCGAGTGAGTATCCTTGGTCGGGCTTGTAGCGTTCGACTTCTGGTCGCCTTTGCTCGATCATCAATCGCAGGCCGTGTATCGCGCTCTCGATATCGATGTCACTTCTACCGCTCGATTGATATCTCCATTCCCTAACGATCATCCTGTTCAAAGACTTCTCATTCTTCTTGAGCTTCCCGAGTCCGAGAACCTCATCGGCGATCATCGCGAGTTCCTCGTCGGACCTCTCTCGTCCCGGAGTAGAAACTGGAGGCGAAGTACTCAGCAGCTCCTCAACATCGTTTTCAAATCCAGGGCTATATATTGGTATTAATGATTGTTCATAATGTTTGTTAGTAATGTTTGTATTAGTATCGCTTGGTGTCCCACCTTCTGCTCGCTTGGTGTCCCGCTTGGTGTCCCACTTGTCATTGTTGAAAACCGAGTAACGCTCATAGTTCACAATGCGATAGACTGTGCCAAAAGGTGTCTCGCTTAGGGGCTCGATTAGTGTCTCACTTATGAATCGCTTGATGTCCCGCTGTACTTTGCTCCTCGACCACTGCCAACGCTGCTCCAGATACCTCACCGAGGCGAGCAGCTCACCGCGCTTGAGTCGGACCCCTCTCACCTTGCGGGGTTTGTGCTGGGCCATCTGCACCAGGTCGAGCCACGCGAATCGCCGACAGGCTGGATCACGTCGGGCCAGAACGTGCCCCGGATTGAAGAGCTTGCGATACGCCGGTATCCATCCTTGGCGGTCGCTCATACTCCGCACATCCCCTCGCACTCGTCACCGAACAAATCCACCTGGTTGGGATTTCCGGTATCGAACACAGCTTCCGAAAGCGGGACGCAGGAACCATGAACGAAAGCTGGAAGGTCCATCCCCTTCTGCGTCATACCCCGGATGGATTCATCAAACTCCACAGCCTTCTTGAACTCCTCTGGGTGTTTGTCTTTCATCCATTGCCAGTAGGGATCGCTGTGATATGGACAATACACACAAGCGCTTCTCTGTGGCTCAGGTAGTCCAGCCTTTTCAACGATGCCGAAGCAGTCATCACGGTGCAGTCCCAGGTCCACCAACGGCCAGGTATTTATTACCCACTTATGCCATGCTGGCTTCATCCTCTGAGCTTCGTCGATTGTTATGCCCAGCATCGCCCTTACCCTATGCTTCATTTTTTGGCGCGGCTGGTACCCCAAGCACTCCCGCACCTTCTTTAGAATCGGAGTGATCTTGTATTCATTTGTACATTGCCGTCGCAGCATCCCCCTGGATCCATCAGGGTGTTGTGTAAACACTGGCACACTCACGAATGACTGCTTTTTTCCAGCACGGATTCTTACATTTTCACTCAACACACCCTTCTGTGCGGTCACCACTTCGATTCCGTAGGGTTCGGCGTAGGCGGTTAACACCTTCAGATAGTCGTAGACGTACTGAGGCTCGTCTCCTGTATCCGCAAAGATCGCTGCGTCGGGCTTCGGCACTTTCCCTTGGCAAGCCAGGACCAGCAACGCGCTCGATTGAACACCAGCCCCGAGGCTCAGGTAGGTGTAGTCGAAGTCACCGGAAGTCGTGTCGATCCTCATCGGGCCGCCAAGACCGTGCCGACCGTCAGCGTCTCTTGCGTGTCGCCTTCCTCTGCTTCTTGCCGACTACCATTCGCTTGCCCGTGCGCCGAGCTTCCCTCTTCGCTGCTTCGTAGCCCTTCGCTGTGTACGAGAAATGTTTGTTTCCTACCTTCGGCATAACGTGTCCTGGTTCGAGGGTCGTGGACCTCACCTCGATTAAGCTGCAATTTTCCCAGGAGCTGCTCTAGTCTCGGACGCCTACCAGAAGCGTGTAACCATTTGTGTAACCATTTGGACCCGAAAAACGTTCGTATTGCCGTAATTCTTACACGACAGAATGTCGTATAGGCAGAATGCAAAAGACCGGAAACCCCTGTAAACAAAGGGATTCCCGGCCATGCCCCCGACTGGACTCGAACCAGTGGCCTTCTGCTTAGGAGGCAGACGGTCCACGCCCAGCACCCCTGCAAACACTGGGTTTCTAAAAACGAGTAACAGTTTGAGTAGCAGTTTCCACGAGGAATCACTTGGCACCGCCCATCTCTGCCTGCCACCGGGCGCTGTTGATCTTCCCTGCAATAGTCCGACCCTTCGACTTCGGCCTCGTTCTCGGGGGCTTGTACGGCAGATCACCACGCCGCACTCGGGGCTGCCTCGGCTTACCTGAGTTGGGTATCCTGCCGGTCTCCAGGTCGCGCTCGATCTTCCTCCGCGTGTAGCCGCTCTCCGCGACCGCCTCATCGAGCGTCAGCAGCTCGTCGTCGTGCGCCTCGATGGCACCGTCCAATTCATCGGCGACCGACTCCAGGAGGCTTCCCACGTCCCCGAACACACCACGCTTGGCTATGACCTCTGCTTCCGTTCGCCATTTATGCGAGAGCTTCTCGTAGGTCGAGGTGTTCACTGTTTCACCACCGTCAGCTCGACCTCGATCCTCTTGTTCTTTCGATCAATGCGCTGCCTCGGTTTGAGCAGACGCAAATTCTGCGGCCTGTCGTCGGTCAGGTAGCCTCGCGTGACGAGCCAATCTAAAACCCACTTCGCTCGGGCCATGAGATTGTCCTCGTCCATCCTGTTATGCAGGAAGAAGGAGAGACGCACCTTGGCCTTCTCGGGTGGCTCTTGTGGCGGATTAGGTACGTGCTTGCTCATCATCAAAACATCACAGAACTCGAAGTATTTTTTACGCGCTCGATTACGCTGCGCCCAGTGCATCCGCGAGTTCGCGATGTTCGTCGGCAACCCGAGCGTGAGCTTCATCATCGGAGGTTAGGCCCCCTCGGCTTCCTGTAGTCGATCCCGGCTTCCTTCAGCACCAGATAGACCGACGCATACGCTCGTCCTACGCGCCGCGTGATCTCGACGATTGGGTCACCGCGCTTGTACATCCTGACGATGGCTGTCTTCTCCTGGTCGGTCAGCTTCCTGGGTATGCCACGCTTACGTTTCTTTCTCGGCTTGGTGGGGCTCAGGATGTTGTTCACTCTGAGGAACACCTCATCGAGGATCTGGTGGTATCGCTTCTTCTGCTCGGGGTTGGCGCTGTAGTCGGGCGTCAGCTCCATGAGCATCGAGTCAGGCGAAGCCTCCACCGGCATCGGCAGTGTGTGGTTTCTAATTTTCAGCATCTGATCTGCTGCACGTTTAATCACCTTCATCTCTTTTCGATTAAAGTCCGGCACTACGGGCTCGCTTGACTCTCTCGTCACGCAGCTCGTCGATCATCTGAAATCTCTTTAACGCAAAACCAAAACACACTCCGACTACGGTCCCAAATACAAAGGCCACCACCGCTACTATGGCCGCCATACCATAGCGCACGGCCTAGCCATCGAGAGGCACCCCTGGTTTCGACTGGCGGTCCTCTAGGTTCCAGCTCACGGTCTCTGCTTCAGCTGCCGCCTTCTGGAGGCATCGCGCACAGATCGTCGCGGGAGCCTGCCCGTCGTCGTAGTTCACGACCGAGATCCATATCGTCATGTCTCCCGTGCGATACATATGACTCAGCTCGTCGGGGCCCTTGAAGATCCCTGCATCAAACTCGCGCCGACAATGATGGCACCGTATCTCCTCTGTAACGACCGCCATCAGAAGGGTAGCTCCTCATCATCTTTACTATTCCCCGGAGCGTTCTCGGCCTTGCTACCGAGCGCCTCCACGCGATTAGCGATGATGTCTGTGTAATACTTACCCTCGTCTGTTTTCTTGTACTGGATGCGGCCTGCCACTGCGACCAGGCGACCCTTTTTCAAGTAGTCCCTGACAAAGATGCCCGACTTGCCGAACGCGCTCACACGGTGCCAATCGACACCTTCGGCTGGCTTCCTGTCGGTCGCCAAGCTGAAGTTTACTACACCGTCCTCGCCGTCCTTGAAAGCTCGGTACTCAGGGTCAGCCCCCAGCCGACCCACCAACATTACCTGGTTCATTTATTCTTCTCCTTAGCTTCGAGTGCCGGAGGCTCTGAGTTCTCTGCGAACCACTGCAAAATGTTCGGTATCCTCTTGTGGTCTTTTTCTGTTTTCGCGGCCTCGGCCTTCGAGACGGCATCATCCCATGTTGCCTTTTTTGTGTCGGCCTTCTTTTTCGGGAGGTCGGCCAGCAGCTCCTTGAGCTTTTCCATTTTTTCTTTTTCGGCCTTGGTCTCTTTTCTGGGCGCAGGCTTGCGAGGTGGTGGTGGGGCTCGCCTCGGGCCTGACGCCGCATTGCCGTCGTCGTCTGCCTGACTGATGCCCATCACCGAGGCCAGGCTGTAGCGTCTCAGGTAGGTGACCGCGCTCCCGATACCTTGCGGGTCTTGCCTGCTCACCGGAGCTGCCGCCTGGGCCGACATCCACTCGCCACTCTTATGCAGCAGCATCGTACTGAGCGTACACAGGCCGTCCTCGAAGCCGGGGTGCTGCACAACACTCAGCCCGTGCTTGTTCAGCACCGGCCTAACTGCCTCAAGCACAGCTGGCAAGTCGGCGTACTGATTCTTGAAGTGAGGGTTGGTCGCGTTCAATCGTGCGTTCTCAACCTCGGACTGTGCCTGACATAGAGCGTCGGCAAGTTTGGCTATCGACTCTGAATGTTCAATCATAAAAATCACACTGAAGGTGGCGCTGCACGCTTTCCCGTGGACGGGATGATGCTTGCGGATTCCGCTTTAACGCTGTACTTACGGTATGTCATGCGCGGAATGTCATCTTACGGCATCGCGCATCTTACGCTTCAAACCGGACCTTGTCAAAAATGACTGACCCAGACGGTTTTGCCAGCCGCCTTCGTGCGGCTATAGAACTCTCAGGACTCACGCAGGCGGAGCTTTCGTTAACCATAGGTACCGCATCGGCCAGGATATCAGAGTGGTCGAACGGACGCAGCACCCCCGACTTCAAGTACCTCTCGCGGCTGCCCGACGCTCTAAACATCAGCGGGCACTGGCTGTTGACCGGCAACGGATCGATGGAACTCACCGAGAGTGACAACCATCAACCTCATCACGAAACACTGCTTGAGATCGCGACCCTCTGCGAACGCGCTGTGCTATCGGACAACGTAGCGACTCGGTTGCTGCAGAGCCTTAAGAAGGCCAGCGGCTCAGGCTCAGGATGAACAGGGTTGCGTAACTGATGCGCGACAGCATATTCACCCCCCCCCCAGAATCTCCTTTAGCCAGGAGACAGAGATGGAAAAAGTTGATAACCACATCATCGAGCTGGTAAACATAGACATAGGCCCCAGTTCACCCGAGAACGCGCACGCCGAGTGCCCTCGATGTAGCCGCCTACTTTTGTTTATTAGCGAGATAAAGAATTTAGCTCTAACCGAGCTTGGGCGGGAAAGCACCGATTTAGGGGGTACTGCTACCCCTCGGGGGGTCGCCGAAGGCCGTTAGAGCGCGATTCTGGGCTTCATTTTTCGGGAGATTCGTCGTTTTCGGTTGGTTCTGGCAAGATTCGATATGCCCACACCAACCTCGACGTTCCTGTTAAAGACTCCCTGTGGACCCTGACCGGCACGACGCGCCCGGTCTTCGAGAGCTTCTTTAGACGCTTCCTGACGGCAGCATCGCCCACCCCCAGTAGGTCGGCAAGTTCACCCGTAGTGACCGCATCATCCGGGGCGTCTGCTCCAGTGAGAACCTTTTCGAGTTCGAGTAGCATCTCCTCTGTGGTCATCCCCATTAGGCCCTCACAATTTTTGGTCGCGCTGCCTTGAAGAGTATCGGGTGGGGCTCCAGGAGCCGCCCATCCCTAATCACGAACACACACATTCCGATCTGGCCGAGATCCTCGATGGCGATCCTGTGCGTCCACGCAGTCAGGAGCTGCCAGCACGGGAGCGACACCACCCTGGTCGGCATATCGTGAATTCTACCAGAGTCTCCGTAGCGATGATGGTGCGCCCGGATACATAGATCGGGCGGGCGGTCGCCAGACCTTACGTGCGCCTCCCAGATGTCATGGGCGTACAAACGCAGATACGAGTCCTTGGTGTGGGTGCGCTGCCCTGCCCTGCCGTGGTGCCTTATGTCGAATAACACGTCATCGATCATCAGCCGTCGCCACCAGCTCGTCATCTGGCCCGTCTCGGGATCACCGATCACCGGGTAGTCGTGTTGCTTCTTCAAGGCGCGAGCCATGCCTTCCTCATGGCCTCCGTGTTTGCCGACATGGGACTCGGTGCCCCTCACGAAGTGCATCTCATCAAAATCATTTTTCATCGGGCCGCGTTCGAGCAGCCGGTGCGCGATTCGGAAGTGCAGCCCCTCCAGGATAGACACCTGTTGGGCAGACTGATGGTGCCAGCCATCGATCAAGTCTCCGTTCACAACGAGTATCTGTTTGTCAGGCCTATAGTCATCGACGAGCGCGGGGTATATCTCCCTCCATGCTTTTTGCCATTGCTTCCAAAGCCACTTCTGGGGCTTGTTGGGGATGTATGCCCCACCCTCGTCCAGCGTAATCGGCTCCGGCGTACACACAGCCGTCGTACCCCCGGCGTGGATGTCGGATACCGCTGCGATTAGAGTCGTACTCATCGGTAGCCCAGATGGAGACGCACGGCCTCGATATGGGCACAGTCAGGTTCGGCAAAGCTGACTTGCTGGCACGCCCGGCAGAGAAGGCGGGGCTGGGCTACTCCAGCTCCTTGCCACTCGACCCAGGCGCTGCACTCGTCAGCAGGCGCTACGCCCTCGGTGTGTTCGACGATGTACGATTGCACATTGCCGCGCCGTTCGCGGTCGGTAGCTAAAGGCATGATCTGCCTCACGTTAAGTCCTGAGTCTTTGAGCATGATCTACAGATAATAGTATTTTTCTGGTTCATAGTGCCGCATTCACACATCCATTTTCCTTTTTCGTGATGGCAAAAACTACAGTGCAGCCAACGACCATTGTTCCTTTCTACCTGGCCGCACACCCCGCATTCCCAAAGCTCAATTAACGACGGCTTCGATGGCTCTAAAAAAACCATACCAAAGGGCTCCTTGCAGGAGTTCGCGCCCGATACCAAACCGCGAGTATCGCACCAGGATCGAGTCCGAGGCTCTCACCCCATACCCGGTCCTGACTTTATAATCCCTAGCAACCAAGTCTCCGTTGCTGGTCACGCTCGATACAAATAATCCGGCACGTTGCAGCGGGAACATCGCCGGTTCGTGCTGGACCGAACGGATCAGCTCACGCCTCGGTATCGCAGGCAGCTGCACCGTGTCTGTCCGGGTCACCAATGCCACCGTAGGCGCACAGAATTGCGCCACATCGCTCCTGGCGGCTTCCGGGGCAGTAGCGGTCACACTCGCGTTTGGGAAGCGGTAGACGATGCGATCGCGGAAGCGCACTTCGCCGGGAACTTCACGTTCGAGGATGACTGTATCCGCGACAATCACGTCACGGTATATGACCGCCTCGTTGGGCCACGCCAATACGATGACTCCTATCGCTCCCAGGATCGCCCATAGCATCGGAGTTCCGATCTTCCTCACCATCGTGCCGGGGCCGTCCGACCCAGGTAAGAGCGCACATCGAGGTGCGTAAAATTAGAGTAAGAACCGATCCCGAACTTGTCTGCGTCGGGGTGCTGCTCCAGGAGCTCCTGGACCTCTTCGGGAGAAGTGTCGCCCTTCACGATATCAGCTGCTGCGAGCATGGTGTGCATACTCCCGGGTACGCCACCGCAGGCTGCGTTGTAGTACTTATCTCTGTAGAAGCTGTTCACCAACACAGGAGCTACGCGGCTTTCGCTGCGTACCCATTCCAGCACCTCGATCAAGCGCAGCGCATTATCGAGGAGTGGGATCGGCGGGGCCTGGAGCCTGACCGATTCGATGCGACGACCCACGTCTGCGATCTCGAACGGAGAGAAGTGCGTACCTGGCACGCTCGCATCCAGGACAGCCTGGCACGTCGCGCCCCACTCATCTCTCGTCATCATGGAATCTGGGGTCGTTGTCCAGAAGCTCTGGACGCCGTGGCTCGCGGACAGTGCCGGAAGCGATGCCCTTCGCCAGTGCCCCGATTTGCGGACCAAGGTACTGAGCGATCCTGGGGCCTGTAGTCCAAGCCAGGAGCCCGGTAAAGATCGTGCCCAGCAGGGCGTAAGCTGCGTTCGGGACAGTAGCCCATAGAACTGCATCGGCTGTGATGATGACCGCAGTAAACGCGAGACAGACGCAGAGCAGGATGCGGGCAGCTGATGGCTTACCGCTTTCGTCGCTCAGGATCTGGAAGATCATTCTTCTATGTTTTTGAGCCGCTCATCGAGGCGTGACATGAAGACCCGGTGATCGGACAAAGACTCCCGGATCGCGGCGACATCTTTCGCTATGTCCGACACCTGGGCTCGGGTACCGTTCAAGGTCGTCTTGACGGCGATCCAAGCACCGCCAGTTGGCCCGGCGACCAGTGCTATCATTTGCAGCAGGTTGTCGTCCATAATTAGTCAGGGTAAGAATCAACGGCGTAGCGATAGTCCGGGGACATTCCGCCGTGCGTGTTCAGATAGGATTATTCCAACTCCACCAGCGCGTCGGGCAGCCACGCTCAAGTCGCGGGCTAAGAGTTCAGCAGCTTCTTCGCCCGAACCCATCAGTACATCACCAAGCAATGTCGCTGCTTGCCTTTGCTCGTCGAGTGTTAGTCCGGTGACCTGTTGCCATATCTCTAGCCACAACGCTCTCTTATCGTCAGGTATATCTAGAAGTACCTGACCGGTGACATCGAGAGCTTGCTGTGCTGTTGTCGAGTTGCCTTGGAGATTAGAGAATGTCTTGGTAAAGACGCGCTCACGTTCCAGTGTAGCGAGGAGTTCAGCGAACTCGTCGTCGCCAGCAGCTAAAGCCTGCAACCTGGCAAGCATGGTATAATCTGCGTTGGTCAAATGGCTCGCTCGCCCACCCCCTCCGACTCGTTCGCCCAATGCTGTTTCAAGTTCATCTATCATGCCGAAACGGAAACGGTTTCTAGCTTCGGGAGACAAGCCGTCCGTAGCCTCTAAAATCCGATCTGGACGCCAATTACCCTTCATCGCTTTAATGCCATCTTCGTACGCTTTCTCATTGCGCTGGATTACGCTCCAGCGGGCTTGGGCTTCCCCGTAGCCCTCTAGCTCGTCCTTCATTGCCCTTTTAAGACCGTCTTGAGTAAGGTTTCCTTGCTTGTCTTCAACGCCGTTCAGGAACTTTCTGACATCTCGCGCTGCCCCGGTATGCCCCCCCCTAGAGTACGCTTCAGCAAGATCATCTAAGCCTCTGACCACGCCCTGAAGCTCCTTGAACGACAGCGGGCGATCCTTCTTCAGTAGCGCGTCTTTTACCCCACGAGGGACCAGCACTGGGCTGAGTTGTTCTACAACATCCGGCTTCAGGCGCTCCATCTGTCCCAAGATGCGCGGGTTGTCTATGGCCGGATAAAGTCTTTCGAGCGGCTGATATAGAGTTTGGCTGATTTCTGC
>Ga0098044_1001273_pt1 | contig 13236 bp, 10 predicted proteins | sample 10_taG_FD_75053 | JGI IMG/M metagenome (GOLD analysis project Ga0098044, IMG submission 75053) | Marine viral communities from the Subarctic Pacific Ocean - 10_ETSP_OMZ_AT15264 metaG | ecosystem: Environmental > Aquatic > Marine > Oceanic | place: Pacific Ocean | collected 2015-01-16 | reverse complement strand
GCAGGAAGCCGAAGCCGCCATCCATCGCGTCAGGATCGTCAAGCCGGTCTGAGCAATCGTCCTCCAACATCTCCAAATCCCAAGCTTTTCGGGGATTTGCCGCCGCCTTAAAATCGGCATATCAAACAGTCATATGTTTGTTTTTGACGAATCCGCCCCCAAATCAAGGGTTCGTCGTGCTTGAGGCTGCGTTTCCATGAGAGCTGAAGACCCCCGCCCTATTCTTCTCAGTGCCTATACGCCCCCCGCCTTTCTGATCGACGAGGTGCGGCTTGAAGTCGAACTCGACCCGACGGCGACGAAGGTGCGCTCGAAACTGAAGATGCGGCGGAATCCGACATCCGCCGACAAGGTGGGGCCGCTGATGCTCGACGGCGAGCGGCTGGCGCTGCATGAGGTGTGGCTCAATGGCGAGAAGCTGAGCTCCAATGCCTATCAGGTGAGCGACGACAAGCTGGTGCTGCCGGATATGCCGGAGGGCGAATTCGAACTCGAAGTGCTGACGAGCTGCGGGCCGGAAGCGAATACGCAACTCTCCGGCCTCTATCTCTCCAATGACATCTATTGCACGCAATGCGAGGCGGAAGGGTTCCGCCGGATTACCTATTATCTCGACCGACCCGATGTGATGGCCGTCTTCACCACGCATATCGTGGCGAAGGAGAAGGATGCTTCCATCCTGCTTTCCAACGGCAATCTGACGAAGAGCGGCAAGCTGCCGGGCGGCAAGCATTTTGCCGAATGGCATGACCCGCACCCGAAGCCTGCCTATCTCTTCGCGCTGGTCGCGGGTCAGCTTGCGCATGTGGAAGACAAGTTCACCACGATGTCGGGGCGCAAGGTGACGCTGCGCATCTTCGTCGAGCGCGGCAACGAGGACCGCTGCGCCTATGCGATGGACGCGCTGAAGCGCTCCATGCGCTGGGACGAAGAGACCTTCGGGCGCGAATATGATCTCGACATCTTCATGATCGTGGCGGTGAGCGCCTTCAACATGGGGGCGATGGAGAACAAAGGCCTCAATGTCTTCAACGACAAATATATTCTGGCGCGTCCCGACACGGCGACGGATCAGGACTATGCGTCCATCGAAGCGATTATCGCGCATGAGTACTTCCACAACTGGACGGGCAATCGCATTACCTGCCGCGACTGGTTCCAGCTTTGCCTGAAGGAAGGGCTCACCGTCTTCCGCGATCAGGAATTTACCGCCGACATGCGGTCGCGCCCGGTGAAGCGCATTTCCGATGTGCGGCTGTTGCGCAGCCATCAGTTCCCGGAAGATCAGGGACCGCTTGCGCATCCCGTGCGTCCGTCGAGCTATATCGAGATCAACAATTTCTATACAGCGACCGTCTATGAAAAAGGCGCCGAGCTTTGCCGCATGATCCATACGCTGGCGGGACCGAAGCGTTTTCGCAAGGGCATGGATCTCTATTTCGAGCGGCACGACGGCGAAGCGGCGACGGTGGAGGATTTCCTCAATGCGCTGGCCGATGGCGCGAAGCTCGACCTCACGCAATTCAAGCGCTGGTATTCGCAATCGGGCACGCCGGAAGTGCTGACGTCCGGTCGTTACGACGCGGCACGCGAGACCTATACGCTGAAGGTCAGCCAGATCTGTGCGCCCACACCGGGGCAGAAGCACAAGGAGCCCTATCACATTCCGATTGCGGTGGGCCTCGTCGGCCCTGACGGCAAGGACATGCCGCTGCAGCTCGACGGCGAAGAAAAGCCCGGCGCCAAGACGCGGGTGCTGAACCTGACCGAGCGGGACCAGACATTCCGTTTTCGCAATGTGAAGGAGCGGCCTGTGCCCTCGCTGCTGCGCGGCTTTACCGCGCCGGTGACGCTGAGCACCAATATGAAGGAACGCGACTGGGTGTTCCTGATGAGCCATGACAGCGATCCCTTCAATCGCTGGGAGGCGGCGCAGCGCTATGCCACGGGCCTCATGATCTCGATGGTGGAAGCGGTTAAGACGGGCGGACGCATGCGCAAGGGCGAAGCCTTTGGCGAGATGATGCGCGCCATGCTGAAATCGAAACGGCATGACCCTGATTTCGTTGCGCAGATAATCCAGCTGCCGGGCGAACAGACCATTGCACAGATCATCCACAAGGACGTGGACGTCGATGCGATCCACGAGGCGCGCGAACATCTGCGGTTGTCTCTGGCGCAGGTCTGCGAGAAGGAATTGCGCGCAGCCTATGACCGCTGCCGTATCGACGGGCCTTACAGCCCGGAAGCCTCGCATGCGGGATGCCGCGCGCTTCGCAACATCTGCCTTGGCTATCTGGCTCTGCTCGGCGAGGAAGGCATCGCGCTCGCCGCGAAGCATTTTGCCGAAGCCGACAATATGACCGACCAGATTGCGGCGCTTGGCATTCTCGCCAATATCGACTGTCCTGAACGCGAAAAGGCGCTCGCCGCCTTCTACGAGCAATGGAAGGGCGATCACCTCGTTATGGACAAATGGCTGACCATTCAGGCGATGTCGTCCCTGCCTGATACACTCGCCAACGTCCACAGGTTGTTGTCACACCCCGCGTTTACCATACGAAACCCCAATAAAGTGCGGGCACTGATTACAAGTTTTGCCACGGCAAACCAGCTTCGCTTTCACGCAGGCGACGGGTCGGGGTATGCTCTGGTTGCCGACAAGGTACTCGAACTCGATGCCCTCAACCCGCAGGTGGCCGCAAGGCTGCTCGGGGCATTCAAGAGCTGGCGACAGTTCGAGCCGAAGCGGCGAAAGCTGATGTCGCGGCAACTGTCGCGCATTGCGGGCACCGAGGGCATTTCAAGAGACGTGTTCGAGATTGCCACCAAAACATTGGCTTGAGTTGAATCAACCTGAGCGTCAGGTGAGTCGAAAATGTACCGGTTTTCGAAAACCGACCCGAATGGGACCAGGAAAGGCCAGAGTACGCTGGACAAGGTGAAACCCAATCTGAATCATCAAAATTCGAGTGCTGATTCGAATGGCGCGGGTTCGGAACGCCCGGTGCGGAGAGTTTCGCCAGCGCCGCTCGACCCGGCACGTCCACTTGATGGGGGCGAGGCAGGCAAGAGTCCGCCGCGCAATGTGCAGATGAGTACTCCTGAAGCGACCGCGCAGGGCAAAACAGCGATCTGGCAGAGCGAGCCGAAAGCGCCGCTTATAACATCGAAATGGGCCTTGCGCCTGACGCTCGTGCTGACCGGCATTGCGCTTGGCGCCATTAACGTCGCTCTCTATCAACAGGACGGATTTTCGCGCGCGCTGGGCTTTGCCGCGCTGCTCTCGCTTGGCTATGTCTTCCTGGCGGCCATGCTGGTGAGCCTGAGGGCGCGCAATGCGCGGGCGGAAGCTGCGCTCGTCGAAAACCAGTTGCGCTTCGACATGGCCTTCGCAGGCGCGCGTTGCGGTATCTGGGACTGGGACCTCACTGCCAATCGCGTCTATTGGTCGTCTGCCATGTTCGACATGCTGGGTCTGCGGCAACCCTCCAAGCGGCTCTCGCCCGGCGAGATCAAGCAGCTGACGCATCCCGAAGACGTATCGGCCATCGACGAGATTATCGGCGCAGCCTCGCGCGCCTCGCGTTCCTATGACACGGCTTTCCGGCTTCGCCATGCCGAGGGCGGTTATGTCTGGGTGCGTGCCAAGGGTCAGGTCTGGGGCGGCGGACGCATGGCGGGCGAGCGTCTCGTCGGGATCACCATCGACATTACCGAGCAGAAGCTTGCCGAAGCGCGCGAGCACGACGCCAACGATCGCCTACGCGACGCCATCGAAAGCATCGGTGAAGCTTTTGCGCTTTGGGACGCGGACAATCGCCTTGTCACGGCCAACCACAAGTTTGCCGAATTCCTGCAGCTGCCTGCGCACAGCATTGCCGAAGGGGCGACCCTGGAACAGGTGATGGAAGAAGCGGGCATCGGCTCCGACTGGCCGCGCGCGGGCGGGCTTGAGGAAAGCGTCTGGGAAATCCGACTGCCCGGCGGGCGCTGGCTGCAGATCAGCGAACGACCGACGCAGGCTGGCGGCCATGTGAACGTCGGCACCGACATTACGCCGATCAAGGTTCAGGAATCTGCGCTGACCAATAACAAGTCGGCGCTGGAAAAGACGGTGCGCGACCTCGAGGCCTCGCGCCTGAAGCTACAGCATCAGGCGCGTCAGCTCGTGGATCTCGCCGAGAAATATGCGGCAGAAAAAACACGCGCCGAAAGCGCCAACCGCTCGAAGTCCGAATTCCTCGCCAATATGAGCCATGAGTTGCGTACGCCGCTGAACGCCATCATCGGTTTTTCGGAAATCATGGAAGGCGGGATGTTCGGCCCGCTCGGCGCGCCGAAATATGTCGAATATGCGCATGACATTCATTCGAGCGGCCAGCATCTGCTGGAACTCATCAACGACATTCTGGACATGTCGAAGATCGAAGCGGGACGGATGACGCTGGAAAAACAGCCTACCGATCTTGCCAAGGTGATCGACGAAAGCCTGCGTCTTGTTTCGGGTCGCGCCGAGATCGCCTCGGTCAAGGTTGTCGATAACAGCCACGATCTGCCGACGCTCGAGGCCGACAAGCGCGCGATCAAACAGGTAATGCTGAACCTGTTGTCCAATGCCATCAAGTTCACACCTGCAGGGGGCACGATCGAGGTTGAGAGTGTGACAGAGCCCGGCATGGTGGCAATCACGGTGGCCGACAGCGGTATCGGCATTCCGGCGCACGCGCTGCCGAAAATCGGACGTCCCTTTGAGCAGGTGGAAAGCCAGCATTCGAAGAAGCACAAGGGCACAGGCCTCGGCCTCGCACTGTCGCGCTCGCTCGTTGAGATGCATGGCGGCACGCTGAAAATCGCGAGCACAGAAGGCGTCGGCACGCAGGTGACCTTCACCCTGCCCGTCTGAACGCTGCTTACTGCGTATCCATAATTTCCTGGGTGATGCGATAGCCGCCGTCGAGCCAATCGACGATTTCGCGGGCAGCGGGATGGTCGATGGCGCTGTAGCGGGCGAGGAGTTTCGTTGCCGCACTTTCGCTCAGGCGGTCGAGGCCGCTGTCGTTCAACACGAGAAGATCACCAATCAGGGCTTCGGCAAATTCAGCACCGAGGACCGTGGTGGCTGCCTCCTTCAGTGCATCGCCGTAGGCGTAGTTCTCGCCGCGCTCATATGACATGGGCAGGGTGAGTGCGGGGATACGGGAGAGATGCGGCTGCGAGGCCGGGTTGACGCCATGGGCGGAAATGTAACCTGCGATGCTCGAAGGCCTGCCGGTGAAGGCGCGCAGATGCAGGAACTGCGACATGCGCGGACCGTCGTTGACCGGATAATTATCCCAGAGGAACGGCTTGCGCCCGAGCTGCGCGGTGACGCGGGCGAGATGACCTACCGAGAATTCACGGGCGCAAACCTCCTCGCCCGTCCAGAGAATTTCGATTGCGGGATCGAGCAGACGTCCGAGGTCTTCGAGATAGTTTGCGGGCCGCGCGCCAAAGATGCGGTCGAGGATCGGATCGTCGGTGTAATAGCTGGGACAAACCAGCAGACGGCTTGCCACCGTGCGCTCGCCAATCCAATGCGCGATCTCAGCCTGACGTTTTGCGAGGTCGGGAATGTCGCCATTCATGTCGTCGAAAAGAATGGCGAGATCATCGATGCCGATTTCGTCGAGGAAAGCGAGTTTGCGCGTCAGCGCCTCGCGCACTTCGGCGTTGAAGTCGCGGTAGATTTCATAGGGGCTGAGGCCAACACCAAAACGCATGCCATGCGCACGGCAGACATAGGAAAGGCTCGCAAGGCCTGCGGCATCTTCTGGCGGATGCGGCTCCTGCCAGCGACGCCGCAGGAAGAGATCGGCCTTGGGCGCGAAGTGATAGAAGCGGTAGCCGCGATCGGCAAGATAGGCGGCAGTTTCCTCGCGCGCCTTCCAGGTCCAGGGACGACCGTAGAAACCTTCGATAATGCCGAGTTCAGGCGTCACAGATACCAATCATATTCCAGCGGTGAGATCGTGCGCTGGAACTTGTCGAATTCCAGCATCTTGGTCTCAGCATAGACATCCACGTAGTGGCCGCCAAGATATTCGCGCATGATCTCGGAATTGCGAAGGCGCTTGAGCGCGCTGGGCAGATAGAAGGGGATGTTGTCGTCCATGACGTCGCAGGCATTGCCTTCGGCGGGGTCGGTCGGCTCGAGCTTGTTGACGATGCCATAGTGCATGCCCGCGAGAATGGCGGCGAGGACAAGGTAGGGATTGGCGTCGGCGCCGGAGACGCGATGCTCGATGCGACGGCTTGAGGTCGAGCCTGCGGGCACGCGGAAGGCGACCGAGCGGTTGTTGTAGCCCCAGGCGGCATTGACCGGCACGAAGAGATTGGGTCCGAAGCGGCGGTAGGAATTGATGTTGGGCGCGAAGATCGCCATGGCGTCGCCGAGCGTCGCCTGAAGACCGCCGATGGCGTAACGCAGACGGTCGCTGCCTTCGTCCGTGCCATCGTCGAAGATGTTGTTGTCATTCTCGTCGAGCAGCGAGCAATGGACATGCAAGCCGTTGCCGGTCTGATTGGCGAAAGGCTTGGCCATGAAGCTGGCGACGAAATTATGTTTGCGGGTGATGCCGCTGATCAAATGGCGCAGCATGACGGCGTGATCGCCCGCGGCCAGTACATTTGCCTCATGGTTCAGGTTGATTTCATATTGGCCGGGCGCAAATTCGGCGGTCGCGCCGGACGCCGGGACACCCTGCTCGGCAGCCGCTTCGTCTATTTCCTTCAACAGGCTCATGAAGCCGTCGAGTTCGGTAATGCCATAGACTTCGTTGGCGGCTTCGCGCTGGCCCGTCGCCGGATTGATGGGCGCTTGCGGCAGGTTCTTGCGATCACGTTCGCGATCGAGCACGTAGAATTCAAACTCGCAGGCCGTGACAGCATGGAGACCGAGATCCGCGAGCCGGGCGACGACATTGGCAAGGATATTACGCGGCTCCAGCAGCAGCGGCGCACCATCATCGTCCTGCATGGTCATCATCACCTGGGCCTGCTTCATGGAAGCCCATGGCACCGGCACGATGGTGCCGGAAATCGGATAGGACTGGGCGTCGGGGTCACCGTCGGAAAAACCCATGCCGAGGATGTCTTCGTTGACGCCGGTCACATCAAAGAAATAGAGCGACTTCGGCATCTGGACGCCGGAAGTGAAAATACGTTCAGCTTCTTCAATCGGGAAACGCTTGCCGCGAACGGTGCCGCACATATCAACAAAGATCGCATCGATATAATCGATGTCGCCATGCTCAGCGAGAAATGTCTTGAACTCGGCAAGTGTTGCGCGGCCTTCGTTGACGGGCTTTTTACGATCACTCATTTCCATATCCAACTGATCCATATTCAATCTTACGATCATCTGTCCTGCAGATGATAAAGGGCGAGCGCCGCACGGAGGTACCAGCGACGCAAAGACGGTAGTGGAATGCGCGGCGGCATTCCCTTGAAGGGCGCGGGAAGATCGCGCAAAGACATTTTGCCACCAAGCAGACGGGCCAGCGTCCAGCCCGCCCAGGGCGCCGCCGAAACGCCGTCGCCATGATAGGCGAGACCGAAATAGACGCTTTCGTCATCGGGCATCTGACCGATGGCAGGCGTGAGACGCGCGTTCATGCAGACAAAGCCGCGCCAGTAATGTGTGGTCGGGATGTCCTTCCAATGGGGGAAGACCTCGCCAAGGCGACGCTCCATCACCGATCTCATTTTCGCGCCATCCTCGGGCCGACCCGTTAAATCGCCACGCGCCCCGAACAAAAACCGCCTGTCGGGAAGCATGCGATAATAGAAAAGAAGGTTTCGTGTATTGCTGCAAGGATAGTCTGTCCGCCAATTCTGCGCCATAAGCTCATCAATATTCATCGGGCGGGTGACTATTATATTAGACAGCACGGGAATGAGCCGATGGGCCAGTTTTGTGCTGGCAATGGGGCGCGTAAACCCGTTTGTGGCCACGATAATCCGCTTCGCGCGAAGGCTTCCGTCCGCCGTTATTAAACGGTGCCCCTCGCCCGTACGCTCCCAACGCAGGACCTCGGAATGGCCGAAAAGACGGGCACCGGCGCGCGCGGCAGCGGCGGCAAGACCCCGGGCAAAGCGCATGGGCTGGAGACCGAATCCTGTCCGGTTAAGGAGCGCGCCGAATTGTTCGGTCGAGTCATAATGGGTTTCGGCCATCTCTTCCCGCGAGAGAAGCGAGACCGAGAGGCCGAATTTGCCGCCCAAATATTCCGCTTCTTCTTTCAGTTCATCAAAACGATCCGGCGCATGAGCAACATGCAACGTGCCCTGCCCCTGAGGCTGGATATCGATATCGTTGTCGCGCGCGATGCCCGCAACGAGATCCACGGCTTCGACCTGCGATGAAATGAATTTTCGGGCTTCGTCGATGCCGTAGCGGGAAATCAACTGCCCGTAGGAAAGTCCCATTGGCGGCAGCGTGCAGAAGCCGCCATTGCGCCCGGAGGCGCCCCAGCCAAGGGGGCCCGCCTCCAGCACGCAAACATCGATATTGGAATCGCGCGCCAGATGATAGGCGGCGGAAAGGCCCGTATAGCCGCCACCAATGATGGCGACGTCGCATTCGATGTCATTTGCGAGGGGGCCCTGATCGACACCAGCGACGAGCGGCGGGGCCTCGTCTTCCCAGAAGCTGCCGACAGGCTGCTTCACGTCATACATGCCTTTGTCGTACCACGTCATATTCCGGCCCTTTCAACTCAACAGGGCCCGAGTGTACGCAGTCAGGGCATGGAAGGTCCATCGGGAGGAGGCCCGTCGCCATCGGGACCGTGATCATCGTCGTTACCGTGACGCTCCTTGCGGCGGTCCCAGCGATGCTGGGCATTTTCTTCCATGACCTTGGCGAGACGCTGGCGCTGGGCATCGCTCATCTTGCCAAACCCGTCGATCATGGTCTGGCGCGTGATCTCTGCGATCTTCGCCTGAGCCTGTTCGACACGGGCGAAGGCTTCAGAAACCTTGGCGGCGTCATAGGGCGTTTCGCCGATGACTTTGGCAAGATCGGCACGCGCCCTGTCCATTTCCATCAGGTCGGGAAGGACCGTCCTGAACTGGCCGCGCATCATCTGGCGGAGCGCCGTGCGGTCTTCCTTGGACAGTTCCGCGCGATCGCCACCCAGAAGGAACGGCAAATGGCCACCATGAGACCGTGGCGGTTCGCGATGCATCCAGATGGCGCTGGCGATCAGACCGACGAGGAAAAGATTGACGACCAGCGAGACGAGAAAGGCTGGTCCGAGCCAGCGGCGCTGGGCGGGCGCACTCATTTTGTTTGCGTCACTCATTGCTGCCATTCCTGCGGGTATTGATCGTCAGCAAAGGCCAGCACAACGAGCTGATCGTTCACATCGGAAGTTGTGGTACTGGCGGTCCGGGTCAGGCTGATATTGCCAAGAGCGGTCGCAGCCGTGGGCACGGAAAAGCCAAAACCCACGCCCAGCATGATGGAGGCCGCAAGCGCGCCAGCGGGAATGGCAGGCGGGCCATAGGGCCAGATTTCCTGCAACCGCGCTTTCCAGAAACCGAAGCGACCTTTCGGCTTCGCCGCAGGGGCCGAAGCCACTGCGGGGATCGCGCGAGGACGCGCGGCCATGATGCGGGCGACAAGTTCAGCGGATGCGGGCTCAGGAGCGGGCGCCGCATCGAGCATAAGATCGAGCGTCAGTGCCTCGTCGACCAGAGCGCGCGCGTCGCTATTTGAGGCGACAAGCGCCAGCGCCTCTTCGCGTTCGGCCACCGGCCAGCGATGAGCGGCGGCCCCATAGGCCTCCACAATCTCGCGCAACCGATCCAGTGTCATATCCATATCCATCCTCAAGCCCCTTGGGGTCAGCCCCCTATCATATTTATATACGTTCCAAGTCCTAGCGTTCCGTCGCCAAAGAAACACGCAAGGCGCGCCGCGCGCGGCCCAAAAGCGATTCCACCGCCTCAACGCTCACTTCCAGCACCTCCGCGGCCTCAATGTTCGACAGGCCCTGAAAATGCGTGAGCGTTATGGCGGCACGTTGCCGGTCCGGCAGGGCCTGCAAGGCGACATCGACACGTTTGGCCAGATCGCCCTGCTCCAGCAATTCTTCCGGGCCGGGCTCATCGCTCACAGGCTCGGGAATGCTGTCGATGTCGTCCATCGTGCGGCGGCGCAAGCGATCAAGGCAAAGGTTCGTCGCTACGCGATGAAGCCAGGTGCTGAATTGCGCCCTGCCCGGCTCCCAGCGATCGGCATGGGTCCAGACACGCAGGAAGACTTCCTGCGAGACTTCCTCTGCATCCGCCTGATTGCCCAACAGGCGGCGCGCCACAGCAATGACGCGCGACAAATGGCGATCGACGAGAAGCCGACAGGCTGTCTCGTCGCCATTCGCCACACGGGCAACCAATTCGTCGTCTGACGCCTCGTCCAAACGAGCGCGCCCCCTCTTCAGTTCGAGATCGATAACATAGCCTTGCGTCGCATCCAGCCTGTTCGATCGTAATTCAATGTCAACCCCGGAGGGGCGGGCCACATCCTTTATGGAGACCGGGCCATGGGAAGGCAAAGCTTACTCCTGATCGGGCGGCGGCGCATCACCCATCGAACCGGAACCCGCACCATTTTGCCGGGCGCGCTGCTGCATGCGTTCACGCATCTTCTGCGATCCGGCTTCGAATTCGGCTTTGGAAAGCTTGCCGTCGCCGTTTGTATCCATCCGCGTGAAGATGGCATGCGCGTGTTTCTCGCGCATCTCGGCACGGCGCGCATCCTGCTGAGCACTGCGTTTCTCGCGTGCGGCCTTCAATTCGGCTTCGGTGACAAAACCGTCGTGATTGGCGTCGGCGGCATCAAAGCGCTTGTCTGCGCCCGCCTTCCATTCGTCATCGGAAATCTTGCCGTCGTGGTTCGTATCGAGGCGCTGCATCATCTGTTGACGGACCTGGGTACTGTCAGGGGGGGTCTGGGCAAATGCCGGCAGCGACAGGCCCAAAGCAATCGCGCCAATGCCAACCCAGATTTCTTTCCTGAAACTGTTCATGTCTCGCCTCCCGACACCGGAAAAGGAAGGCCGGAAGCGTGATACCCATGAGGTGCGACGCGCTTCCGGCCGAACGTCAAGCGGCAAACCGGACCAAGGGGGGGGAGGCCGGAAAAACTTCTGCTTGCCGTTCTGGATATAAAACGGGGAGCGAAAACCATTCCGTCGGCAAAAATGCACTTTTTTGAAAAAATCAGAAAAGGGCAATCAGAGATGCTGGTTCCGCCTGCGCGGAGGGCGAGGAAACCGCCGTTTCCTTAAGAATTCGCACGGGCGCTTTCATAATTCGGATGGAGAGTTCTTCGCGGATTTCAGCCTCAACATGGAGGGAGGCGTTTTCTTTCAGGCCTGCCGCCGAAATAATGCCGAGTGCCAGATTAAGACCTAACGAAGGCGAAAAGGCGGAGCTGGTGGCAATGCCCACGACATTGCTGCCTAAGCGGATCGACGGGAAGTTCAGCGGTTCGTGGCTGTCGATAGCGAGAGAAACGAGGCTGCGGCGTGGGCCTTTTTCCAAACAGGCGCGCAAGGCATCGCGGCCCGTGAAGTGGCCTGTTTCCAGATTGACCAAAGTGTCAAAGCCCAGCTCAAACGGGGTCATCGCATTTTCAGGGTCGATTGCAGCGAAGGCGCCGAGATAATCGACACCGGCGCGCAGCAGACCGGCTTCGACACGCGCGATCTCGCGCAAAGCGAAACCGGTAACGCGCAGACCGAAGGGCTCACCCCTTGTCATCAACCGTGACCAAATGGGAGCGGCATCCTCCGGGTCGACCCAGATATCGTAAGCGAGTTCACCCCATAGGCCGTTGCGACTGACATAGACGGGAATGCCGCCGACGTCGAACCACTGCGCCTTGTGAACACCCAGCTTCTCTATTTCAGCGAAGCCAGCATCCGCCAGAACGCTTGCCGCGAGCGGGCCCTGCAGACTGATGGCCGCAAGTGTCGTCGTCACGTCCTCTATATGCACCTGATAGCCGATAGCGCTGTCATGCATCCATGCGAGATGGGGTGTTTCGGTGATGAGGCGGAAATCGTTCTTTCCGAGGCAGAAGAGAAGACCATCGCCGACGACATGACCGCGGTCCTCGCAGAAGACGACACGCAGAATTTCATTTTCGGTCATGGCGATGAGGTTGCCTGCCACGAAGCGGCGGAGCCAGGCGAGCGCGTCGCTGCCGCTGATGCGATATTTATAGAGCGGCGTGATATCGGTGAGAGCCGCGCGCTGGCGGAGCGCCGCATATTCCGCGTCAATCGACGTCAGCACATCGGCAACCGTATAGCCGTTCCAGGGACGCCAGAGATTTGTCGCGCTCTCGCGCGCCACCTCGAAATGCAACGGCGTGGTGATGACCTGCCGTGCATAGGGCAGTTCTTCGTCGCGCGTCTCGAACAATCTCGGGTCCGCCACCGAAGCCGCATCGAGCGCCGCGAAGTCAGGGTGACCCGGCTCGTCCTTCTGCGCACGATCGAAAAGCGGATCGGACGTCATCTCGGATTTCATGGGCAGGTCTGCATCATCACTCATGCGCGCCTCCCCTCTTTCAACACGGTTTCCGCCGCGAGCTTGCCGGGCAAGCCGCTGACGCCGCTGCCGGGATGGCTGCCTGTGCCACAGAGATAAAGCCCTTTCACCGGCGTTGCGTAGCGCGACATGCCGGGCGTCGGGCGGAAGGTCAGCATCTGGTCGATACGCATGTCGCCCTGATGCCAGCCGCCACGCGTGAGGCCGAACTTGCGCTCAATGTCGGGTGGCAACATCAATTCGCCCGCGACGATGCGGCTGCGAATGTCGGGCATGTAAACGCGCAATGTCTCAAGCACACGATCAACCAGCCGGTCGCGATGCTGCTCCCAGCCGTTGGGTACCTCATAAGGCACATATTGGATGAGGATCGACATGACTTGCTTGCCGTGCGGCGCAAGGCGCGGGTCGGCGACGCTCGGGAAGGTCACTTCCATCGGCAGGGTCGAAGCGAAGTCGCCATGCTTGAAGGCGGTAAAGGCTTCATCAAGACAGGTGAGCGAAGGGACCACGAGGAAGCGCGCACTATATTCAGCTGGTGCGAGACCCTGAATGGTGGGGAGGTCTTCAAGCGAAAGATTGAGCTTCGCCGTTGCGCCTGTGTCGGTGATGCTGTCCGCCTGCTTGACG
>Ga0098044_1001271_pt1 | contig 13255 bp, 14 predicted proteins | sample 10_taG_FD_75053 | JGI IMG/M metagenome (GOLD analysis project Ga0098044, IMG submission 75053) | Marine viral communities from the Subarctic Pacific Ocean - 10_ETSP_OMZ_AT15264 metaG | ecosystem: Environmental > Aquatic > Marine > Oceanic | place: Pacific Ocean | collected 2015-01-16 | reverse complement strand
CAACAACCGTATAGGTTGCATCAGCCACAAGTCAGTCCAACAGGTCGGTTCTGATGTTTTCTTTCTCTCTCGTGACGGAGTTCGGAGCCTCTCGACTATCGAGGCTGGAGCACAGACAGATGTATCCACACCCCTCTCAGCTCCTATCAATGATTACATTGAGAGGATGACAAGGGATCAAGGGGATAAAGCCTGTTCGGCATACTACAGAAACCGTTACATGATCGGACTTTGCATCGATGGAGCGGAGATTCCCAATAGGGTTTTCGTCTATAACACGGAGCAGAAGTCATGGAGCGGGTACTGGCAGGGGTGGACACCCAATGCCTTTGTGGTAACGGCATTCAGCGGCAAGATACGGCTGATGTTCGGTGATGAAACAGGCAAGTTATATACTTGGCTGGATTATGTGCAGGATGCGGAGGCTGACGAGAGCTATTACCTCGACCAGACTACGGCTTATCGGACTGAAGTCATCAGTCGAGCCTATAATTTCGGTGAGATTTACTCTGATAAGCTCGGATACCAAGTGGAATTTGACATGGACAACAAGTTCATGGACAGCCAAGACGTTAATTTCTATTACATTAAGGATATGGAGGCATTTGAGAGTGCCATCCTACAGGAAGACGGCTTTGAGATACTGTCTGAGGACGGTTACACCCTCTCTGAGCAGTGTGCTCCTGACATTCTTGAGGAAGATGTCACTATTCCTCCCCAAAACAACCACTTTGTTAAGGCATTCAATATGCTGAGTAGGGGTAAGTTCAAGGAGATACAGTATATGGCCACAACGGAGCGGGGAAGGCTCTCATTACACGCAATCAAGGCTTCAGCCTTCACAGATACCATTGATCCACAACGATGACTACTGCACAGTACCCAAAGAAGACGAAGGAGATGGCTGACCTGCTGATGGGTAGCCTTGACTTCTGTTCTGAGTGGAGCAGAGAGCGTTTGCTTGATTGGTTGCAGTGGTTTGTGAATAATGACCGATACTACGCTGTTGAAGCGGGTGGAAAACTGGTTGGACTTACCCTAATACGGATGGTGGACAATGAGGAGCAGTGCAATGAGCATTATAAGGATACTGAGGGGCCAATATGCTATATTGAGGCGGCTATCAGTCGTTACCCCCGCAGCCTTAACGAGATGTACCGCATGATTTGGGAGGATTGGAAGGATGTTGCGGAAAAGATGGCTTGGATGCGTCATAAGTACAACAACAGAGTCACAATAGTAGATATGAAGAGAGCTAAACGTAGATTTATGGGAGAATAATCATGGGCAAATCATCACCATCACCACCACCAGCACCGGACTATGCTAAAGCAAACCGCGAGGGCATATACACCGACATTGAGACATTACCAACCCGCCGACTCATAGAGAACGCAGCCAGACAAGGGACTGCTGTCACTTACACTGACCCTCGCACGGGAGCGGAACGTACCGCAGACTTCAGAGGATTCGGTGACGTTGACATTACCCGTAACGAGATGGAGCAGCTAATAAGTATGGTTCCTCAGATGAGCCAAGCTCAACTCGATAATCTTACGGAGTTTGGCCCACAATTTATTGCCACTCAACGGGAACAGCTAAGGCAATCTGACCCTGAAGGCTTTGATTTAAGGGAAGAATTTGCAGAGAGACTTAGGGGTGGTGAGAGGGGTGCTGAAGACATCGCAAGTCTCACTGAGTACGAGGAGGTTGGTGATGCTCCTACTTTTGCTGACACCGGACAGACTGCTGCGACCAGAGGAGAGCTTGAGACTCAAATCCTCGACTCCTTAATGATGGGTGAACAACTCACATCAGATCAACAACGCGCACTGGAGCAAGGTGTTCGTCGTGCTGCCTCTGCGAGAGGGCAGGGGTTGGGAACTGGAGCGGGACTGCGCGAAGCCATTGCGAAGATGGAAGGTGGAATGCAGTTGGGTAGGCAGAGGAGAGGTGAAGCTCTCGGCTTCCTCGGTAGTGGACAAGCCTCAAGTGATAAGGCTAACGCACTTGCACAGCAATCATTTGCCAACGCGATACAGAGAGTTCAGCAGGTTAATCAAGCCAGAAATGTTGGATCACAACAGCAGATGGCTGGTAGACAGCAGGACATCGGCAACATCCAATCCTATCTCGGACTGCAACCGATTGCGGCACAGGGCGGCTACCTTTCTGGACTACAACAGGGTGCATCACCGTTTACCATGCAACAGATGCAGAGAGGTATCGGACTTGATCCGAATGCCGGAGGACAGGGAACACAGTTCGCTGGTAATGTGTTCGGAACACAGGCGAGTATATGGAATACACAGGCACAGCTTCCGAGTAGCTTTGAACGATTTGCTGGAACGGCGGCAAAGCTTGGTTCAGCAGCAGGTGGCACTAAAGGCTTTGCAGGCATGAGTTGATAGTGATAAACAAATAGGAGCTTAAATTATGGCTAATAGATTTGATGAGATTTTCGTAAAAGACGAAAAAGAGGAAGAGGAAGAGGAGATTGTATCTCCAGAGGAATCGTTCCTTGAGGAGAAAACAATTATCGAGAAGGCTGCTGCCCCTCTGCCTCCTCAAGAAACCCCAACCCTTGAAGCAGGTATTCCGGTTGAAGAAGAGGTTGCCAATGTTACGCGCACAGACCTTCCTATCCCAACCAGTTTGGATTATGGCAAGAAATTAAATTCTAACGGATTGACGCAAGAAGTTGAGAATGAAATTAAAGAGGTGGACAGGTTCGCGCAGGTTTATAAGTCGCGATCTGGACAGTCAGAAGAAGCTATTAAGGCTCTCGCTGATATGGCCGCGCAAAGAGCAACGGTTATGGCAGAGGCAAAAGCTAAACTTCTTGGAGGGGTCAAGGGGCCATCCGTTGCAGAAAAGGGATTGCTTGCAGCAACAGGCGGCTTAAGTGGAGTTCTCTTTGGAACATATAAGGGAATAGAAGATGCCAAGAGAAGGAAGCAATTTCTTTCGGCTGAGTTTGACAAGGTGACTGCGGCACATGATAGAGCACTCGCAGCAGTGGACTCTGCGAGGCTTCAATCTCTTCTGAGTGGGAGGAAGATTCCAACTACCCACAGTAATGCTGTCTCAAATGCGCTTGGCCTTGTTGGCCCGTTCTTGCAGGCTGGCGGGTTGACGCAGGATATTAACAAAAAGACAAAGAATCAAATTGGCTTAGGGGATGATCAGAGGATTTTTGATTATGTAGAAGGTCAAATCGAGGGTATCAATAAAGGGGGAGATGAGGCAGACGAGGCGTACCAAAGCTTATTAGCCTTAAATGGTGTTCTTTCATCTACTACAAAAAGTTTAAATGATAGTGAAGCAGGCTTAAGAGAAGAAATAGAACCAGTGGTGAATAATGTTTTGAGTAAGGATAAGACTTATGAAGACCTTATGGTTACGTTAGGCAACCCTGTTGACCGCAATGGGCAGCACAAAAGGATTTTTAACGCCCTCAATGCAAAGTACCAAAATGATAATGCTTCTGACCAATATTCATTAGAGAAGGATGCGGCACAGTTGTCAGGAAAAGAAAAGCGTCCTTACACGCCCCCTTCGACTCTAAGTAAAAATCAGCAGGAGCATCTTCGGAGTATTTATAATAACTATTACAAGTCAGCAGCGAAGGCTACGGAAGGGGAAAGAGAAAGCCTTAATCAAACAAAGAATGATATGACGTTGGTTGTAGACGGCACTCCTCTTCCCCCACTGCCTCCAGATGCAACTGATGCACAGATTGCATCGCGAAAAATTACTATAGACAAAGTGTATAATGGCAAGCTGTCCGTAAGAGAAAAAGCGGATAGTGACACAGGTATTGCTCTTCAGTCTATAGCTAAAATTAGAGGAGCTATGGCAGCGGCAGAAGGTAAACAGATTATTCAGAATCCATTTGACAAAAATAAACAGGGTTTAAGTAGATCAAAGTGGGAAGAAGGGTTTTTAGGCGAGCAGAAAGATAGCTTGTTAGAGCGTGTTGACGAGGAAGGCAAGGCCATTCTGGCAAATAAACACTTTAGCAATCCTATCAAAGCATTGTATGAAAAAGTTTACGGCACAGACATCACGCCTGAAGCACTTGAGAGACATACGACTAGCTTAAGCGATGCCGCAAGCTACGCTGATGAGCTTAGTGATGTTCGCGCACTGCAACAGAGGTATAAGGTTTTAGTTGGCGGATTGGCTAAAGAGGAACTGGTTGAGAGAGGGTTGAGAGAGTTCCCTCAGATGCACGAACTTAGCAAGGATGAAAACTTTGATTTTTCTAATGAGAGAACATTAGAAATAATGTTGGCACAAGCTGCTAAAATCATCGATGAAAAGCAGGCTGCAACGCTTAAGGCGGAAGATGACGAAGACTCTATTTACTTTGATTTTTGGACGCACAAACCTGAAGACGGCCCACCATTCAGAACATGGTTCTACACAGAAAAGGCAGGAAGCCTTCCAGACGCTCATTTAGAAAAAATTGCAGGTAAAGCTTTGAGACTTCTGAATCTAGAGTCACAGCTTCTTCCGGCAGGAAGAAACATAAGGACAACAGAGCATGAAAAAATTATGAGAGAGAAGTGGGAGGAAATCGAAAGGAGAAAGAAATCCGGCAAGCCGATAAGTATGCCTGACAATAAGCTTTACGAAAATAAAGCACTGGAGGCTAAACAAAAGGGGTGGGGAGGCGGTTGGTATCTTACAATTGACGGTAATCAATATGAGTTTGAGGTTGATGGAAAAACGTATCAGGGGGAGTTTCCGAAAGACAAAGGTGTATTTCTGCATCCAGTTAGTGGCGGATATGTTGTTATTCCGCAGAATAGGACTGATCGTATTCAGTTTGCTCCGAAGGCAGAAACTGAGGAGGAGGAGAAATGACCCCTCCTCAAACGGAACCTCCGCTAAAAGAAGAAGAAGAGGAGGAGGTGGTGGAGGAGAAAAGGGGTGGCGAGTTTGTCACTTCAGTAGAGGAGATGACAGAGGTCTTCAACCTGAATAAGGTTCCGAAACTTAAGGGGATAGGATTTACTGAGTACGAGTTCGATCCTGCCAAGGCTAAATTTGAAGGATTCAGCAAGAAGTTTCCCCATCCGATTAAGAATAAGATTGGGGGGCTGGACTATGACACTCAATTGAAGCTGTGGCATAGGCTGAGTTTTGAAGGGAGGAAACGCTTTTCCGAAATGAATTACTCCCCTGAACGAAAGGAGAAGGGCGGCTACTTTGATTACGATACGATGGACTTCAAAAAGCTTCCGGCGGACAGGATTAAAAAAGGCACAATGGAATCTGTGGGGGCTGGCAAAAGGCGGCAACCAAAGATTCTTGATCCTATCATCGGCAAGAGCGGGAGTGATATAGATTACTGGCGGGGTAACCTGATAGAGAAGTATGGCATTTTAGGGCTTATGCCTGACACGCTTCTTGCCAACATAACAGGGCTGGATGAGAAGGTTGAAAAAAAGCTAATTGCAAAGCTTAGGGGTGAAGGTCTTGCTGGTCTTGGGATGTATAAAGGGTACAAGCTCGGCAAGCCACTTGGCCCCAAGGGCAAGGCGGTGGGGGCAGGGGTAGGGTCAGCCATAGGATTCATAATCGGCCAAACTGTAGGACAGATGAGCTTGGGGAGGGTTCCGACTCCGGCAGAGACAGCCAAAGGTATTGTGTATTCAATGATGGGCCTGCCGCCAGCAGCAAGGACTGCGGCTACAGCGGTTCGTCAGGCGGGGCTGGAGGGAATGTTCAATGTATCGGTTAGCGAGAGTGCCAACCAGTTACAGAGCCTGATAGAAGGGGAAGACTATACCCCACCCAACGATCTTAAAAGCCTTGTTGAGAGAAACTGGCTGATGTTTCTGCTCGGTGGAGCGAGCGGTTATGTGAAGACTCCATCAGGTAAATTCAGCCCCAAGGCAAAGCCAAAGGGGGCATCGGCCCACCTTTCTGACAAGGCATTGAGCGTTCTTGAGATGCAAACTCCTGCTGTCAAGAGTGCAATGATGGACTTGATAGAGTCGAGAATTTCGAGGTTCCAGAAGAAGCAAGTGGCAAAGGGGGCCACAAAGGGATCAAAGATCAAGGCTGGATTAGAGAAGCGTTACTTCCAGAAGATAAGGAACAAGCTTGATCAGGGTAAGGAGTTGAGCGAATCAGAACTTGTGAACCTTTCCCAAGCCCTTGGGATCGAAACCAAGCTGATGGGGGGCAAGAAAAATCCTACACTTTCTGGAGCGTTCCTTTGGGATCAGGCATTGCCAGCCCAAAGAGCGACTGCTTTAGGTGTTGATGAAGTAAAGTATCCAGCACTTGCAGCGAAACCTCAGTTCCCGTTTGACAATAAGTACAGTAATGAGGCATCGCTTCGGATCAGCGAGATGATGGAGGAAACCCCTGTAGACAAAACGACAGGATTAATGGGCTTATACGACAAGGCAAGGCGAATGGTTAATACCGAATACGCAGCCCTTGGGGCAGCACAGAGGGCGGCAGAGGCGAGGCGGGGAGGCAGGAAGCTGCCCCTCAACTTGGAGCACCTTGCCGAAACGCATTACAATGCTTCACAAAGAGGTGCTGCTTTTGTCAGGGAGTTTGACAGGGATGTGCTCGATCCAGTGCATAACCTTGGCCTGTCAAAAGAGTTTGACGAATTGATCCTGCTTCAGAGGATTCTTTCGAGGACTAAGAATGGGCTGAGTGCAGAGAGAAGCTTGAGTGTCCATAAGGACTACCTGTCCAGAATCAATGATGAAATTAGTCAGTTTAGTAAAATTATAAAAGGGGAGAAGGATAAGGATTATGACAAATATTTGGAGGCAATAAAAAGCGAGAAGAAGCATATCGAAGAAGTGATATCCAGCCTGAAGTCGAAGCCAGATAAGAAAATAATTTTCGCACTTGATACTGACGGGAAGGGCGGAACCAAATGGTGGACTGAACAGGAGGCAACTCTCGCCATAAACTCCTTAAAGAACAGGTTGGGAAATGGGAACTTTAACCAGTTGTCGAAGTATTTGAAAAAGTTTGAGAAACACAGCAATGACACCGTTAAGAGGGCATTAGCTGATGGGCTTATAGATGTGGACACCTTCAAGAACATAACAAAAGATGGAGACTTCTATGCCCCGTTTGTTCTTGAGAAGTATCTCACGATGAACAGATACAAGAATAGCCTCGCTCGAAATGTTGTATCCCCAACCTTTGACCTTAAGAATGTGCAGGGTATATCCAGCTTGGATGACAAGATAACATCACCGACTGAGGGGCTAAGAAACCAGATAAATGACAGGTTAATTGTTGGCTCGGAGAACAAGATTGTAAAGTCGGTAATGGAAGACTTGAGGGCGGTCAAGCTTGTGAGGGAGATTGAGGATCAGTCAGATATACACTCGCACCTAAAGGAAGGGGAGGGGTATTTCTCACTGCTCGATAACGGGAAGAGGGTTATCTACGCTGTTGATCAGGATGTTGCAGACTCAATCAATCTCCTTAGTGAGGCCAATAAGGGAGGTAATAGGGGGGATGCAGGTTGGTTGATGAAGGGGGCAGGATTGGGAGGCAAGACGATGAGGGCGTTGGTTACGAGGTTTGCTCCTGCTTTTCAAATCAAGAACTTTCTCACTGACGCAGGGAAGAATGCATTGCTATCTGAAACCGGACTTAGAGCAAATCCTCTTGATTGGCTTAACTTCGTAGGGAGGGACTATCCTTTGGCAATGATTTCCGCCTTTAAAGGGCAGGCAGGCAGGCCAGACAGGCTTTACGATCTTGCCGCAAAGACCGGAACATTAGGAACTTCACTGAAGGCTGAGATCGATCCCAACTATATAGGTAAACTAAAGAAGCATCCAAGTCACTCCAAGCCCACCGCATGGAGTGAAGACTTTGTGGAGGCGGGGAAGGGTCGAGCAGCAACCGCAAAAGAAAAGGCAGGTGAATGGCTTTCTTTGGTTTCCGATTCACTTGAGAGAACAGGCAAGCTTGTCCCTCTTAAGAGGATGCTAAGGCAGGAGGGGATCGATGAGGCTGATGAGGCTGCTGTTATTAGGTTCTTTAACCAAAACCCCAAAAAGGTTTATGAAATTATGCGGTTCTCCGGTTCCCCTCTCTTTTCGCGGGGAACAAAGGAAATGAGAGAAGGGAGTCGTATTATTCAGTTTCTTAACCCTGCTCATCAGGGGTTCTCAACTGACATGAATAGACTCACAGACTTCAAATCCCCTGAAGGAAGGAAGGCTATGGCGAGGATGGGGATAGTCGGAACTGGAGCGATGGGGTACTACTTGAATAAGGTTTATTCTCCAGAATTAAGACCTTATTATGAGAGGATTCCAGAACACACAAGGAATAACGGGTTTATTGATTTCGCTGACCCTTCAGACCCTGATAATTATTTTGTCCCCTCAAACGAGGAAGGAAGAGATGAGCCGAAGAAGATGTTGAAATATACCTCATGGCCGAAGAGGGACATCTTTAGGCAGTTTGCAAATGTGACTGAGAGTTTATATAAGGATTTTGTTATTGATGAGGTTGGCGGGAAGGAGATGGCTATTAATGCTTCATTAGCTTTCGGAAGAGACATACCAGCCATAGGCGATGTTGTCGCAGCAGTAGAAACCGAAAAGTTTGGAAGAGCATTTTCATCATTGTCCCCCGCTGTTACAACTGTCTTGGAGAGAGAAGGGAGCGGCGATGAAGATAATAGGTTAGCAAACCTCTACACCGGAGGCAAACTCCTGCCTTACGGTCATGGAAAAGCGAAGTCTCCTGACTTAAGGACAGGCAGGAAAGTTGAGCCATTCTACAATCAGATTTCAGCCCACCTTCAAAGAACCGGAATACCTGTCTTGAAGAATGTGGGGGGTGCAGACCTGAAGCACATTGCTGACAAGTTTTCAGGTGGTGTAATCAGCAACTTTGCCCTTAGCGAACATGAGGAGGAGTTTGTTAAGGGTCATCCTGTTACTAAATTCCTATTCGGCAGCATGGTTCCTGCTCATTATGTCCAGACAATGAGTAAAGCTACCCGTGACGCAGCAGAAAAAGCAATAATTGCCAGCCATGAGGAGAGGCTGAGAGATTTCCTTGTCGCTGAAAGAGCGGCAAAGGGATGGTTTGAGGAGCGATCTGGTTGGGACAAGGGTAAGCTGCTTTTTTTGGGGAGGGAGATTGCTGAAGCAAACTTTCCCACAGATGAAACTGTAGAGAGGTCTGAAAGGGACAGGAACGAACAGAAGAAGACAAGATTTTTAAGGGTGATCAAAAGTAAAACAGATGGAGTTGATTGGAGGCTTCCTCCTGAGTGGAGAAAGATTGCAGGGATGGAAAGGAAGGTCGGAGTCGTTAGGGAGCATATCAGTTCGATGCGGAAAATGGGATACACAGAGAGTGAGGTTGCTGATTGGTTTGAGTCCCTGTTTCAGCAAAAGTTCTTCTCTAACACAGATCAAACGAGGATTGAAGTGATCGGCCATTTGGATACGATCCTGCTGCCTGCCTCTGAGGAGAGGTGATGGTAACTTTATTGGATGGACTTGGAGAATCAGAGAACAGGAAGCGTTGCGGAGCTTGCTGTGGCTGCGAAGTTGGTGTCGTTGGGCTACAGTGTAAGCTTTCCATTTAACTGCACATCATACGACCTAATAGCCGACAAGGATGGGAAGGTGTCGAAGGTGCAGGTTAAGACTGCAACGCTGTCCAAGTACGGCAGCTACAGGTGTCAACTGACTCATGGCTGGACTAAGAAGAAGAAGTATGTCGCCAGCGATTGTGATGTCATTGTCCTCTTTGCCCCCTACTCCAGCGACTTTGATGACATTTACTATGATGGGTTTTATGTCATCCCTATCGAAACAATAATAGAGACAAAGGCATTTCATGCCATACTATTCCCGTCAGGCAGAGGGAGGGGCAACCGTAAGTCCAGCAAGTGGGAGGAGTTTAGGAACGGCTGGTCAACTATATAGTTACTATGGGAGTAAAGAGTCACAAGTTTAGCACGGGGAAGTTCAAGGTTTTGTTTGAGGACATTGACGGGCTATGTGTTGACACAGAGGCTGAGTCAGACGAGAAGGAGAAGACGATCACGATAAGCCCACGGCTTAAGAAGAGATATAAGCTTGAGGTAATCATACATGAGTCTCTCCATGCCGAATATGGAAGTATTAAAAAAAGCAACGAGGAGGAGTGGGTGGACGAAGCCGCCTACAATATCTCCTCGTTGCTCTGGAGGTTGGGCTATCGAGAACGCGAAGACTGAATAAAGCTTTCGTTCTTGGCCTTAACATGGGCAACAACCCTGTCAATTCCAACTTGCCTTAGTCCAGACCTGACAGCCTTAAGCTCAAACCACTCTTTCTTTGCTGCTGGATCGTCCCATCTATGATCCCCGCAAGCAACTTCACCCCTGTGACGCTCAAGTTCCTTCAGCTTCTCGTCTATCATTTCCATACCGAACTTGAGGTCATACGTTGACATGGGCTTACTCATTGGCACATCACCCTTGCTTTCTCCAATGCCTTCTCACGCCTGCTTACCACAAGCTCCCTGTTCAGTTCCTTAAACATACGAGCGGCTCTGTGCGCTGTTTTATAGAACGGGTTGTCCGGTATGTCTCCGACATTGAATACATCATCCATTGCCCTTATCCCGTGGAGCACTGCCCCATGATCCTTGTTCACCATCCCTCCGATCTGTGCTAAAGACGTAGGGGTTGCCTTCCTCATAATCCAGTAGACCATCTGCCTTGCTGTGGTTATGCATGGATGGCCCCTCTTAAGGGTTAAGATTTGTTCCTCACTCACATCGAATGCGGTTGAGCATGATATGAGAGCAAGCTGGAATATTTGGTTATCCTTTTCTTCTAACGGTGTGTTACTTTTCATTTTTGTGTAGATAGTAAACCCTCCCCGAATGAACTGCAAAACATCGGGGAGGGTTTTATTTTAGTTCTTATTGAAACGGATCAGCGTCTGCTGAAACAGTTTCTTGTTTAGGAATAGCACCTGATGGCCTCATGCCAACACGGCTCACCCCACTCTTGTCTTCCTCGCTCCACCCTGATAAATGGATGTTCACGATTCCATCTGCGTCTGCGAGCTTCTCAAGCTCGGAGAGTTTTACCCCTGCCAACTTACCCTTATAATCTGGATGCGTTGGACTAGACTTCTTTTCATTCTTGTACAACCAGCCCTTTCCTTCGAGCTTGATGTATTCCATTTCTGGTTTTTCAGGCATACTTATTTATTCTTTACCTTCTCCCTGACGCTACTCGCCCATCTTTCCACCGTTCCGACGATGGATAGCAACCGTTGCTCAACGGCTGGATCGAGAGGTTCGTCAAGATTGATTTGCCACATGAGGTCTATCTGACCTCCTATACTGTAGCCAAAATTCTTAACCGCTGTGCAGTCCTTTTCTCGTTTGCACCATCGGCAATAGTCACAAAGCCAAGGTGAGCGGGTGATATCGTTAACCGAATCGACTATGGAGTATACAGTGTTCTCAGCCTCTTCCAAGGAAATACTTTTTACCTCAACCTTCCTCGACTTTGAGTAGATAATGTGGCACTTGACCTCCTCGCCTCCGTACTTCTGCATTATGGCGAGGGCATATGCGGCTATCTGAGCGTCATAATCCCTTTCCATTCCGGTCTTAAGGTCGAACAGTTCTCCTCCGGTGGGGGTCTTGAAGTATGCATCGATACTTCCGAACGTAAGCTCCTCACCGTCACGCATGACAGATAGTTTCTGCTCGCTGTGAAGCTCTCTGCCGTCTGCCTTGTCCAGAATATAACGAGCAGACCACACAACCTCTTTATGAAACTGCCTACCTTTAACCTTCATCTCACCTTTGCCTTCCATGCTTTGGTTTTCATCTCAGCAATAATATCTTTTAACTTCTGGTTCTTTGATCTTGTGATCCCAACCTCTATCGCGCTGACCTCGCTCCTGCTTAACCCATTCATTCGGATAGCCTTCATTGCTATGTCCTCCCACTGAGCGATTAACTCTGCGTCTTTCTTGAAATGTTCCATGCAGTTCATAGTAGCGCGATCTTGATTACAAGGAAGACAAAGCCTGCAACAACTATCATCACTGCCACAAACTCAAGGTCACTTCCCTTCATAGGTCAAAGAGTGGCTTGTCTGGTTTCCTGTATCCCGTCCTCCTATGGAAGTCGCAGTCATCACATACTATTCGCTTGAGCCAGTGGCTCATGCCAAACCCCATGCCCTCAAACGCCTCCTCATTGCTGTCCTCCACCATCACAGTGACAGGCTGCTTACACTCCTGACAATTTACTTCATGCTGCATTTGTGTTCCTTCGCTCCTTTCATTGGTATGAAAGCATTCTCGCCAAGCTCCATGTCATGGTCATTAATGCTCTTGGTTGTTGCAGATTCTCTTACATTAAAGTCAACTATATAGTTACCCCTGTTATCGGTGAGCTTGATTGTTAGGATTGTTTTTTCAGGGATGAGGTACACCATGCCTATGAACGGGAGGCAAAGAAACTCACTCAACTTCTTGCCCCTCTTAAGCTTGCCGTATGTCAGCAACCACTCACCATTGTACTTTCCGAACAGTTCGGACTTGGTCATGTTGCGACACTTAACCTCCACTGCTGCTGCCATAAAGTTCTGGCTGTGAAGATACATCACACCGTCGATGGATGCGGGGAGGCGTTTGTCGGTTTCGAGGTATCGGTACTGAGGGTAGAGGTCGCAGAACAACTGGATGCATTCGCGTTCATACTCTAAAGACTTCTGACCGCGAGGAGTGTCTATGTCCATCTTCATCTCCTTGCTAACTCCTTGTAGAATTCCACCTGCTTCTCAAGCTCCTTGACTCGTTCTTCAGTCTTCCGATGAAGGGTGTAGGTGTAGAAAACAAAATCAATAGCCTCCTGCTTTGGGTCTTTGAAGGTTACCCTCTCATCCAGATTTCCCCCGTGCTCCAACTGGCCCTTGTCGAATTTTTCCTTAGCATCCTTGATAAATTCAGCAAGGGTTTCATCTCGTATCTGGTCTGGTGTTCTCTTCGGCATATCAATCTCCCCCCCTCTTGTTGACAGACAGGGTCTTAACGTCCAGCGCAATGACTGCCTCCGATAACTCCTTGCTGCACAGGATGTCCTCCATCTGCTTGTGTAATCTAGACCCTCTCTCAGCCGCTTCACCCGCTGGCTTTGACTTGTAACATGGACACTTAGAGAGTGCAGGCAGTGATGATGGAGGGAAGTCTGGATGGTGTTCCATGTTGCT
>Ga0098044_1001270_pt1 | contig 13264 bp, 3 predicted proteins | sample 10_taG_FD_75053 | JGI IMG/M metagenome (GOLD analysis project Ga0098044, IMG submission 75053) | Marine viral communities from the Subarctic Pacific Ocean - 10_ETSP_OMZ_AT15264 metaG | ecosystem: Environmental > Aquatic > Marine > Oceanic | place: Pacific Ocean | collected 2015-01-16 | reverse complement strand
GTCATTTCTCCCCATTGGTATCCGGACATGTTATTTGCGGAAGTGTGCGTACTCATCGGGTTACCGAAAGTAGAAGATGCAAAATAAATTCCACTAAACGGAGTTCCACTTGGAGCGGACATTCCACTTGGAGGGAGGTATGCACCATGTCGGGCTAACTCATCATTCGACATATCAAGGATGCTAGAGTAGGCAAGTAAGTTTAGGTAATGACCTTCTCGGTCCGGCTCACTTGCAAGTCCTCTAGATTGTACCGACTTGTCCATTGGGTTAGGGAACTCAGGCATAATCGGAACACTCAATTCCTGAGGCATAACTTCATAAAAGCGAACATTATTAATGTGAGCTCTAGAAGGTTGGTGTGGTAATTGGTTTGCTAACTTAGGTGATACTCCAATCCTCCACAAAGCATTTTCTCCAAATTTCTTTGGTACCTTAATTGGGTAATGCCTAAAGAATTGAGGGAGTTGTTCTGTGGTTAAACCACCGTTATTAATCGTTTGGGTTTCCCCCGAAGTAGCGGTTACCTTACATGCGTAATTTTCTTGTATAGGTAACCATGACGCAGACGATGGGTCCCAGGACCAAATCCTACCATCATCATTTTTAACTTGAACATAAAGGTCTAGTCTGGACATGTCCTCCGTCAAATAATCAAACCCTATAGCTATATCACGTTCGGCTTTAACACTTAAATCTTTTTGTTTGGCAACATAATAAAGAATAGGGTCTGCAACATCGTCAACAAATCCACTTGCCATGTAATTCAAAGAGTGGATGGCTCCGTCCCAATCTGCTTTCCTGGAGAGTGGAATGAGAGGTTGATGCCCGTGGGAATACGCCGAGAAAGAAACCGGCGTTGGTTGTTCGAGTTCACCTTGGTTAATATTACCGTCAGATGAGGTATTTAAATGCCACCCAGTGATAAGTCCCGTATCGTCGGGAGAGCCAAATTGACCTCGTCCAGAGTTATAATTATTCAGAATTACTGAAGATGCTAAGGCTCGGTCATATATTCTAACCTCACTCATATCTCCATTAAAATACTTGGCGTTAATGTCATTATACCCTATTTTTAAACCAGCCGCAGAGTGCCCACTATAATTATACAAAGCCGCACTAGCACCAAAAGCTCCATTAACATAAATCCACTGTCGTTCATTCGGACCGTCGATAATCGCGGCAATATGTGACCACTCATTATCCAATGCTGAAACTACTCCCTCCGTAGTACAACTTGTGACTGAACTTGGAGTTCCGTTGTTAGGTCCGGTTGCTGAAGGTGAGGTTAGAGTCCTAAAACGAACATAATGACCTGCATGGGTATTATCTGACGGACCTCGCATGTCTAGTCCCCACCCAGCTCGATTACCAGCTGCGCTCCTAGTATTATAAGCGATGCCAGCGCCGTGTGTCCAATCCTCATAAGCACCTGAACCATCAAACTGTGGATTGACCCAAGCTTCAACAGTTAAGGTTGAGGTTTCATGTGCACCAAACATATCGTTTTCGTGGTACTTGTTATTCATCCAACCTGCCTGTCTTGGCTCCAGGGAAGTACTAGCCTGGTGGTCAAAATGGTACGCTCCACCATTAGGTCTAATTTCTATTGAAGCGCCACTTGGGCTCGAACTTACATTTATATCTCTACCACTCTTGCTTGCATCCGCGTAAGAAACATGCCAACCGTTTGTCCAATCGTAAGAATCACCACTGTAATTCTTTTCGCTAGTAATATAATCAGCACCTAGAACTTCTGCGTCTCCGTCATACAAAGGTAAGGAAGCATCGATTAACTGATAACTATCAATTATGTGAGGTCTTGTTTTATTATGTGTCAGCCCTAAATTATAAAGATTAGTTTTATGGTGACCGAAGTCATTCATCCTTGTGATTGGACCTAAAACATGCTCATTCCATCTATTAACCGGACCCTCAACAAGATTTAAACCACCATGCTTGTATACAGCATCGTCATTATCTAACCACTCATTAGGCTCGCGCCCGTAGCGAAGGGTACCGTCTGGAGGAAAGTCGTATCTTTGCCTCTTAGATACCGATGGGGCATCTCCATCTGGAGTCCATCCAAGTGCTGGATATGGTCTGTTTTGATAATCCCGCACTCCACGAGCACCTTTTAGTGAAAGGTTTTTAATGTACGTTGCGGCTGTTATGTTTAACTGTTTGACTGCAGGGCTCGGAAGGTCGCGAGCAATCCCATTTACTTGGATTTGGACTTCTACCGAACCATTAGAATATAACCAAACATCTTCAGGCGGAATCGTAAAATTAATCTCCTCTGCAATCCATCTACCAGTCTCTTCATTTGTTGTTGCACCAATAAACTTATGCCTGTATTCGTTAAAGTTTTGATTGGAGCTCCAAGGAGTCCATCCCCCAGTTTCGAAATCATAATGACGAACATCACCGCGATTTGCAGAACTGCGTGTATACATCTTAATTTCAATACTAGCATTCGTTAAACCTCCAGTATTCCAAACTTCTCGAAAAACATCAAACTTCATAGAATAGCTTTTTCCGGGAAGACCTCTAAAGGCAGCATAAACTATAGACCAATCATACTCTTTCACGTACAGGTCTGAGATTTTTCCGTTGAAATTTGAATCACATTTTACATGAAAAGTATTGTCCTTGTTAGCTCTATCGTTTTCTATAAGATGTGTGAAGGATGATGTTTGCGTTCCTGTATAAACATCATTATCTCCCATTTCCTGACCATTAAACCATAAATGTCCTCCATTTGTATTATCCTCTAGCGTATAAGAAACTATGTGGTCCTTACTATCATCCCATATTCCCGCCTGAACTAACTCTTGGGAATCTGCTGCATAGCTTGGATTAACTTTTGATGGTCGGTGTCGAATAAGACTACTGCTTTTGTCAATCTCCCATCCAGTCGCTTTGCCTGGGTAAGGCGACGAATCATCAGTTTTACTATAGGTTCTATCATCACCACCAACTTTAGTCTGCCAAGGGCTAGATGTTGTAAAATCACTATTGCGAAGTAGATTTTCCCCAACTGAGGAGCCTATAAGCACGCAACGGTCATTTGGGTGTATGGACTTATAGTTAGGATTCTCGCTAGGCGCATCTCGCCGTCTTGGTGAGGACCACTCATTCAAGTTTATAAGACCAGGGTCTCCAGCAAATTCATAATTTTCCCAAGTCTCATAACCAAAATCCTCTCGCTCAAATCTAGGAGCGGGACCATTTCTATCCGTAGCGCCTGCTACTTCAGGTCTAGAAATCGTTTTTAAGAAATAAGACTTATCAGGGTCCAAGCCGTGTACAGGCTGGTTGAAATAGTTCGAGTCCCATATGGAGGCAAATGTTGTACTGCGGCAATTGTACAGCAAAGAATAAATCCCGGTTTGGGAAGTTGATGTTGTTTTTAAAGGATTCGTGTTAACACTAGACATATCTCCAGATGCGGCTTCAGAATCAGAAAAAATACCTCCGTCTCCAGAGAGTTCGAACAGTTTTTCCAGCCCTGAAAACGAGCTGCTATCTGTGTGTTGATGTACTAACGAGAAAGTGGAGCTTGGATTTTGATACCCATACTTCCATCCGGGCATTTGCCCAAACGTTAAAGACCGAACGTAATACTCAGCAAACCCATCACTTTTATTTGGTAATGCATTAACACTTACAGTAAAACGTCTGCCTGTTGCATCTTGAGGAAGGTTTATAAATCTTGAAAAGAATTGCCAACCGTCATGCATTGTAGGGCTAACAATCCAGTTATTGGTTGGAGTATCAGTCCAGTCGTGCATCGGTTCCGTCCCGTCATCTGCCGCCGTGAAATTATAGGAATTCCCTGAGTCATTATCAGTTACTACTACCTTTAGACCGTTTCCGGACACAGACGCACTCGGAGCATATGCCCAAAAAGATAGCAGTGGAAGACCTGCGTAATTTAAATTATCATGGTCCGTCCATTTCTTATCAAAACAAGAGTCTGGAAGATATGCAGTCTGGTTGATAGCTGCGCCACCTACATTTCCTGGCATGATGTTCTCGTCGGCGCTCGCCTTTAAAGATACAAAGTTTCCAGGAGGTACGTCAGCAAAATAATCACCAGATGCTATAACTCTAACACTTCCGTGGGTTGACAAATCTTGGGACGGGTATGTTCTTCGGTCAATAGGACTGACCCGATTCCAGTTATTGATAGTTACCAGCCCTAGCTGAGATGCTTCTGATGAATTACCTGCGTGCGCAGGTGCTCCACCAACAAAAGAAAAATTAGAATTATAAAAAATACTATCTCGGTCATCAAAATTACTATTCTTTACAATATAGTTTTCCTCATCAAGAAGTTCAATTCGTTCTAAAGTATGCTCACCCGCACCAATAAACTCTAGTTGTATACGATACTTGTAATGTTTTAAATCGTTTAAAACATCCCTTTCAAAGTCCGGTAATCTGAAATTACTTTTATGCTTATCTAAAGCTAAACTTCCTTTGTGGGTAGTGAACGAACCTTCACCCTCAGGCAGCCAACCCCCCCTTTCAAAACTATAATAATTAAAACTTCCATCTAGTGGATGTATTCTTAACAAAGAAATTCTCGCATCGATAGTAGAATTACGGTTAATAGTTTTCAGTGTATAGCGTGTACGCTGCTTTGGAGTTATATCTTGAACAAGAAGAACTCTTTCTAAAGGTTTAGAATTTTTTAATACTAACCCATCCTGTGTAAGATTCCACTGAGAACCCTCGTCTGTCTGGACTGTCCAAGGAGAGTTTTCTTCGCCTACGGTTTTTAGTTCCGGGTCGAGGATTTGTTGATAATATCGGTTATCTTCATAGCGGCGAATTGCATTTCTTCCAGGCGCACGAAAATCTATATTCGGAGCTTTAGGTAACTGAACAAATCTAGAGCTTGCGTCAGCAGAAAGATTAGCGGTTCCACTTGGGTACCATGAAGAGTTGAACATTCCAAACCCTTCCTTGGGAGGTCCTAAAGTCATCGCTTGCGCATTAAACCACCTTTTATCCCTATGAGGATAATCTGGAAATGTGGTTGCGGATGGAGCTTGTGGAAGTCCAAAAATATCTGCCATGTGATGCTTCATGCCATCCACAATCATATTCTCTTCCTTGGCAATCAATTGCTTGCCATCTACTCCAACTCGAAATACTTCTACTTTACCTAACATTAGTCGTCACTTAGAGGGTGTGATATACCCTTGAATTGTGCAATTCCAGAGGAATCGTATTGCCCATATCTAGTATCTCCATAGTTCTCCAAATATACATCACGTGAGCCACCACTTACCGAATGAGTTCCAGAAGAGTAAGTGGCACTCCTAGAAGCATTGCCAGTAGTTAAGTCATCAAAGAACGTGAACAGACTATTAATGTCCGATTTTTCATAATTTTTGAAAGTTTCTTGATATGTTTCATCCTTGATTTCTACAGAATCGACAGTAAGGAATCGGTCCACCTCTTCGTTACCGTGCGTGAGATTAGCAACCTCCACGTGATAGGTGGACTCATCACAATGCAAATCTTTCCCTCCTCGGAACAGAGTTCGTCTTAGGTTTGGGTTGTAATCAGATTTATCATTTCTTGTATGAAAATGGAAAGTCTTTGTGTACCATCCAGTTGGAACCATATCACCGTGTGAATTTTCAGTTAACTCTAAATCAAAACTGCTGACAGGAAGTCTGTGCCATCTCAGGCGGTCCGCGTGTCTTCCATTATTAGGAGTTACTGCATCGTTCCCTTGAGCGGGATTATAATCATGTTTATTTTGATTAAAATCTCTACAATATGTGGTGTGGTATGTTTCGTCCCACACATCAGAACTAAAATTATAAGAATTACTATACGGTTTTCGCATCCTTGAGTACCAGTGCTCATCTTTTTCATCAAAAGAATTTCTATGATTTACAGTACCTTCACAAGCTTCAGTCCTTCCTAGGTTTCCGTTAGGTTCGGTTTTTACGCGAATACCTATCAATTCATCACCTTTACCTCCACGAGCTCTCACTTTTATGCTGTAATCGTGGTTTGGCAATAGCTGATTGCATTGTGGGTCCGTAACTCGTTTAAGTTTAAAATTCTTCAACTGAGTTGTTATTATTGTCTCGTCTCCGGTAACATCGCTATACCCGGATACAGTTTTGTCGTAAGCACCTTGCGCATAAAATCTCGCATATATTATATTGCCAATATCAGCTTCTTTAATTTGATTTCCATTGCCCCAATCTGTAAGATTCCTATCACTGTGATATTTAAAGCGGATAACATTCGTTCTCCAATCTCCGTCCGGTCCAGGAGTTAATACTATATTTTTGGAAGCATTTACAGAAACACTTCCACCACCGTCAGGATGTTGGTGGTCATACCTCAACGTAAAAGTTGAGCTTGCTTCAGGATTCCACCCTAAAGAGACTAATTCCCCAGAAGAGGGTTCATAGTAAGGTGCACTTGCCTCATACCCAAAAACTTTCTGGGGGTCACGCGCATTGTCACAAATCGCGTACAGGTTTGACGTATAATCGGTCAATGTAGGATGGTCGCAATGCCATGCTTCCAATGAGAGTCTAGGCCCATTACTTTTCCCTGGGTTATCACTCTTAACATCAACTTCTATTTGGTAAGTTTCTCCTGGAATGAATTGTCGAAGTGGGTGGTTAGATTGGTGAACTGGGTAGCCATTTATCCATGCACAATAAATTCCATTATGCTTTGTGTTGAAGGTAGCGCTCGTTTCCATGCTAACAATACGTTCTGAATATCTATTATTAGGGTCTGAAGAGCTAACCGATAATCTTGCCGTATCGCCCGTATAATTAGTAATGTATCCTGCGCCACTATCTTCGTGACCATAAGTTCTAATTCCTACAACTGATGATACAGGATTTCCATCAGGATACGATTTATGGTGAGCGTATGAGTAGGGGTTCGCGGTAACACCATCCTCGGTTGTGAAGGTTTCGCTGTACCGCATATGACCATTAGGCCACATATTTTCGTTCTTTGAAAATGACCATCTAATCATGGGTGCGTACTTAGGAGAGTGAGCGGCACCTGCACCTCTAGTAAGCATTGTCACACTCCCACCAGTATAGAAATCGTCAGCATTGTATTTGGAGCCTGGATAGTTATAAACGAGGGCGCTTCTGTAAGCATCGCTGGTGGTGTTTCCATATGTAGAAAACTGAACACCAGACGCTAACATACTAGTTACGAAGCATCTCTCCCCCTCGGCACCACCAGCGTCCAGATTTCGAGCCATGTCTAAAGAGGTGCCAAGACGATGATAGTGCCAATCATGAGTATTTTCAGGAGTAAAACTGCTACCGTCGACTGTAGTATAGCCATCAAAGGCAAGAAATTGTCTATCTGCGTATAAAGCTCGTACTTGTGGGTAGGAAGAAACATCTCCCTGAGGTTTATCAGAAGTTCTTCCGACTTTCAGTGGGAATAGAGGGTGACCTTCTCGTTCCCCAGTAGCTAAGTACCCAGCGGCTTCAAAATTACTATTATAATTTAGAACACCTTTTGCGTGCGCTAGGAAATTGTCTCCTGGGTCATTGTCCATTCTAAACTCTCTTCCAGACGCATCTCGCGCGTACTCTTTAGCCCACAGCTTACGGTTGAAATACGTTTTATATTCCTCATAAGCCTCTTTCACGCCCGGCAAAGGCAATCCTCGTACTTCGTTTTCAGTGACAGTTCCACCATTAAACACCGCCGCTCGAGTTAAAGCTTCTCGACTGCCTTCTAATGTATCCCTAGTTATCACCGGTGTACATCCTGAGGCTTGCTCCATAATTCCTCGACAAGGGAATGTTGAGGATACAGCGATTCCGAAAAAGGTCGAACTTACTTCTGTTTTTCCATCACGACCTGGAATAGTAGTTGCAGCCAAATCATTTGACGCATCATACACACCAGAATAAACACTGTTTATTCCTACAAAGGAACCTGCAGAAAAATTAAACCCTAAAGGTAAAAATTCGTCTGTGTTAATAATGCTGGACAGCTGCGCACTATTTCTCTGCAAAGCAGATACCGAGTGTTGTATTCTCGGAATAGGCATACTTCTTCCGTCTCGAGAGTACGGAATAAGTGGTAAGTGGTATTTGTAATTTCGTCGTCGAGCGGACAGCCTCGGTATATTAGAACGTTTTACTGTTCGATAAGCTTCGTTATCTAAGAACTCTCGGAGAGATATTTTCTCCGATGCTGTGAGCAGTCTATCGAGCGTGATGACATGATAGATATTGGCTGCAGGAAGCCAGCTGGCAGCTGTAAATCTTCCGCCAACTCTAAAAGTGTCCACCTCAAGCTGGGTATTCTTAATGTCCATCATCAAGGTAACTCTGCCACATGCGGAAGTACCTGTAGGAACATGAGTATCATTCAAGGCACTTAAAATGTTGCAAGGTCCTACTCCGGACGCTGATGGTTTGGTGGGTGGACTTGTAGCCGATGTGTGTGGGTAAGCATCATCCATCGGGGTCGGAGATTGTAGAATAGAGGAGAGACCCGTGATGTATTGCTCGTCATCGATATACTTGACAATCCAATGCATACTTTGGGAGTGCGTATGATAATTCACACCAGTTCTCCCGTCTATCAAGTACTGAGTAGTTGACCACGCATCGTCAGTCATGGCTGAACCGTTTAAGCTCATAATAATAGAGGATAACCCAGCTTTAGCTCCTGCGGTGCCTCCGATATGCCCAATATCAAAATGACTCGCTCCGGAAAGATGTAGAGCGGTCTGACCTTCACCTGCAGACGCGTCAGTCAAAATACACTTCACAGCTGAAGCACTATTGTTGTGATTAGGAGACTTATCAATAATGTAATAAACCTCTCCTGAAACGTCAGAGTCTGGAATACATTGCCCGTAACCGTCAGCCTGCTTGCAGGTAGCAGGGTCTGTAAAATCATACCAACATCCCCTCTCCCCACCCCTAAACAATTCAGCTGGAGTCCACTTGCCTCTGCGATAGTTTGTATCGGCAGAAAGAGCTCCTACCACCTGAACACCACTCGTTACGAAGTTGGCTGTTGGTCCACTTGTATCTGTGTCGACAGGGGACATAGGAAGGAAGTAGCAAATGCCGACATCGTACGGATGGTCAATATAATCAGTGTGCTCCTCTTTTGTAACTAATCTAACTTGAACGTGGAAGGGTGCAAACTGTGTAAAAATTTGTGCAATCCCATCCATTATGTTATCTTTCTCATAAAGCAAATCGCTATAAGCATACCCTAAAGAGGAAAGGTGTGTTTCTGAAATTGCCGTTGACGATTTAGAGTTCCAGCTATCAGCCAAACTCATACCCAAACTGTGTCCGCTCGCAATTACGCCAGCCCAGTTTGGAGCAATATTCATTCCAGTTGTAAAAAATCTAAATTTCTTATTAGTTCCTCCCAGCAGCGTGGAATTTAACGCGGACGCGGTAACATAGTCAGTAAACTCCTGCACTTTGGCGGCAGGTATTTGATAGCCGGAACTATCACCGCGACTTACTAAAATTGAAGATACTGAAGATAAAGAATACTTATCAATAACAGAAGTTCGATAAAATCTTTCATCTTCCCACGGCGGGACTTTTACGACCGCACCTCTATGCTTAAACCCTACAAAAGAAGGTTCATTCTCAGCCCACGTCTCGAGTTCAAACGATTTATTGTTAACATCGATAAATTTTCTACCTTCAGATATCATCTTCCGGTTTACTCTATCAAGAATAGAATCTACGTGAAACCTAATATTCTTATCATGGTCTGTTTCGGAGTGATTAGAAACTCCTAAAGCAGCACCGATAGTGCTATTGTAACGCGATTCTTGTAAGTGCGGAGCCTCAGTCGCAATCATATAATAAATCAGGCGAGGAAGATAAGACTCCCAACACTCAACTAAACTATCCACAGGGTTAAATGTATTTCCTGGGAATATCAGGGTCATAGCATCACTTAAGCATTGTCTAGTACCTTTGGACTTATAAAGGAATACAGCTTTTCTTAACTGAGCTCGCCAGCGTTCGACGTCACCAGAAATAAACTTCCACCCAATTAAAGCTCCAAGATAAGAGAGAAATTCAGGTGGGCATTTTTCAATATCAACAAGAGAATCTAATTCTTCTACCACTGAATCTACATCATAAAACCCAAAACTTACAGCCTGCAAAAATTTAAAAAACGGACCAGCCGCTTCTATTTTTTCAGGAGGGTTAGAACCTCCAAAATACAAATCAAACGCATCCTTTAGTTCAGTCGAACCATCATCGTGTTTATTGTACCAAATACCAAGCAAGGTCTTTAGCCCGTCCAGTAATTGGGTTCCGGAAGCGTAAGTTAAGGACGATACCCCAGACGTGCCAAAGCCAGTAGCTGACATAGACATGTTAAAGTCCGTAGGGAGATAAGATTTGGGAGGGCTAAAAGTTGGACCTATGCCAGAGAAAACCTTTGGGTACTCCCTATTCCGCCAGATATACTCAAACAAACCTTGAACGCCATCTTTAGTTGTTAGGATTTTTCCTAAATAGGACCCACTAACAAGCATATCTCTAACAATGGAAGAAGGTGTGGTTACCGCGTCTAAAGAATTGATAGTTGTTACATTTGCTGGAGGGTATCCACCAGCCGACGTATTTAACATATACACCCACGGAAGGTTAGACATAAAATAGTCATGAACACCCTTTCTGGTTGTTACGGAAGATACTTGCCCGGAAAATCCTTGAATGAATGTGTCAGAAATTCGGTTTAGTTCTATGTTGGGCAGCAAAGTCCCAGAAACAAAATTTCTAAACGAATCAATTGTCTTAAAATCTTTAAACCCTTTCCCTAAAGGTTTGAGGAGTTTGTGCTCTATCTCAAAAGGTCTGATTTCTGTATCAGGACCTTGGTGCAGCATTTTAAGCCTTAAAGATGATGGAGCTTCCCCACTTACTGGCAAAATATTAGGAAGGTCATTTGCAACCTTTAGAAGCTTACCTAAAAGTTGGTATAAAACCTGATTTTCAGTACCGTATATGGAAATTTCACTATCAGTGTATAACTCAGGAGTTATAGACTTGATTGTTTCAATATAATTGTGTTGAAATCTTGATTTAGACGTTCCAACGTTTCCGATACCAGTTTTTACCATTATACGTACTCGACATTTATCTCTGCATTGTTAAGTTGAAGAATCTCATTAAAATTCAATCTAATGTCTTCATTTAGGTTATCAACTTTAGAAAATCTAATTTCAGAAATTTCGTACAAAGCTCTATTTAATCGACTTAGTTCGAACCTTTCACCAAACTCCCGGTTAGCAACATTAAAATATGAAAGAATTTTTGCATTAGCTTTTCTCTTAATATCTTCTTCAAATCTTTCTGCGGACTTATCAACAAACACGGTAACAACTAAATCTAAAGTTCTTACTAAGCCATCTACAATAGTAATCTCATCGGTTAGCATTTTAACAGAATTAAGCTTACTGAGAAGTTCTTGCTTATACACGATAGAAGAACGTTCCACTTGTCTATCAGATGCTTTACTTACAACATAAACATCAATCATATTTGCTCCAGCCCCAGAATCCCTCAAAACAGAAATACCTTTTCCGGCTTGCCCTGCAGTCGAGATAAAGTTGTTAATGTATGTCGTATAATCTTCTCCAGTAACAGCCCTATACTGAGTTTTAAACGTGTAAGGAGCATACCTCTTTGCATGGTCTACCGTTTCTGCATTAAACCCTCCAGTAGCTCGAGTAATATTTTGAATGCTTGCCGTAACAATCCCATCATCAGAATGAGTTGCTGGAAATGAGACGTTAATGTAATTTGATGGGATGTTGCCTCGTTCGCCCCCACCAACTCTGTACAGTACGCGATATGCTTGATTTGATACTGGAGCTTTACCTCTCGCACCATCTCCAAAAACTAAAGTCGCTGCGTAATTTGAATCATAAACTTTTTGAAAGACTTTGTCTGTGGCTCCTGACGCCAAATACACATTTTCTATTTCGTGGTAGATTGTGCCATCATCTGCCGATACAACTAAGCTCCCTTCCACTACTCCAGAATCGGTAATTGAAATTGTTTTTATGCTTTGAGTATCCTCAAAAGTTCCAGTAGTCTCTTTTATTTCACCCTCCAACAAAATAACATTATTGAATAGTAATTTGGATGAATCCACCGTCTCTTCGTCTTGAAGAATAATATCTCTAGCTTCTAAATCTACCTTACCAGTATCTGTATCGTATTTATAAATTGTATAACTGAGAGGCTCGCTATCTTTATTACTAGGGATAGAAAAGGTTCTGTTTCCAAACAAAACGGTCAAAGTGTCATTAGACTCGTTTAAAGCATTCGGTGAAGTTAACATAGCAGTTGCTCTACTACTAGTTGGTCCTTTTAAAGAAACTCCAATTAGCTGAAGCAACTTTCGCAAATTATTAGTACTTTTTACAGTAGGAAGGTAAAGCTCATTGGCTGTCATATCAGCTTTTAGTGATAGTGTTGCAGCTAAGTAAGAGAACATTTCCATCATCATAATACCTAAATCAGACTCGATAAAGTTGTTGTAGTCTAAAGGGTAAACTGCTCTTAAATAGTTAGTAAGAGCTTGTCTATAATCATCAAAGTCTGCAACAGAATAGTCGATTAAATCCGCTTTGAGAGCGTCTGGGATGATTCCCAGTTTGATAAAATCACTTTCGACGGTGCCGTCAAAAGCGCTTGTATTATAAATTCCTTCAAGGGTTTGTGCCATTAAATAATAATCTCCAAAATTCGTTCTTGTAACGTATCACTTTTTAACGCTAACTTACACTGAACAAAAACTCGGTGATACCCTTCTTGTCCTTGTGTGTCATCAGTATGAACGTTTACACCTTTTACAACTACTCTAGGTTCATATCTTGTAATAGTCGCAATTATCTCTGATTCGATTCCTTCTTTAAAATTAAAATCTGCGGGCTCAAAAACAGCACGCCTTAAGCTGGTCCCAAAATCTGGTCTCATAACTCGCTCGCCTCGATTGGTTAAAAGTAGCTGTTTGATGCCGTTAAGAATAGTTTCCATACCATCGGTTCGAGTAAAAAATCCCCCCGCCCCCAAAACTACAGGAAAGGCTACACCTTTAATTGCAGGTATTTTTGAGGATGTAAGGTATTCTACTCGTTCGTTAAATGTCATTATGTTGAGATATTTTTGAAGTATGCTTGTTGAGCGTCGTAATTGTCTACTACTTCACTAGTAGTTAGGGCTTTTCG